>ERZ772799.602-NODE-602-length-13561-cov-3.470754_pt1 | contig 13561 bp, 28 predicted proteins | sample MGYA00511345_ERZ772799 | MGnify/ENA primary metagenome ERZ772799 (study PRJEB29015, sample SAMEA2738037) | human oral metagenome | biome: human oral; feature: human-associated habitat; material: saliva | place: China | collected 2238 ... | reverse complement strand
AATCTAGAGATTTAATGAAAGAGCTGAAAGAAGCGTTTGATCGAATCGAGAATCGAATGATTTTGGTCTCTCAGTCAGGTCGATCAGATTCTGAAGACTTCAATAGACTTGTTAACTCTTCTGCATTCAGAATCATTTTCCACCTTATGCACATTCAAGGTTCTATCTTAAGCAGTGGTCGAGTAAAGACGGAAAAACTTCATCGAACTGGCGACGCCTTCGCCGTCGACACGATTCGCAATACTGCTACTAGAGTCGAAATGATTACAGAAAGTTAAAGGTGACGACATGAGCATCAATTACGCTAATCTCAGCGAGATCGAATCTCGTTTGAAAGAATTGAACATGCAGAAATCTCAGATTGACGAAGAATCTAGACTACTAGAGACTATCAAACGTGATCTTTCTAATAGAGATAGTCATTTAGCGATTGCATCTCTAGTAGATTCTGCTAACTCTCGAATTCTAGAAATTCTAGAATCTAAAGGTTGCAACAGTCTAATGCTTCCAAGAATCGATCTCGTTGAGATCTTCTCTAATCAAGATGCTGCAGATCCTAAGATCATTGCAGATCTAAAGACTTTCGATAATAAAGTCTTGATACGACTCGATGACAGATCTTCTTTACTAAAAGACTGGTTAGATTTCATTATCAAGCATATCGAAATCTTCCAATACTTAGCAGTTACATACGGTGAAGATTTGATTGACTTTGCCTCAAATAATAAAATGAGCTTTAAAATCGAAGAAGTCGATATTGTCGTCAAGTTCGAAAGAGATCCTAGCACGAATCGGATGACTGATCATTTTTCTATTTCTGCAGAGAGACTAATGTTCAGAGATTACGAGAATACGAATCAATCTCTAATCTCTATCAGTGATCAAGCTTCAGTCTCAGCTTCTTATGACTACCTAGATTTAAAATTCGAGTATTTTGTTAGACCTACTAGTATAGATTCAATCGATAGATGGATCGAGCGAATCTTGGAAGATCATGACAAAGCCAAAGAAACATTACTAGTTTAAGATCGAAAAGGAGAACTCTATGAAACAAGAAATCTTGGATAAGCTAGAAGAAAAGATCGATACTTATCGATCTCAGGTTCCAGATCGATACGATTTTGAGATTATCGAGCCGATTAAAGAAAACTCTGAAATTGCAATTGTCTTTTCTATCAAGTACGAAAAAGAACTTTTGCGATACGAAACGTCTGAAGCAAATCTGTCGAAGATCGAGATCTGGCTGTCAGATGTTGTGAGCAAGATAAGCATGATCGATAAGATCGTTGAGTTCTACGAACCATTTATCATCGTCGATGCTTCTTCAGAAACGCTGATTTTGATCAAAATCGTCACTGAAAATGCTAAGCATGTGATCAGCTTTGACTACGATCTCGAGTATCAGATTGTAAATCTATATGCAAGTGCTTACTTCTATCAAACTACTTCTAACAATCGACTCGTTAGTCTAGATGTAGATGCTAATAGCAGTTTGCATATCGAAGGATCTGACTTCTTCATGTATCTAGATTCTTCTACGTCTTGCTCACTCGAGAAAATCACTGATTCAGTCATCGAACTTGTTGGAGAAGCTGAGGACTTTATCTTATCTATGGAGGTCTGATATGAAGAAGAGTCTAATCTTTCTATCAGCATTGTTACTACTATTACCGACAGCTGCATTGGCTAAAGGTGGTCATGGAGGTCATGGCGGTCATGGTGGTCATGGAGGTCATAGCTCTCACGGTTCGCATGGATCTAAAGGAAGTCATTCATCTAATAGCGGTCATAGTTCGAAATCTGGATCAAATTCGACTTCTTCGCATCATGGACTCTTCGGAGGACGTCACTCGTCTTCTTCGACATATAAGGCTTCTTCATCTGGTTCGCCTGTCTCAAGCTGGAAATCATTGAATAGTCAGAAGTCTTACGTTTCTAACGAAGCTAATATTCCAGACCTATATCGATCCGGCTCTTTGACGAATCGAATGCTATACGGTTCTTATCTTCGACCGCATTATCACGCTTCAAGCGTTCAGCGTTCTGAAGAAGAAAAGAAAGAAGAAGAATCTTCGATCTGGTCTAAACTAAAGAGACACTCAGATCTTTTGATCGTCATCTTAATGCTGGCAGTTTTATCGATTTCGATGATTGTCGCTTGGATTAGAACTTATAAATAGAAAGGAATGACAATGACTAGAGTCATCTTGACAGTCGGATGCGTCGGTAAGACGTGTCTAGATAGCAAGTATTCAAATGTGTACGACTTCGACAAACATACTTTGGACTATAAATACGACAGAACTGGATTTGAACATCTCTCTAATGAAGAGTTCAAAGGTCTGCCAGATCGCAAAATCAACGACGGTTGGTTTGAACGTTATATGAAAGACTTGTGCGATCTCATCGATTCGGAAGAATATGACGTTGTGTCTTTCTATTTGCAACGAATTAGTGTAACCTAATCTTAGACAAATTAGTAATCACAGACATATATCTGTGATCTAGAAAGCTGACTAAAATTATTGAAATTTTAGTTACAAAATTACATATCTGCAAGATTTTCTAAAAAATGTACTTTTTCCTTTACACTTCACTAGAAGTATGATATAATAGATCTATCAAATAAAGATAACGGAGAATCACTATGAACGAACCAATCATTTACAAAGTCGATGAAGACACTTACAATTCCGGTCGATTGACTGACTCATTGAGATTCTATAAGTCTAAATCACAAGGGATGCGGTTCTTCGATGCTCGATGCAATTGGACGGCTAATAAAGTCGATGAAAAATACTACCATATCATGGCTGAAGACGAGTATCAAGCTGAATCACTTGCTAAACAAGAATACTCTAGAGAATTTCACATCGGAGAAAGTTTCGTTAGCGTAAACGTCTCATATCTATAATCGAAAGGAACTATATCTCATGACAAACGAAGAAATCTACTTTGCAATTAAAAATGGAACTCATCAAGATCAATATGAATCTTGGAAATCACACGAGAACGCATCTATCAGAGCTGAACTTGCTGGACAAGGTTATTTTCCAGAAACATTTATCAATGATGAAGACGGCTATGTCGTATATCGCACGTTAGAACGAGATCCTAGCAATCTCTTATACTTAGCCGGCAAAACTGGGATGCAATACGCTTACGCTGCTTCACTTTATTTCAGCAGTGATGCTAACGTGAGCAAAGAAGTTCTAGATGCTTATATCAATCGTGAAGACGCAATCGAACTTGTTCTAGATGATATGCTCGTCAAACGGGAAGCTATCGACTATCAAATGACTGAAGAAGAAAAGAATATGCCATTATTTGATCGTTATATCTCTGGATCTCTAGCGTGGGCTAAAGATCTTAATTGCAATCAAATCTCTGCAATTTTGAATCTCGACGACAAGACTCGTGAAGAATTCGAACGTCTCGAAGATCTTTGGAAAATTATTTACAATTAAACTTCTATAAATCACTATAAATTACTGTAAATCGAAAGGAATCTAATCTTATGACAAACTCAAACACTTGGGCTACACCGCAACGCATGGTTGACTGGTTCAACCAACTTGACGATCCGGACGCTTTCTTTAAAGAGAACGGCTATCGTCGATTTCCATTCATTCAAGATTCGATCTCGTTGAAGAGTGAATCTGTTCAAATCACACTTTCGACAGTGCCAGACTTGGAACGTCAGCAAAATCTGATCGCTAATTATCTTCAAAATGAGTTGATTCTTGGCTACGCTTCAGTTAGTGTTGAACTCTATGTCGAAGATCGAGACGTCGAAGCATCAGAAATAACATTCGTTCTTAAACTTCCGATGTCTTTAGAACCAAAAGAATTCTTCAACTACATCGATTCGAAGATCGTTTCAGTGCAAGATGCTCGTAAAGAAATTACTTGTGCTTTCAAGATAGAAATGGAGCAAGACTAATGACGACTATCTTTACTAAAGGCGACGTAAAACGAAAATTTCTATCGATACAATCTGAGATCTGGTCAGATATCACTGATCTTCAGAAAGAGATTGATCGACTTGAATCGAATGACTGCTTGATTGTCAATGTCAAGACTTTGAAAAGTCACGAGATCAACGACAGTCTATATCTTACTCAGTACATGATCGAATACTTGAGTCCGCTTTACGAAGTTATCGCGACGTGTCGAAAAGTCTATGACAGTTTATACGACGAATCAATTGGAATATATACGACTCTCGAAGAAGCTGAGAAAGCTGAGAGACAATCTCGATCTAAGACTCGAATCGTTACACACTCGCCTCGAGCTATTGAATTTAATTAAGAAAGGAACAAAATTTAATGATCGACATTACAAATTTATCTACTCGCGAATTGCTAGACTTAAAGAAACAAGTGCAAAATCGATTGAACAAGTTGTCAGGTACATTGGAATGTACTAAATCTATCGAAGAACTGATCGATCTCTTCAATCAGAAATGCTGCGACTCAGATCTCGACGTATTCATGAAGACAGTTGAGTCTAAAGACGGAATCGTCTTACAGATCGAAGATGTTTTAGAAGTCTTTTACGTGAGCGAACCTGAGAATGAAGAAACGATCAAATCGTTAATCAAAGAGCATATCTCGTATATCAGAATCTATAAGACTTTTGAACAGCTTGAGATCGATAAATACAAATTTGTTCAGTTCGACGATCGATATATCATCATCGATTTCGAGTATCAGAATGTTAATTTCAGACTTCGTGAAAATCTGTTCTTGGAAGAGTTAACTTTGTCAGGATCGATCTCTATCTCTGAACAAGATGTTCAAAAGACGCTTTCACTAGATGGTCTGACTTTGAGAGTTTCTTCAGAAGATCAATCGTCTCGTGTGAAAGTAGAATTGCATGACATTCAAGAGATCGTAGCTGATGAACTTGATGATTCGATCGAAGTCATGTCAGATAAGATATTAGAAGAGTCTTTAAGGTTATCAACTTTCTAGAAAGGAACTATCATGTCAATCGACGATAGATTAAATAGTTATATCGAGGTTACGCACGATCGACCTCAATCGCAAGCTGATGAAATCAAACGCCTTTTCGAACAATCGACTTATAAAGACTTTCTGTCAAAGATCCACGATCATCAAGAATTCTTTATGACTAGATCAAATAGTCGCTATCAGCTAGTCGTGTCACATGGTAAAGTTAAGATTTCCGAAGTAATCGTGTATGAATCTGAAGAGTTTGCTGGATCATTCTTTCCGTTTAATCATATCCGAAGGTCAGTTGTCAAACGTTCTTGGCCCAGAGAAGCAAACTTTATAGTCAAGATTAATCAGAGTGACGAGATCGAGGTTGAAGTCAATTCTGCGGTCAAAGACGTCGAAAGTCTGTTAAGATTCGTAGATTTCGAATTATTTGAATCTAAATAGCTGAAAATTCGAAAAAATTTTACTTTTTCCTTTACACTCTAATAGATATATGATATAATAGACTTATAAAGTAAATCTATCGAATTGAGAGACACTATCGTAACTAATCAATTTGAATTTAAAGCAATCTTAACTGACGAAAAGGAGAAATCAAATGTCAATTCTATCTAAACTCGAACAGCTCAATCAAGATTCTGCATCTAAGAAAGATTGCATCGCTGCAATTACTGAATACTTCAGTCAAGATAAGATCAAAGATCTCTTCATTGAAGCTTCTAAATCTGATAAAGACTTTGTAATCTTCGAATCAAATGAAGACTTTCAAATCTGGTTCAGAAAAGACTCAATTGAGATCTTTCGATCTAAGTTCGATCTGATCAGAACTCGAGAGATCAAAGTCTTCAATTCTCTTCTCAGTCCAGATCAGACTCATATCAAATCTTGGCCAGTAGATCCGACAGTGTCAGTAACTTTCTCAGATCAAATCATCAATGTAGAGATTACGACTCAACCATTCGAGACTGAAGACTTCGTCAAGAACGTAGATTACTTGCTATTCGAGAAAGGAAATGAGTCTAATGTCAATTGAAGCTAAATTAGAACAAAAGGAAGCTATGATCGCTAAACTCGACGATCGAAGAGCTAGAATTGAAGATTATCTAGATTCTGAGAAAGTGAAAGCTCTTTTCTCTAGGTATCTTTCTTCAGCTAGCGAGAAGTCAAATTTGATCGAGCGTAACGATCGATTCAGACTATATCTAAATCGAGATGCATTAAAACTTTACGAGTACAAAACGATCAAAGTAAACGAACGTCTAACTTCTCTACCAATCTCAAGATCGATCTTTGTTAGACGATGGAATATGAAAGATCTGTCATACGATCCAGTCTTCAAACTCGGTTTTAACGAAGATGGGTCTCATGAGATCGTCCGATTAGTTCTATCGTTAACAGCTGAAGAACTAATCGAAGCTCTAGATGAGCTGCTATTCGAGAAAGGAACTAACTGATGCAAGATACACAAATTTCTAGAGAATCTCAAGTTTTAGACTATCTAAATTCAGATAGAGTTCAAACTCGGCTAGAACGCGAATCGTACTTCAGCGGAGAACACGGTCTTCGAATCGAAAGAAATAGACGATTCAGACTCTATCTATACAGAGATAGCTTAGAACTTTATGAATATCGTGTTACTGAGATCGTAGAGCCTCTGGTAAACTTACCGATTCTTAGATCACTCTTCAAGCGTGTCTATACTTTAGAAGATTTGTCGCACGATCCAGTCTTCAAGGTCAGTCTAAACTCTGATGGATCGATAAAGATCGATCAATTCGCGTCTTATCTGACTTCAGAAGACATGATCGAAGCTCTAAATGAGCTGCTCTTTGCTAAATAGTTGAAAGAATGCAGCTCGAAAGACTGCATTCTTTCAATTCTTTTCAATTTTTTCATAACTTTTTCCTTTACACTGAGCTGAAAGTATGATATAATAGAAAATGAAATTATGCATTAAGGAGAAGTGCGATGAATCTTGCTTCAGCACATTTGCATATTCAGTCGTCTTTGTCAGACGAAATAACAGAATTAACTCATGACGGATTTTCTATGCTTAAGACTGTCGAAACGTAAGATTCGTTGATTTACAGATTCGTAAAAGAAGATTCTGCTCTTTTGATCTTAGAGAAAGATGAGATGACTAAAGAAGGTCAGATTCTTACATTAGAAAGATCTGAACCTTTAGACTTCAAATTTGTAGAAGATCTAGATCGATTTACAGATCTGTCTGATGTCAAGTTCGATCTCTTCGAATGCATTTGTGTTGATCCAGAAGGTTTACAACACTCTCACGATATGATATAATTAAATAAAAGAAGACTCTCTCATTACAGAAAGGAAACAAATGATCTATGACTCTCTCAACTTTAATCACAGAATTAAAATACGATAACACTGACACAACTGCAGAAAATCTGATGCTTATCATGAACAGACTCCGATTCGGTAAGACTCTAGAACTCCGATTCTTAGAAGAAAAATCTTATCGTCAGATCGCTGCAGACCTAGAAATTTCTCATACTGCTGCTAAAGATCAAGTTCAGCTTATGCTTGAGATCTTAAAACTAGACAGTGTCAAGCAGTTTATTGAAGGAAAATCTAAATCAACTCTAGACTCTTTACTCACGTATCAAGTTCCGATTCGAATCGCGACTAAATTGGAAGAACTCGGTATGACTGACGTCGAAGATGTCAAACTCAATCTGAAAAATCACAAGAAAGACTTGACTAGATATCAGATCTCTCTATTGAAAGAGCTTAGCGGAATGTAGAATGACTGAATTGCTTTTAGATCAATCGATCTTTACTAAACCGACATTCTATCTGATGGCGATCTTGTCGATTTGCTTGATCTCGTATGCACTTTACATCGTTCTTCATTTCTTATCGAAGACGACTATTCCGTTTTATCGTTTCATGCTAGCTTCAGTAGCGTTCTTGATAGTCTTATCAGCATTTACGGCGTTCAGCGTCGTAAAAGAAGAACGAGACTCAATCGATGCTGAGAACAGATCTCTTTATAAACTGAAGAGATACGACAAAGCTTTAGTACTAAGATCGATTGTGAGCGAATTTAGCAGAGAACAAGTCGTAACACTTAAGATTGTGTCAGAGAATGACAAGGTCTTCGAAGCGATGCTAGAAAATAAACGATACATTATCGAAAAACAATATCTAAGTCAATGAAAGTTCATTGCTTTTTTTGCAGAAATAGTACTTTTACCTTTACACTTGATACTCGATATGATATAATAGATCTATCAAATCATTTATTTACAGGAGAACATTTGTTATGAAGAAATTTCGATTGATAGACGAAGATGTTGTTCAGCAAGTCTATAGACATCTTAAGTCTTTAGACAAGTTTGACAATCTTTCTATCGAAGTAGAAGAAGTTGCAATTGCTGAAATTGTACTAACGATCAAGATCGATGAAGAATTCGAAAAATCTATGAAACTTCCGCATCGCGACGGAGTTCTTGGAATTCCAGGAATGATAGAAGATCTAGTAGAGTCACTTTCTCGTCAAGTCGCATTCTTTGAAGATATCGAAGATCTCACAAGTCTTAAGATCTTTAGAAAGACGTATCAATCTGAACGAGGTGATTTATGCGCTATAGCTGAAACAGTCATTGACGGAGTCAAATTCGAATTCAGCTTTGCACCAGATTCATCAGAGAATCGTCAGCAAGAGTGTCACATCGAGATCAAACTCGACCATGTGATCGACGGACTCAGATACGAATCTAGAATTAGTACTGACGACTGGTTCGACTATGATAAGATCGAACAAACTTTCGCTAAATTCAAAACAATCTTAGATCAAAACAAGGAGAACTAATCATGCTATATGACTTTCTAATTACGCGATCTTTCGCTGACATTTATGCTGGAACAATTATAGTTTGTGTATTCATGTTAATAGCCGTAGTTGCAGCACCTTTGACAGTATCGTTTACGATCGTTATGAATCTAAAAGATCAAAAGCTCAATCTACTCAAACAGATCATGCTTTCTTTAGCAGCTCTGCTATTGACATGTCCTGCAATCTTATCACTATTCTTCATTGGTACTAAGGTCTTAGATATTGCTGAGACTCACGACATTGTCGATCAACCGATCGAACAAGTCTACGATGTTACGAAGACTGGAAATCAACTCTTCTTTAATAAGAAGATCTCTAATTCTTCATTCATCAAAGACGTTTCGTCTGATATTACAAATGAAGACGCTGAAAACTATACTTTTGTTAGACACGATCACGTCTATCAAATTCCGAAGTCGATTGTGACTGAGAAATAATATTAAGGAGAAAAAACTAATGATTGAATGGCTTATTACTGGTAAAAATCTCAGCTATCTAATGGTAGCGTTTGGAACTGCATCTCTTATTTGCATGAGTACACTGATCTTCTACAAAGACGAATATCGTAAGTCTATTAAGATCGCTATTCTATCTATTGCAAGCATTGGACTGTTTTGCGGTATATCTGCGATTGGTCTGTTCATCTTTGATCGAACAGCAGTTGAAAAGTCTATAGCTTACGGAGACTGGAAGCAAGTCGATTCTTCGACTTCAGAGAACAGTGACTATCTAGCAGAATTGACTAAGTCGATTGTGAAATTAAAAGATCGACCTTACATTGATCTGTTTCTTCGTACGAATCATGACGGTTCTTCTAATCTTCAGAACTTTCGACTAAATACTTCTGACATCGTATCTAATCATGAGATTGACGATAATTCTAAGATCGTGAAGATCGAGTATCGAGACGTCGATCACATCGATACTTCAGCGTTTGATCATCAGAGTCGCATCAATCGTGAAGATATCAGCTCTAAGATCAAAGGTCAAATGCGTGTAACGTTCGAATCTAAATAAGGAGAAACAACTATGATTGAATGGCTGATTACTGACTATCATTTTATTACAACATCTTTCTTTACATGTCTTATACTATTTGCAATTATACTAGCGACGATTATGTCTCGATCAGCTTACGCGAACTCGTTCAAACTATCAGATTTCGCAGTGATCGCTTTTCTAAATTTAGTCATATCTACAGTGACTACATTTTTGATCAGTATGATAATTTTGATGTTCACATCTGCAAAACCTGTCGGTTCTTCAGAATGGAAGACAATATACGATTCTACTGGATCTGCTGCTAAAACTGAAATTGCAAATTCCTTGTCAGAAGATCAAAAGAGCTCTGAACTTGCTGCAGCAGCTATCGCGGCAAATACGAGCGATCCTGAGTCTAGCAAAGTCAAGATTAAGATCAGTTACAGAATGTCTTCTGTAGAAGCAGGTCAAGACATCGGAGAAAGATTTGCAGACGTCTTCTCTAATTTAACTGATCGTCAGTCAAGAACAGTCTCCATTAAAGCTTCTAAGTCAGAGTATGCAAAGTCTAAAGACTTCGAACTATCGAAAGAAAATCTTATCTCAAACGGAGATATCGACAAATCTTCTAAGATCGTCAAAGTCGAAATTAGATCTGCTGACTACGTAGAAACGGAGCTCTTTGGCTTCAAAGGTTCAAATCGTTATATGAGAGCTGACGAAGTTCGAATCACGTTAGACAACGATGCGAAAGTTCAGAAAGAAGTCAATGAAATTTTTGAATAAAAAAAATGTACTTTTTCCTTTACACTTGCTCAGATTTGTGATATAATAGTCTTATAAAATAAATACAGATAAGGCGGTATCACTATGAATACTCTGGAAATGAAAGTTTACATTTTAGAACGAGTCAAAGATCTAATCGATTTGAGCATCATGCCATATAAAGACGGTTCGTTCTTTCTATCAGCGAAATCTGAATCTTCTCAATGCGGTGCACTTTTCCTAGAAACTGGTCGCATGCATCCAATGGCTCGAATTTCATTCAACTCTTACGAAAATGATCTGATGGACGCTATTGAAGATGCAGCGAAAGAATTTATTGCTAGAAAGGCGGCTTAATCATGCAATTGAAAGAAATCTTAGAACTGCTGAAAGTAACTCCGATGCATTACAACATCTTGATTGCAGTGTCTTTTATTTTAGCAGTCGTATCTTTGATAGCAATGCTATCATCTGAAACAGACGGAATAAAATTTCGTATCTCTGTAATATCATTAGCAATCTTTCTATTCACAGGTTTATGTACGCTAACGTATTCTCAATCTTCTGGAAAGACTGCTATCGGAGAAGCTAAAATTACTCGCTCAGGAGACAAGATTCATATCGAGTCTAACAGTGAATTTATGAAGTCTGCCGATCTAGACATTGTAGCTGAAAAAGATGGTTATATCTACGTCGAATTTGATAATAAAACATATCGAATCGAAGACTTATCTAAGAAAGGAAACTAATCATGAACGAAGCATTTGAAGTAATCAAAGAAGCTGTCGACACTCTCAAAGCTCAATTGGGCGAAGATCAATTCGAATTCAGATACTCTGACATGTCTCCAGCGATCGAGGTAATCGACTTAAACTGTGAAGAAGAACATGAAGATCTGGACAAAATCTACATGATCGCTTGCTATGTAGAAAACGGATCATTTGGCTTGCACTTCGAATCGTCGTTAGCATATAAATCGACTTTCAAGAAAGAACATGCTGCAAAGCTGATTGAAGCTGATATTGATTTCGAGATCTATAAACAACGTCTTCAACTTAAGAAAGAAAATGTTAAGTTAGAAGATCTCGCTTCTTATGTCAAGATTATGTCTGAATTGCTCTTCAACTTTTAAGGAGAATATGAAATGAAAGAAATCATTGCTCGATTCGTAGAAAAGTACAAAGACGCCAACTTTACTGCAAGCTATTGCGATGTTGCAGATCTAAATACTGTAGTCGAAACAAATCTTGAACGACGCCATTTGATCATAAGTAACTTCAGAAAAGATCTGAATATCATTCGCAGCGATCATGCTCTAGCAGAGTTATTTGAAGAATGCACTGAACGATTAGAATTTGACGGAGCTGTTTATCTTCATGAACCGATTGTCGATGAATCTCAGTTCATTGTTGTGATCGATCTTAAGACCGGAGAGTTTAAAACAGTCGGTCACACTCGCAGATCTCAGCTTCTAGCAGTTTTGAATCGATTGTCAGTTATCTTAGATGCTCTTAAGTTCTACGACTCTCAAAAGTCGATCGACACTGACGTACTTACTGCAACATATCCTTGGCTAGACTTCAGTTGGCGCGGAATCAATCACGATAAATTCGATATTGAAGGAAGATCTTCAGAAGTCAGCGGTTGGTTCATTATCGACAAGAATGACTTATTCGACATTAACTGTTCGTTAGATAAAAAGACGATTCGTTCAATGAAACGACATCTTCCAAAAGAAGTCAAACATCGTCGAACTCGTCAGATCTTGAAGTCAAAATATCGTCTGATGCGTAATAGCTTGTCTGAGTTTGAAAAATATCTGATCAATGCTCAGACTGGTCCAGTGAAGAAAGGAGATTTAGAATGGCTATTGAACTATCTCAAACATTAGAATATCTTCAAGGTCTAGAACTGAATAACGTCGGTTTGAAGTTGAACGAAGTGACTCAGCAAATTATCATTACTGATACTTCAATTTTCGATAAACGAGCTTCGCAAGAAAGATTTTATGCTTTAGAAGCTCGTGAAGATCAGTTCGTTCTTAGATTCAGAGCACCGTTTGATTACAGAGATTATTTCTCTCAGAAAGACGCTGATCTTATCAAATCGAACAAATTCGACTTCGACATTTATAAAAACCAGATTAGTCTATCGGCAAACGATCTTCAGCTCGAAGATTTAGCTAAAATGATCGAATTTGCAGTTGACTATCTTGGATCTTACGGCGATATTATCGGAGGTCTATGGGTGTAATGGAACTAAGATTATATCATGCTCCAGACGAAGATGGCAACGTCTCTCTTGCTCTTAACTTCAAAGAGGATCGACTTTTATATTTTAATGAGACCGGTGAGCTGATTTTCAAAGCTTTGTATTCTGAGATCAACTCAATTCGTTTAGAAAGATACGACTTTAATCTTCGAATCACGATCGGATCTTTAGAAGCTAATATCGAACTAATCGATCTTGAGTTTTTAGATGACATGTTCGATCGAATCGCGGCATTCTTAGAAGCGAATGCTTCAGACAAGTGTCATTTTGAAGATTGCTATTAATGACAGAAAGGAAACTACTATGACTTTAAATCTTTATCACATGTCAGATTCTGACGAAGATCGAAAACTTGCACTGATGATCAGTGAGACTGGAATTAAATACTTTAATCGTAACGGCGATTTAGTCTTTTCTTCAGACTATTCAGAGATCGACGAAATCGTCTTAGATGAACGTTATCATTATCTGATCAAAATCTCTGTAGACTTTGCAACATTCGAATTAGATCCATTCTTCGACGGAGATTACTCTGAGAACGCGGAATTGATCAAAGAAGCTTTGACGAAATACGCTAATGCTGTCAAACCAAAGCTTTTTGAAGTTCGATACTAGTAATCTTGTCGACTGAAGCGAATTGCTACATAGACAATAATCGTTGCAAAAAACTTTCGACTCTAGCGCACATTTTCGAAAGTGTTAAATTAGACAAGCG
>ERZ772799.590-NODE-590-length-13706-cov-2.927185_pt1 | contig 13706 bp, 9 predicted proteins | sample MGYA00511345_ERZ772799 | MGnify/ENA primary metagenome ERZ772799 (study PRJEB29015, sample SAMEA2738037) | human oral metagenome | biome: human oral; feature: human-associated habitat; material: saliva | place: China | collected 2238 ... | reverse complement strand
CTTTATTTTTTATTATTTAATGTTGAAATTATGGTATAATAAAGAGCAATTTTATTTTATCAATAAAAGTATAATTTCGGGAGGTAGATAATGAAAAAATTTATTGCAGAATTTATTGGGACTTTTGTACTGGTAACATTCGGCTGTGGTTCTGCAGTTGCAGCAAACAGCATTTTTTTAAGCATGAGCGTACCACTGCCTATTGCATTTACTACATTGCTGATTGCTTTTGCCTTTGGTTTGTCTATAGTGGCTATGGCATATTCCATAGGAAATATTTCGGGATGCCATGTGAATCCTGCAGTTTCACTGGGAATGTTCATTACCAAAAGAATTAGCTTCAGTGATTTCATCGTATACATCGTGGCACAGTTTGCAGGAGCTTCTGTCGGAGCAATGTTCTTATGGTTTTGCTTTGGAGCTAAGGATTCTCTCGGACAGAACGGATACGGAAGTGCAAGTGCTATTGGAGCAAGCATGGGAGTTGCCCTTGTTTTAGAAACTGTTCTGACATGTATATTTGTTCTTGTTGTTTTAGGTGTAACATCCAAGAAGGAATACGGCTCGGTTGCAGGTCTTGTTATAGGTCTAACTTTAACAATGATACATATATTCGGAATACCTTTTACGGGCACATCCGTAAATCCGGCAAGAAGCTTCGGTCCTGCAGTGTTCGTGGGTGGAGATGCACTAAGTCAGCTACCTGTTTTCATAATCGCACCTCTTGTGGGTGGAGTTTTAGCTTCGATTCTTTTCCTGCTTCTGTTTGATGGAGCGAAAAGTGATGATCAGGTGCCGGAATTTGAAACCTGTGAAGATCTTAATGAAAAAGATTCTGTAGATGAGGAGGATAAGGACGAAAGAGTAGAAATCTCAGAAGATGAAAATAAAGAATACGATGAACTAGCCGAAAAGGATGATACTAAGGAAACACCGGAAGTCGAAAAAGAAGCAACGGAAGAAACCGAGAGTGAAGAACATTCCGAAGAAGTGGAATGTGATGAAGAAGCTGAAGATGATAAAGATGCTGATACTAAGGAATCAGAGGAAGACAGCGAAGAGAAAGACTCTTCTAAATAAAAAAGTTTAAGAGATAAAGTTAAAAAATAATGCCCCTTGCAGTCAGGACTGAACTGCAAGGGGCAGATTTTCAGTTGTCGATTTTATCTGTTAAAAGGATTGTCATAGTCTGACACGGCATTTTGCAGAACGGAAACTTGTTCCTTAATAAATTCCACAACTTCTCTCTCTGTACATTCCACATTATGCCCCATAAGATATAATTTCATCGATTCGCGGATTACTATATAACATGTATCATTATCAAGCCCGGCGATAATCATGTTTTCCACTGCATTTATGTAAGCTTTTCTAAGTATTTCATTTTTGTTCATTGTAAACCTCCAGGTTCAATTGTATTTAATGAAATTCTAGCATAGTTTTTGACGAAATGCAACGAAAAGGGAATTTCTGTGGTAAAATGTAATCGGATGATGAAACAAAAACCGGAAATAAGTTAGGTTATTATAAAAACAACAATATATAAGAAGATATAAAAAGAGGAGTTTAAGATGGCTTTTACTCATTTGCATGTTCATACGGAATATAGTTTGCTTGATGGAGCAGGTAAGATAAAGGATTTAGTGTCAAGGGCCAAAGAGCTTGGTATGGATTCCCTTGCAATCACAGACCATGGAGTGATGTATGGAGTGGTTGACTTTTGGAAGGAGTGTAAAAAGCAGGGGATTCATCCTGTTATAGGATGTGAGGTTTATACGGCGGCACGAACTATGGAGGACAGAGACCCAAATAAAGACAAACAACATGGACATCTGATTTTGCTTGCCGAAAATAATGAAGGCTATAAAAATCTGATCAAAATAGTATCTATGGGATTTACGAAAGGATTTTACTATAAGCCGAGAATAGACAGGAATGTTTTAAGAAAACATAGTAACGGGATTATAGCGCTTTCAGCCTGCCTGGCAGGTAAGGTTCAGTCCAGACTGCTGAATAGAGATTATGAAGGTGCAAAAAAGGAAGCTCTGGAGCTTAACGATATATTCGGTCAGGGTAACTTTTATCTGGAACTTCAGGATCAGGGATTACAGGCAGAGGCATTGATAAATCCCGAATTACTTAGGTTGTCGAAGGAAACGGGAATCCCGACAGTATGTACCAACGATGTGCATTATGTGAATAAAGATGATGCGGCAGCTCATGATATTTTGCTTGCTATACAAACGGCAACAAGTATTTACGATGAGAAACGAATGAAATTTCCAAATGACCAATTTTATCTTAAGAGTGAAGGTGAAATGAGGGAGATTTTCGGTGAAATTCCTGAAGCTTTGGATAATACTCATGATATTGCCATGAGATGTAATGTAGAATTTACATTTGGTGAATATCATATTCCGGAGTTTAGATCTCCTGAGGGACTGACAAGTCAGGAATATTTGAGGAAGTTGTGCAGAGAAGGTCTTTTACAGAGGTACGATGAAATAACGGATGAGCTGGAGGAAAGACTTGAATATGAGCTTGGCGTAATTGAGAACATGGGTTATGTTGAGTACTTTTTAATCGTATGGGATTTTATAAACTATGCAAAGAACAGCGGGATTATGGTGGGGCCCGGTCGCGGATCCGCTGCAGGAAGTTTGGTCGCATATTCTTTGAAAATCACAGATATAGATCCTATCAGATATAATCTTATATTTGAGAGATTTTTAAATCCTGAACGCATCAGCATGCCGGACATTGATATTGATTTCTGTATTGAACGCAGAGGAGAAGTTATCGATTATGTGAAAGAAAAGTATGGAGAAGAAAATGTTTCTCAGATTATAACATTTGGAACAATGAAGGCAAAGGCTGTAATCAGAGATGTGGCAAGAGCTCTGGATATGTCATATACTGATGCGGACAGAATTGCAAAGGCAATACCCTTTGAGTTGAAAATGACCATTGATAAAGCGCTGAAAATGAATCCTGAACTTGCAGACATGTATGAGGAAGATCCGGCCGTACGCAGGGTAATTGATATGTCAAAGAAGCTTGAGGGGCTTTCAAGACACGCCTCAACCCATGCGGCAGGTGTGGTAATTTCAAAACTTCCACTTGATGAATATGTTCCGCTTTATTACTCTGATAAAGGCGTTGCCACTCAATTTAACATGACGACGATTGAAGAACTCGGTCTTTTGAAAATGGATTTTCTGGGACTCAGAAACTTAACCGTAATTCGGGATGCGCTTGCGTTAATAGAGAAAAATCATGGCTTTACTGTGGATTTTGCCAAAATGGGTTATGATGATAAATCAGTATACGATATGATTGCAGCGGGAAATACAGAGGGGATCTTTCAACTTGAAAGTGGCGGTATGACTGCATTTATGAAAAATCTTAAGCCCGGCTGCTTTGAAGATGTGGTGGCAGGAATTTCTTTATACAGACCGGGTCCTATGGACTCAATTCCGAAATATATAGAAAACAAGAAAAATCCTTCTAAGATTAAATATGTCACTCCGGAGCTTGCTTCAATTTTGGATGTAACATACGGATGCCTTGTTTACCAGGAACAGGTAATGCAAATTGTAAGAAATCTGGCAGGTTATAGTTTTGGACGTGCTGACCTTGTCAGAAGAGCTATGAGCAAGAAAAAAACAGAAGAAATGCTTGCAGAAAAGCAGATCTTCATACATGGTAAAATTGATGAGGATGGAAATATTGAAATCCCCGGATGTCTTAGAAATGGAATCACAGAAGAAGCTGCGGAAGTAATTTTTGCAGATATGGAAACCTTTGCACAGTATGCTTTCAATAAATCACATGCGGCAGCATATGCTGTTCTTGCATACGAAACAGGATGGCTGAAAAAACACTATCCTGTAGAATTTATGGCAGCACTTTTGTCAAGCGTGATGGGCGATTCAACCCAAACCTCAAAGTATATAAGAAACTGTGAAGAGATGAGAATTACTGTGCTTCCTCCTGACATAAACGAAAGCGACAAGTCATATACTGTGGTGGACGGTAAGATAAGGTATGGACTTAGAGGGGTTAAGAATGTAGGTGAAAACGCAATTGAGGAAATAATGCAGGCAAGGGAGAGCAAAGGAATACCTGATGATATTTTTCAATTCATAAATAATATAGATGTTAGGGTTGTTAATAAAAAGGCGGTGGAAAGTCTGATTAAAGCCGGAGCACTGGACTGTTTAAACTCAAATAGAGCGGCTCACATGGCTGTGTATGAGCAGATTATGTCCTCTGCTCAAAATGATGCAAGAAAAAATATTGCGGGTCAAATTTCATTGTTTGATACAAGTAATGAGGAAATGAGTGCAGGGAGTGCTGCCAATCAGCTGCCTCAAGTTGAAAATTTCAGTTCAGGTGAACTTTTATCCATGGAAAAGGAGATGCTGGGAGTATATATATCCGATCATCCCTTGAACGAGTATACTGATAAAATAAAGAATAAAATTTCAATTACTACAAAGGAGCTTACGGCAGCTTCACAAGCATGTGAGCATGAGGAAAATGAAGAGTTTTCAGGTGAGATTTTATCCAAAAACGATGAAGAAGCTGAAATTTATGACGGAATGAGTGTTGTTATGTCGGGCATGATTTCCAATATAAAGACTTTGATTACAAAGAACAATAAGATGATGGCTTTTTTGGAATTAGAAGACCTTTACGGCATGGTGGAAGTCGTTGTTTTTCCTAATGTTTATGGCAGATATCAAGGAAGTGTTCAAGAAGATAAGGTTGTTATCATTAAGGGAAGGCTTGACTTCAAAGTGGGAGAAACGCCGAAGCTTTTAGCCGATTCTGTTGTAGACATAGATGAGGCTTCTGAGGACAGTGGAATAAACGCCGGCAGTCGCATGATAAAGATAAGAGTCCCGGAAAGTGTGGACGAAAAACAGGTTTTAAAAGTTTTAGAAAGGGTTTTTAAAGAAAATCCGGGGAATATAAAACCACTTATTTACCTGCAGAGCGGAACTATAGTCAGAAGTAGTGCTTTGGTGGATATGACACAGTATCTGAAGGAAGAGCTTAATGAAATAGTTGGTGCATCCAATGTGAAGTTTGATAACTGAAAATGTTGAATTTATTATAAAGTTGACGAGCGATTTCGATCTATTTAATATAAGGTTTAATAACCGGATAAGGTTGGTGAATTATGAAGAAGATAGCGGTATTGACATCCGGTGGAGATTCTCCCGGAATGAATGCTGCAGTTAGAGCTGTTACTCGCTGTGGAATAGAGGAAGGTCTAGAGGTCTACGGTGTAGAACGCGGATATGAAGGTCTCATAGAAGGAGACCTTAAAGCTATGACAAGGCGTGATGTGGGGGATATACTCCAGCGAGGGGGAACTTTCCTCAAAACTGCAAGATGTCCGGAATTTGAAACAGAAGAAGGTGTGGAGAAAGCTATGTTAAAACTGGAAGCCTTTGAAATAGAAGGTCTGGTTTGTATTGGGGGAGACGGAACTTTCAGAGGTGCAAATGAACTTTCTCAAAGAGGAATAAAAATAATGGCACTTCCCGGAACAATTGATAATGACCTTGGGTATACTGATTTTACAATAGGTTTCGATACTGCTGTAACCACCGTACTTGAAGCCATAGGTAAAGTCAGAGATACATCATCTTCCCACGAGAGGAATACGGTAATTGAAGTCATGGGAAGGCACTGTGGTGATATTGCACTTTATGCCGGGATCACCGGAGGGGCGGAAGCTGTTCTCCTTCCGGAAAAAGGATATGATATAAATGAGCTTTGCAAAAAAATATTGATAAGTGCCAATGACGGAAAGCTTCACAGCATAATCATCAAGTCCGAAGGTGCGAAGATGGACAGCCGCGAGCTTGTTTCGGAGATTCAGAAAATAACCGGTCGTGAAACCAAGTTGGTGGTTCTTTCCTACTTGCAAAGAGGAGGAACTCCTACTATGAGAGACAGACTTTTGGCTACTTCCTGCGGTGCAAAGGCAGCCAAGCTTCTGGCTGAGGATTCTGAAAGCAAGGCGATAGGGATCTTAAACGGAGAGATAATAGCGTTTGATTTAGAGGAAGGAATTAAAGTAAAAAGAGATTTCAACCGAGAAATGTTTGATTTAATTGAGGTATTGAGCAAATGAGTAAAACTGCGGTGATATATTATTCAAAATACGGCACTACTGAAAATTATGCAAGACTTATTGCAAAGGCACTGGGTGCAGATTTATTTGAAGCTAAAAAAACGAAATTCAGAGATATTAAAGACTATGACACCGTTGTTTTTGGTGGCGGAATTTATTCAGGGGGAATTCGGGGAATTGAACTGATAACTAAGAATTGGTACAAAGGTCTTTGCGAGAAAAAAGTAGTGTGTTTTGCTGTGGGAATTACAATTGATAAAGAAGAAAACCGTGAGCAATGTATGGATATAAATTTCAGGAAAAGATTTGTCACAGACGCAGAGGAAGACCATGGGAGAGATGATTTATCAGCTTCAGAACTGATAAAAGAAAAGAGGCTGCCCATTAAGTGTTTTTTTCTTCCCGGAGCCTTTGATCCCGGGAAAGTGAAAGGATTAGATAAATTTATAATCGGCATAACGAAAAAAATGATTGATGACAGCCCGGAGAGGCAGCAGCTTTTGGACTATTTTAATAAGAGCTGTGACTTGGTGGACTATGACAGTATTAAGCCCGTTGTAGAGGCTTGTTTGTAAATTTTGAAAAGCACAAGCAAAATAGGTGTGATGGTAGTGGTATTATTTCGAAAAGCCCGTTGCTAAGGTGCATATGGGATTAAATCAGTATAATCGGAGTATCAATAATCTATTCCGATATCGTTTCCTATGATGTTTGCAAAGTCTATGGACTCATCTCCGAACTTATTTCGGATTGCATCCATAGTTCTTTCCAGTGATTCACTTTTTTCTATGGATTTTTCAATATTGTCAAATATGGAAAGCTGCCGGCTTTCCTTTTCATCTACAAGATTTATTGCGGTGACTGTGAGAAGTCTTATTTCTGCATCCGTATCCCAATATTTTTGGATGATTTGCATTGCAGTATTTCGTATTTCCTCTGCCAGGTTTGTGGCGTTATCAAGTTGGGTTTGTCTTGAGATAACTTTGAATTTCGGGTCTTTGATGTCAACCTTTACGCCATAAGCTTTGAGTCCGTATTTGCGCAATCTCACGGCAACAGTGTTTGACAGATGTGACAGTCCTAAAGATATGTCCTGCTGACCTGATATATTTCTGCGGAAGGTCATTCCGTTTCCTACGGATTTAATTTTATCTCTTTGATTAAAATCTTTTACAGAGGAATTATCTTCACCTCGTGCATAACTGCGTAAAACCAATCCCTGGCTTCCGAGAAGATTTTTAATCTTTGATTCCCGGGAATTTGCCAGATCTCCAATGGTTAGAACACCATTTGCTTTCAGCTTTTCAGAAGTGGCGTAGCCTACGAAAAAAAGCTGATTTACAGGAAGTGGCCAAAGGATTAATTTGTAGTTTTCTCTCGTGATCAAAGTAGTGGCATCAGGTTTTTTGTATTCGCTTCCCATTTTGGCAAAAATCTTATTGAAGGACACTCCTATTGAAAGGGAAAGACCAAGCTCTGTTTTGACTCTTTTTCTTATGGAGTTTGCAATTTCCTCACCGTTTCCGAAAAGCTTTTGACTTGCCGTAACATCAAGCCACGATTCGTCTACTGAAAAAGGCTCGATCAAATTGGTGTACATGTTATATATTTTGTTCAATTTAATACTAAATTCCCTGTATTTTTTGTGGTGGGGAGGGAGCAACACAAGATCGGGGCATTTCTTCATTGCCTGCCAGGTGGTTTCGGCAGTCACTATACCGAATCTTTTTGCAGCTTCATTTTTTGCCAATATAATACCGTGGCGATTGTCAGAGCTGCCACTTACCGCAACGGGTTTATCCTTAAGCTCGGGATAATCTAAAAGCTCCACCGAGGCGTAAAAACTATTAACATCACAATGTAAAATCACTTTATCCATGGGATAATTATAACACCTTTTTTACTTTGATAAAATATGATAAAATATAGTCCAAATATTAATTTTGAAATGGGGTCAGAGCATTGTATGACATCTGTATAATAGGAGCCGGAGCATCGGGGATGATGGCTGCAATCACAGCGAAACAGAAAAATAAAGATGCAAAGATAATTGTTTTGGAAAAGCTTGGAGTACCGGGGAAAAAGCTTGGTGCTACGGGAAACGGCAAGTGTAATATTTCAAATGTAAAGTGTGAACAACATGAGGCTGTTTTAAATGTTTTTAAAGGTTTAGGGATTATAACCAGAACGGATGAAGCAGGCAGAATTTACCCATATTCTGAGGATGCCAAAGATGTGGTCAGAGCATTAGTTTCATCCATGGGTAGGTTGGGGATACGGGTCAAGTACAGTTCTACCGTTTTCCGTGTTGAGAAAAATCAGGATGGTTTTGAAATTTATATTGAAAAGGGCGGCATGATAAGGTCTAAAAGTCTTTTAATTGCAGCCGGAGGTAAGGCGGGTCCAAAATTCGGAACGACAGGAGACGGAACAAGGATTGCAAAATCTTTGGGTCATAATATAACAAGGCTTGTACCTTCACTTACTGCGGTGGAACTTAAGGAAAAATTAGAATTTCTTGCAGGGGTGAGAGAAAAATGTGAAATTTCTCTTTGGTATGAAGAAAAGCTGATTAGAAAAGAGTGCGGAGAAGTCCAGTTTACAGGGTATGGAATATCAGGAATATGTGTTTTTAATATTTCAAAATATATTGTGATTCCCGAGGGGGTTCCCCTAAAATCAGGATTTGAAAAATATCGAATCAAAATTGATTTTCTGCCTGAAATTGATAATTTGGAAGAGGTTTTAGAAAATAGGAGCTTTAAACTCCAGGATAATTACCTTATTTCCCTTGTGAAGAGGGCTTTGGCAGAGTATATTAAGGAAAAATCCGGAAAAGATATTTCAAAGGCTGCAAAAATGCTTAAAAGTTTTACATTAACACCAAAGAATTTAAGGGGCTGGGAATTTGCTCAGGTCACCTCCGGAGGGGTTGATTATGGAGAAGTTAATACTGAAACCATGGAATCAGATCTGGTGAGAGGACTGTATTTTGCAGGTGAGGTTTTAGATTATGACGGTTTATGTGGCGGATACAATTTGCAGCATGCTTTTGAAACAGGTATTAGAGCAGGACAGAATATGGGGAGGATATAGATGAAGAAGGTATTGGTCGCCATGAGCGGTGGTGTTGACTCCAGCGTAGCTGCTCAGTTAATAAAGGATAAAGGTTACGACTGTATCGGGGCAACCATGAGACTTTTTGATAGTGAAGGCTCAGGCACTTATTCTGATAAAACCTGTTGCTCCATGGATGATGCAGAAGATGCAAGAACGGTATGCGACAAGATAGGAATAAAACATTATGTTTTGGATTTTCGAGGTGATTTTCGCAGGTGTGTAATAGATAGATTTGTGAATTCATATGAGGTGGGAGAAACCCCAAATCCATGTGTAGATTGCAATAGATACTTAAAATTTCAAGCTCTTTATGAAAAGGGAAAGCTTTTTGGATGCGACTACATAGTCACAGGGCATTATGCGAGGGTGGAAAAACGAAGTGACCGTTTTCTTTTGAAGAAGTCCAAAGATAAGACGAAGGACCAGAGCTATTTTCTATATAACTTATCCCAGGAACAACTCGCACATACCATATTTCCTTTGGGAGAAATGTCAAAGACTGAAACCAGAGCGGTTGCAGAAAAATATAATTTTATAAATGCAAAAAAGAGAGACAGCCAAGATATCTGTTTCGTTCCGGATGGTGATTATGCATCAGCTATAAAAAGATTTACAGGTATAGAATATGAACCCGGTGATTTCGTGGATACTGAGGGACAGATTTTAGGAAGACATAAAGGCATTATAAGGTACACAATAGGGCAGAGAAAGGGGCTTGGACTTGCACTTTCCCACCCAATGTATGTCCTGGAAAAAGATGTGGAAAGAAATAGAGTTATACTTGGAAAAAACAGCGATTTATTCAGCGGAGAACTTGATGCAGATGATTTTAACTGGATTTCTCATGAGTTTCCGCCAAAGGAGCTTAAGGTCAAAGCACGGGTGAGATACAGCCAGAAAGAACAACCTGCAACTGTGTATCCTATTGGGCAGGATAAAATCCATCTGGTGTTTGATGAGCCTCAAAGGGCAATTACTCCGGGTCAGGGAGTGGTGTTATATGATAATGATGTAGTGGTTGGTGGAGGAACTATCAAGTGAAGAAAATAACCATAGGAGTTTTGGCACATGTGGATTCCGGGAAAACCACTTTGTCCGAAGCCCTTCTTTTTTGCTCGGGAAATTTGAATAGTTTGGGCAGAGTGGATAAAGGGAATTCTTACTTTGACACGAATCCCATGGAAAGAAATCGAGGTATCACAATATTTTCAAAGCAGACTTCTTTTCAGTGGAGAGAGGTTTGTTTTAACCTTTTGGATACTCCGGGGCATGTGGATTTTGCAGCAGAAATGGAGAGAACCCTCCCTGTTTTAGATTACGGAGTTTTAATTATAAGTGCAAACGATGGGATTCAGGCACATACTGTGACTTTGTGGAAACTACTTGAAAAATATGGGATTCCAACATTTATTTTTATCAATAAAATGGACTTGTCCTACAGGAAAGAAAATGAACTTATGGAAATCCTGAGAGAAAAGTTTGGAAATGGTGTTGTTAACTTTTCTGATAAAGAAAGCTTCGCAGATAATCTGAGTCTTGCCAGCGAAACCCTTACAGAAGCAATGCTGGAGAGGGAGTCTATTCGACCCGATGAGATTTGTGATGCTATTTGCAATAGGGAAATATTTCCCTGTTTTTTCGGAACAGCACTGAAAAATGAAGGAGTGAAGGAGTTTTTGGACGGTCTCTCGGAGTACACTGTTTTTCCCGATTATTCGGGTGATTTTTCAGCCAGCACCTATAAGATTATAAGGGATGAAAAAGGAGAAAGACTAACTTTTGTAAAGGTTACAGGAGGTGAAATTAGGGTAAAGGACTCTTTAGACGGCGAGAAAATAAATCAGATAAGACTTTACAGCGGTGATAAGTTTACACCTGTCGAGAAGGTGACAGCGGGGGATATTTGTGCCTTAACAGGTCTTTGGAAATCATATGTTGGAAAGGGCTTCGGAACTGCAGAAGATTTTTCGGGAGAAGTTATGGAGCCATATCTTTTGTATAATGTGATTTTACCTGGGGAAGTCAATGTGCATGAAGCTCTGAAAGATTTCATGGAAATTTCCGAAGAAGATCCGAAACTCAAGGTAACATGGAATGACGAACTTTCTGTTATAGAAATTCAGATGATGGGAAAGGTACAGACAGAAATTTTGAAATCCCTTGTGAAATCACGATTTGGTTATGATGTGGAATTTGGAGAAGGGCAGATTCTCTATAGAGAGACTTTAGCAACAGGTTCAAAGCCGGTAGAAGGGATAGGGCATTTTGAACCTCTGAAGCATTTTGCAGAAGTTCATCTCATGATTGAACCTTTAGAGAGAGGCACGGGAAATATTTTTTTATCGAACTGCAGAGAAGATGATTTGGATAAAAGCCGGCAAAATCTGATTTTGTCCCATTTGGAAGAAAAGCCGCATAAGGGAGTTCTTACAGGATCCATGCTGACAGATGTAAAGATAACTTTAATCGGAGGAAAAGCACACAAAAAACATACAGAGGGCGGAGACTTCAGGGAAGCTGCATTTAGGGCTCTCAGACAGGGTCTTATGCAGGCGGAAAACATTTTATTAGAGCCATGGTGTGAATTTGCAATTGAGCTTCCTATGGAAAACCTGGGAAGGGCTATGGCAGATATCCAAAATATGGGCGGACGGTTTTCAAGTCCTGAAACTAAAGAAGCACAATCTGTTTTAAAGGGAACAGTTCCCGTTGCAAAGATAAAGGATTATGCACCTTTACTTAATTCATACACCGGAGGACTAGGAAGATTATCATCCTTTCCTTCGGGGTACGAGGAATGTCAAAGCACTGAAGAAATTATAAAAAACTCAGGCTATAATCCGAATTTGGATTTGGAGAATCCGTCAAGTTCCATATTTTGCAGTAAAGGCGGTAGTCAGACGGTTGCATGGGATATGATTCGGGACAGAGTTTCTCCTATGTTGAGAAGTGATGAGTTTGATGAATCGGTAATTGAAGTTGATTTGAACAATAAAAATCACAGCCGTCTGCCTTCTGATGAAGCTTCATTAAAGGTGATTTTTGAGCGTACATACGGACCGATTGAGAAGAAGAAAAACAGGCATCTGAGAAATATTAAACCGCCGAAAAAAACGGGGTTTGAAGAAACTAACCTAAGGGTAGAAATAAATAGACCTGATGCAAATTCAGATAAATTTTTGCTTATAGACGGATATAATCTGATTTATGCTTCTGAGGAGCTGTCTGAACTGGCAGATAGCGATTTTGGAGCTGCAAGGGATAGACTCATAGATATTCTGTGTAATTACAGAGGCTTTTCTGATGAGAAGATTATACTTGTCTTTGATGCATATAAGGTCAAAGGAGGGCTTGGCTCAAAGGAAAAGATAAGAAATATCGATGTAGTCTATACCAAGGAGGCGGAAACTGCCGATATGTACATAGAAAAGGTTACGAAAACCATCGCAAATAAGAGTTATGTCAGAGTGGTTACTTCGGATGGTTTGGAGCAGCTCATAATACTTGGCCACGGGGCATACAGAGTGTCCTCAAGGGAATTTTTAGAAGAGGTAGAAGCTATGGGAAGTTTTGGAGGTAATGATGCAGAATACTAACACATGGGAAAAATACAGTGAAGTTCAGTTAAAAGATTGCGAGAAATTTTGCAAAGGATATATGGATTTTTTAAGTACTTGTAAAACAGAGAGGGAATGTGTTTCTAAAATTGTTTCGGATATAGAAGAAGCCGGATACTTGCCTTTAGACGAAAAGATAAAGAAGCATGTTAAACTTAAGGCCGGAGATAAGGTTTACGCAGTTAATATGGATAAGGCTGTTGTTATGTTTAATATCGGTGAAGAATCTATAGAAAACGGGCTTAACATTTTGGGAGCACACATAGATTCTCCAAGAATGGATGTAAAACAGAATCCTCTGTATGAAGAGGGAGGTTTTGCCTATTTAGACACACATTATTATGGCGGAATCAAGAAGTATCAATGGGTTGCCATGCCTCTGGCACTTCACGGAGTTGTTATTAAGAAGAATGGAGACAGGGTTAATATCTCAATTGGAGAAAGGGCTGATGAGCCTGTGTTCTTCGTATCGGATCTTCTGATTCATCTTGCACAGGAACAGATGGATAAAAAGGCTGCCAAGGTCATTGAGGGAGAGGCTCTTGACATAATAGTGGGGAATAAACCGATTTTAATAAAGGGGGAAAAAGTAAAGGATAAAGATAAGGTAAAACAGGCTATACTTGAAATTTTATGTAAGCATTACGGTTTTGATGAAGAAGACTTTGTTTCTGCTGAACTTGAAGTTGTGCCCGCAGGTGCCGCAAGAGAGGCAGGATTTGACAAAAGTATGATTTTATCATACGGACAGGATGACAGAGTTTGTTCATACACTTCTTATAAGGCAATGCTTGAGGTTCCCCGAGTGAACAGAACGG
>ERZ772799.586-NODE-586-length-13741-cov-5.290589_pt1 | contig 13741 bp, 8 predicted proteins | sample MGYA00511345_ERZ772799 | MGnify/ENA primary metagenome ERZ772799 (study PRJEB29015, sample SAMEA2738037) | human oral metagenome | biome: human oral; feature: human-associated habitat; material: saliva | place: China | collected 2238 ... | reverse complement strand
GTAGGCGTACAGCGGCAGGTGCAGACCCATAATGGATACGTCAAGCATCTTAGTATGCTCGTCAGCAAGTTTGGTGAGGTTCTGGAAAGTACTGGTCATCAGCGCCGCCGGAATAGCCGCACCAACCCACATATTCGCGCCCAAACGCTTTGCGGCGGTTGCGCCAAGCATAATAGGCATGAAGTTCAGTACCGACAGCGCGGCCGCCTTGATGATATACCAGAAAGCGAACTGCTTCATCCATTCGGCTTCGAGCGCCTTAATGGCGTCTTTATCAGAAAGGCGCGGCCCGTTCACAATATCGATGTTCACACTCTGACCGGTCAGGTCAGTGTACTGACCGAAGAAGCCGAACTGCTGCAGGAACACGATCAAGGTAAGAATCATGGAGGTGCCCAGCAGCGCCCACAACAGGGGACGGAAGGAGTCGGAGAGCACATCGAAAACATTTGTCAGCCAGCCAGCTTTTTTACCGCCGGATGATTTAGCCTTGGAGTCATCATCCTCACCCAAGTTCTTCATACCCGGTAAGGTCAGCATCTCGTTATAGACCGCCTCAACGCGGTCACCAAGTACCACCTGAGTCTGACCAGACTGCTCAATAATCGACAGCACCCCGGGCAGGTTCTCAATCTTGGTGCGGTCCACCTTCTCATTCGAAGATGGGGTAACACGCAAACGTGTTGCGCAGTGCGTAAAATGGGCGATATTCTCGGGGCCGCCTAGGCCCTGAAGAATCTTCTCGCCAAGCTCGTGGTTCTTCACGGTTCATCCCTTGGATAATTAGCGATATTGTCTGTGCGGGCTGTTGCCAAAAGACGCAACCTGGAAAACAAAAAGACCCGAGTCAGCTCCTTCACCGTGCGCAACACCCGTATGAGGGTGCCCGAATACACGGATGCCACCAACGTAAAACACGCCCAGCAGCGGAGTAACTCAGGTCTTGCCTGCAAACCAGTAACAACCCTGTGTTAAAGGCTGTTCAAAACAACCTTAAGTTTTATTCAGTACTGTAATCGGTTTTGCCCCAGAAAGCAAGAAGAACCAAAAACTACACACAGACCCACAGGCGCGGCAAAATCCAGACACGCCGTGTATCCGCGCACCCGCTAAGGCGCACAAACACACGACGTGCTCACCAAAAACCCAGCTGCTACTTCTGCGGGAAGAACCGCAGAGGCGCCACCTCAAGGTCTGGGTAATGACGCTTCTGCCAGCGGCGCGAGCGGTGCGCATTCACCTCAATCAGCACCGCCCCTAAAACACCAGCACCCACCGACAGCCACAACAATAGCGCCGACGGAGCTTCGAACTGGTGGTACCGCACCAAAACCGGAACCAATAACGCTGCAAAGAATACGGCAAGCAGCGCCCCAAACAGCAGGATACGTGCCTTGTTAAACGGCCTAGCCACTGCCGCAAGGTTCCACAATCCCATAATCACCAGGGTGATAAAAGAAGCAGTCTGCACCTGCCGCATATCGGTTCCCGGGAACACCAGAAGCGCCGCCAAATTCACGGTCAGAAGCATCGCCACCACAATAATAGAGTTCGGAACCGTATAGTTCAGCACACGGTGCAAAAACCCCGGAACATAGCGGCGTGAATTCGGCAGCAGTGCCAGCGCGAAAGAGGATGCCCCAACAATCAGGAAATCCGCGGTCGAGTACTGGCGGGGCAGGAACGGGAAGATCAGCCCCATCAGACCAAAGGTCACACCCAGCAGGATCGCAAAGCCGGTCTTGGTCAGGAACAGGTTCGCCACCATCTCAATATTCGCAATCACCTGGCGGCCCTGCTCCAAGGCGGCGGGAAGTGAAGAGAACTTGCCGTCCAGAAGCACCAGGCGCGAGACAGCCTTCGTTGCGGGTGCCGCGTTACCCATCGCAATACCAAGGTTGGCGTGTTTGAGGGCGAGCGCATCGTTAATACCATCACCGGTCATCGCCACCACATGCCCCTTCTCCTTGAGGGAGATCACCATGTTCTTCTTCTGCTCAGGCGAAACACGGCCAAAGATATTGTATTTCTCCGCCGCCTCAGCAAGCTCCGGGCCGTCCTCGGGCAGTGTCGAGGCGTCAATAGCGCCAGCGGCCACATCCATACCGGCGGTCTTAGCTGCAGCGCGCACAGTGAACGGGTTGTCACCGGAGAACACCTTCAGCGTCACACCCTGGCGCCCAAAATACTCCACAATCTCAGGGGCATCAGCGCGCACATTCTCACGGAAAATCACGAACAGCACAGGCGTATGATCGGTCGGTATGCGCTGCACCGGGTTGCCGTCATCGTTGCGCACCACGGCGGATGCATGCGCGAGCACCATCGTGCGCAGACCCAATGATGCGAGTTCACGGGCCCGCTCACGTTCCTCGGTGCCCTGATCCAAAAGCGCCTCGGGGGCGCCCAGCAGCCACGCCCCTGATGAGGTGAACTCAACCGCGCTAAAACGCAGCGCTGAAGAAAACGGAACCACTCCGCTGGTCTTCTCAGCAGGCGCATTCGCAAAACCGCCGGTGAGCGCTTTTGCTGTAGGGTTCGCGTTCTCGTCGGCACCGAACCATGCCAGTGCCTCATCCCAGCCCTTTGGCAAGGACTCGCGCCACTGGTCGCTCTCCGGTGCCTCGGTTTGGGCCGGGGTGCTCAACGGGCGCACCGAATCGAAAATCACGCCGCCCTCAGTCAGGGTGCCCGTCTTATCGAAGCACACCGTATCCACGCGGGCGAGCACCTCAACAGCAGGCTGTTCCTGCACCAAAATATTGTGTTTACGTCCCAGCGCCACCGCCGCCGCCGCGAACGCCAGGGTGGTCATGAGCGCCAACCCCTGCGGAATCATTGATGCCACCGAAGAGACCACTGCAATGGCGACGTTCTCCCAGAGACCATCACGGTTCACAACTTCAAGGCCACCTGCGGCACGCACCTGACCCCACAGTACGATCGGGATAATGACGGCAAGGCCGAAAGTAATCCACCGCACCACGCGGTCGAGCGCATCACGCAGCTCAGACTGGATGCGGGAAAACTGGCGCGCCTCATCAGAGATTTTGCTCGCCCGCGACTGAGCCCCCACGGCCTGCAGCAGCACGCGGCCGGTACCGGCCAACACGCTGGATGCCGAGAGCACCATATCGCCAGGACGTTTAGCAATCGGGTCATTCTCACCGGTGAGCAGAGACTCATCCAGCTCCATCGAATCAGAGGTCAGCACCACCGCATCTGCAGGCACCTGGTCTCCACGTTTGAGCACCACCACGTCGCCCTCAACCAGGGTCTCCATAGGGACCTCGGACAGCTTGCCGTCACGCACCACAGACACCGGGGCACGATCCAGCAGAGAAATCCGGTCAAGCTCAAGTTTTGCCTTGTACTCCTGCACAAAGCCAATAATGACGTTCGCTACCACCGCGAACAAGAACAGCAAATCTGCCCAACGCTGGTACAGAATCACGACTAGGCCGCATAGCCCCAGCACCAGGTTAAACACCGTAAACAGGTGCGCCCGCATAATACTCCACAGGGTGCGGGAAGACTTATTGTTCTGTGTGTTTACCTTCCCTGCTGCGACGGCACGTTCAACCTCGGCCGTGCTCAGCCCACAGGATGCAAGCTCCGCAGAGCCATTATGGGCATCCGCCGAGTACTCGGGAACAAAACCTGTGGTCGCAGAATCCGCTGTTGATGTACTCTGCGGCTTGGAACTCATGAACCAGTACTCTCCTTCAAAGGCCACGGGCCTCTACCGACCCGCTCTCAGGCGGCAAAGCTTATTTTTCAGTCTATCGGTTCAACGGGCATAAAAGGTAATCCCGCTCCCTGTGTGTTTCCTGAAAACACGCGGGAAGTGGGGTATATTCCTTATGCAGAATAGATAATGTGGGGGTGGGCTCCTGCTACCTAAGCGGCAGAATCAACAAACGCCCCGTCACAGGATGCTTCAAAACCTCAATCGGATATCCATAAACCTCACTCAACCGCTGCGCCGTACACACCTGCTCAGGGGAACCAACGCACACCACCCGCCCCTGCTGCAAAAGCACAATACGGTCAGAATATGCAGCGGCAACATCCAAATCATGCAGCACCGTCAACACCGCGGCCCCTTCCGACGCCAGGTCACGAGCACTTTTGAGAGTCTGCTCCTGATGCCTAATATCCAGTGCCGCCGTCGGCTCATCCAAAAGCAGCAGGGGAGTCTGCTGCGCAAACACGCGCGCCAGATGCGCCCGCCCGCTCTCACCGCCAGAAAGAGTCGTAATATCCCGCTCAGCGAACTGGGCCACCTCTGTTCGGATCATCATCCGCTCAATAACAGCTTCGTCCTCATCAATGCGGATGGTGCCGCGCCACGGAGTGCGGCCCATCGCCACCACCTCACGCACCGTATACGAAAACGCCACCTGAGTCTTCTGCAGCAGCACGGCTCGGCGACGCGCCATATCCCGCGGAGAATACGAACTCGTCAAGGCGCCATCAAGCTGCACCACCCCAGAATCCTGCTTCACATCCCCAGCAATTACCGACAACAAGGTAGACTTACCCGCACCGTTCGGGCCAATTAGTGAGACCACCTCGTTCGCGTGCACCTCAAATGAAATATCCTCAAGGATGCGCCGAGACCCCACCGAGTACGAAATGTTTTCGACCCGCAGCATTACACACCGCCCTTACGCATTGACCGGCGGAGCAAGAAAAAGAACGTAGGCCCACCCACCAGCGCCGTGAAAATACCGATCGGCATATCGGAGAACGGGATAAGCGTGCGCGCCACCAAATCAGAGAGAGACACCAGCAGCGCCCCGCCCAGTGCAGAAGCCGGCAGCAGCACCCTATTCGACGGCCCCAGCAACAGCCGCAGCAGGTGCGGAATAATCAGGCCCACAAACGCAATAATGCCCGAATGCGCCACCGCCGCACCCGTCAAAAGAGCTGTTGCCGCGATAGCCAGCATTCTCAGACGCTCAACATTCACCCCCGAATGCTGCGCTGCGCGCTCGCCCAACGCCAAAAGATCAAGTTTCCCGGAGATCATGAAACAGGCCAGTAGCGCCGCAACCACAACAAACCACATATTCGATAATGATGTCCAGCTGGCCCGGTTCAGCGACCCCATCTGCCAGAACACGATCTCGTCACGGCTGGTGCTGTCAGCAACATAAACACAGAACGCGATAGCCGCGTTCGCAACCGCTGTTACCGCAATACCGGTTAGGATCATTGACACCACCTGCGAGCGCCCGCCCGAGCGGGAGAGAACATACACCAATACCGTGGCGGTTAGCGCCCCAATGAAGGCGAAGGTCGGTACCGCAAATGTGTCCCGCAGCTGGGGGCCCAGCACAATAGCCAGGCAGGCACCCACAGCTGCACCTGAAGAAATACCAACCACTCCCGGCTCAGCCAGCGGGTTGCCAAACACCGCCTGCATAACAGCCCCCGAGCAGCCCAATGCAGCGCCCACGAACAGGGCTAAAAGCACACGCGGGAAACGCACATTCCACAGGGTGCTGTCAGCGATCGCCCACTCCTGCTGTGGCGGGATGAAACCCCATTTGCGGGCGAACGAGGCAAGCACCTGGTCGGTGGGAATATTATATTGGCCCAGCCCGGCTGACACTATGGTGACAGTCACGAGGGCCACAACCAGTACCGAAAGCGTCACAACCGCGCGGGTACGTCGGGGGTTCGTGTATTTTGGGGCCCCAGCACCCACGGGTTTCTGCACCTTGGTGAGGTCCACTCCGTCGGCTGACTGCCGCCGGGCTGTTTCTGAGGTAACCGCTAAGTCCTCTGCTACGTGTTCCACTACTGTCCTTCTGGGGCGTAGATGGCTTTCGCCAGCGATAGCAGGACCGCTGGGGTGTTCGGGCCAAACGAGAGGATCTGACCGTCATCCATATCTACAATGCGCCGGTTCTTGCCTGCTGTGGTCTGCTCCACTCCCGGGCGGGACACCAGCCCGTCCACGCCGCCCGTGGATTTAAGGCCGCGGCTCATGACCAGAATAAGGTCTGGGTTCAGCTTTACCAGTGCCTCAGCGTTGGCCATTGTCATCTCTTTAATCCCGTTCTCGGCGGCAACACCTCGACCGCCTACGGCAGTGATCAGCTCATCTGCGCCGTAGCCGTCTCCAAGCACGAAGAACACTCCCGAGTTACCGCGCACATACAGAAAAGCCATCGACAGGCGCTGATCTCCCTGCGGCGCGACTTCCTTCAAGGTGGTGGTTGCGTAGTCAAGGTCTTTTTGGATGCGTTCAGCCACCGTATTCCCCGCCTCCTGCACGCCGAGGGCCTGCGCCACCAGCTTGAGCTGGGGAATAATGAGGTTCATTTTACGATTCGTGTCGGTCAGTACCACCGTAATACCGGAGCTTTCCAGTTTCTGCGCCGCATCACGTGAAGAAGCTGACGAGTCGAGGAACACCACGTCTGGTTTGGCGGAGAGAATAGCCTCAACGTTGAGATCGTGTCCGTTCTGAGTCATAACCGGAAGCTTCGAGAGCGACTGCTCCGTGTTAGAGACTGTACGCCCCACCAGCCGTCCGCCCAAGCCGAGAGCTATCACATCCTGTGCCAGAGTCCCGTACGTATCGAGGGCCAGGATGCGTTCCGCTGACTTAACAGTCACCTCTTTACCGGTGTAGTCCTTAAAAGTTACCGGCAGCTGCGGGGTGGGGGTGTCCACCATTGCCTGCACCTCGGGGGTGTTCTTTGCGCTTGAGGGGCCGGTCACTTCTTTCGGGTGAGCGGCCTTGCCGTCTTTAAGTTGTTGGGCTAGTTCAGCGAGGACAGCGCTGCTTTGTTCCTCACTAACTATCGTCTGTGATGAGGCGGCATTATTCGGGTTCTGGGTGCCGATGCCGCACGCGGATAGGGTGAAAAGCAACGCCGCCATCATGAGGGCAGCAATTTTCTTTGAGAAACAGCTGGGGGCTTTGATGCCGCTCACTAGTGAATGGATAAACATACGAGTTCACTCTCAAAAATATTGCGAATAGTGTGAATAATGATGCGAAATAAGTTGAGGGGTGCGGCGGGCTTCTTCACCTTCACCGCACCCCAAGCAGTGCATGCTACGCCCTAGTTATCGGATGTCTGAGCACGTGAACGACGCACATAGAACAGTGCACCCACCCCGGTGAGCAACGCTGAGACGCCACCGGCAACACTGCTCTGCACGCCGCTAGCACCCGTATGAGCCAGAGGCTTCTTATCGCACCCTTCACCCTCATACACGGTTTCGGTGATGGTCTTCTCGGTCGGCTGTGCTGCAGCGGGTGTGCTCGACTCGCCGCTCTTTGAGAGCGAAGCGTTGAAGCTCAGCGGGGACATGTCCTGCCCAGCGGAGTAGAAACCGGCGAATGATTTAGCCCCCGCCTCCGTCAGTTTGGTTGATGCACCCTTGACGGAGACCGACCCGTTAAAGGTCTGCAAACCGCTCAGGTCAACATCCAGTAAGGCAACTTCCCCGTAGCTGTTGGATTTGCCTTCCATATTGTTGCTGGTCAGGGTCGCGTACAGGACGCCCTTAGAGCCGTTAATGTCAAGGCGCGGGTTGGCAATTGTGCTGTCGAGTATGCCATGGTGGCCGGTGAAATGGATCGAACCAGTAAACGATACTGAGCCCTTACCGTCTTTCACCGTTCCGGAGCCGCTTGACCAGTTGAACGTATTATGAGCAAAAGTGGTACCGCTCAAATCCCAGTTACCGTTGGCGATACCGCCGCGTACATAGGAACGGAAAGAATCTTTCACACCCCAGCCCAGTTCAGCCGTGACGACCTTACCGTCTGAGGCGGACGCCACGTCTTTTGCTGCGGTCGTTGGGGCGACCGCAACCTTACGGGTTCGGGTGACGGGCACGCATACCGGCTGGGCCGGGTTGGTGGAGACGGTTGTGCCCGAGCCTGAGCCGCCGCTGCTTAGGGTACTACTGGAAGAAGCGTCGCCACTACTTGAGGAGTCGGAAGAAGATACCCCCGAACCGCCACTGGCTGTGCTATCGCTATTATCACCAGCACCGGGTAGCTGCGGGGTATTGCCGCCGCCCTGATTAGCTTTGGCGATGTCAGGCTGACTTACGTTAAGATCCGTCAGCTGCTCCCCAAGCTTCACCGACAGGTTCAACGGTGCCATGGCGCGCTTATCAGCGTCGCTGTACTGGCCCGCAAAGAGAGCATTCGAACCGGCAACAGTCACGGTTACAGCCGCGTTCGAGAGCTTAAAAACGTTGTTCTCGTAGGAGGCGCCGCTCAGATCCACCTCGGCCATTATGAGGTCTTTGAACGTATTGTGTTCGCCTTTGAGGTTTAGTGCCTCGGCATCCACCACCAAATAGCCCTTGCCGTTGACAGCGACAAGACGGGTGTTACTGAATGTGCTGTCGAGCTGCCCGTGGTGCCCGGTGATATGCACCTCGCCAGCGAACGAGATCTGGCCGGTTTGGGTGGCCGGGTCGAAGGCGCCGGATGCCTTGGTCCAGTTCAGCCCGCCAGCATTGGTTTTCTCCATACCGCTGACCTGGATGCTGCCGCGTGCGAGGGTTGACAGGTAACGCAGGAAGGAATCACGGATACCCCACTGCATGGAGCCGGACTCAACCACATGCCCTTTGGCGGTGTTCGTGCTGTTATTGGGCAGGGCCGGGGCTGCGGGTGCTGTGGGCGCTGGGGCTGCGGGTTTCTCTTCGGCCTTGGAGGCATCGGCAGCCGGTTGCTGGTCGGTTTTTGGCGCTTCCGGCTGAACGGTGTTTGTCTTAGGAGCCGGTGCCGGTGTGGTGGGCTTCTCGCTGGGTGATGGCTGGGCGGGAGTCTCTGCGGACCCCCGAGCGATACGCCCACTGAACGAGATAGCGTCTAGTTTCTGCCCTGCATCATAGAAGCCAGCAAAAACAGGGGTAGCCTCTTCGGCGAGGATTACTTTGGTTTTGTCGCTGGCGGCAAGAGAAATGTTATTGCCGTCGTGTTTGAGGTCTGAAGCGTCGAAAGTGCCCAGTTTAATATTCTGGTATGACTTCAGCGGCTGCGGTGTTGTGCCTTCGTAGGGGCGGGACTGAACATTGGCGCGCACCTCGCCCTTGCCGTCTTTGCTGATAATGATGCTGAAGTCGGTGATGATGGTTTCCAGCACGCCGTGGTGCCCGGTGTAGTGGATTTTGCTTCCGGTGTAGACGATCTCATAGCCGTCGTCGGTGACTCTGCTCTTGGAGGCGTCAAACTCGCCGAAAGTGTATTCACCCTTGGGGTTAGTGCCGACTCTGGCTAGCTTTTGGGTGCCTTGGGCGACTCCTCTCAGTAAGTAGTCGCGGAAGGAATCTCTGAGCCCCCATGTTGTTTCTGCTTGAGTGAAAGAATCTGCGGTGTTGTGCACCTGCGTTTGAGAGGCTACGGATGTGGTTGTGGTATCTGCGAATGCGACGGGTGTGGAGACGATACTGCCAAGGCCGACGGCGGCACTGGCTAAGAACGCCCAGGAGCGCTTGGCGCTGAGTGAGACAGACATGTGACTACTCTCTTTTCGAAAGGGTGATGTGATGTTCGCTTCCAGTCTAGACCTATTAGAGAAGATTTGTGTAACGTAATAGGTGTCTAAGGCGGCATGCGAGCTCTCTAAGGGTTACCTTAGCAGAAATTTTGGTAGGGGTATTGCCAAAACCAAGTTTTAGTGACAATATGTCATTAGCGAAACTTGATGACACGGTGTCAGTAAAAAATTTGGCGCCGCAAACCCTCAAACTCAACTAAGGAACCCGCTATGACTACTACCTGCGCACCTGAAACAACTAACGAACGTTTCTCTGCCCGCCTCAAAGCGGGCACCAAAAATGTGCACGACAATGCCGAGCACTCCACCTTCATGGAAGACCTCATGGGAGGTAAACTCGATACCGCCGCCTACCTGCGCCTGATCAACCAGTACACCTACATTTACGAGGCTCTGGAAGCGATCTCCGCAAACCTGCGTGAGGCAGGCAACCCCATCACCGATCCCTTCACCATTGAAGGGCTCGACCGCGCCGCGAGCATCCGCAACGACATCCGTGCACTAGGGCAGCAAGATATTGACGCGCCGCTGCCGGCAACTATCGAATATGTGGAACGAATTAACGCCACCGCCAACGTTCCTGAACGCTTCCTAGCGCACCACTACCTGCGCTACTTGGGAGACCTATCGGGTGGTCAGGCAATTGCTGCACTGGTAGCGCGCCACTACGGTATTCCTGCCGAGGCGCTGAGTATGTACCGGTTCACTGAACTGCCCAAGCCCAAAATTTTCAAAGATGGTTACCGGGAACTGCTCGATAACGCGCCCCTGACCGAAGAGCAGCGGCAGGCCCTCATTGACGAAACCGTCGAAGGCTTCCGCATTAATGCATCACTCTTTGCGCAGCTGGGCCGCCTGTCCTAGCGGCAGCTAATAAAACAGCCTCCGCTGAGCCCATAAAATACCCGCCCTTCACGGGGCAGTTCGGGCTCGTGCGGCACCGCCGGTAGTGCGCTAGTTCGCGGGCGCACCACCGGCGTATTTCATACCTGCAGTGCTTCATCTTCTGCTCCACACCATTGCCTAGCCCACCGGCGGATAGGTTATTAAAAACACGTCAGAATTACGGTTCCCCGCCGAAATATGACATAAAGACATGCTGCACATTGAAGGCTTGAGAACCGTCCAAAAGATAGGGTGTCGTGGTGTATAAAGTCAGCGCGGCTATAGCAGGGACCTGCGCCGGTTCTTCAAAACTTTGAGAAGCTCCTTCATGCGGTGTGAATCGAATGGCAACTCTTCACGTGCTTGTTCGGCTAGGTGTTCGGTGCCTGTAAGAACTTCTTCAAGCACATGCTCGGCAACCCTGGATGACACACCTATATTATGTGCAAATGTCAGAAACCTACGCCGCGATAAACCATCTTTTTTCCCGCTTAGAAGAAGCGCCATGCTCTTGTCCCCGTACGGGGCGGTTGAAGGGATATCGTAGATGGGGGATAGCTCATACTGCCCTTTACGATTCTCAACAATTGACAGGTTTTTGGCATGCAGATCGCCGTTTCCGGTAAGCCACGCATAGACAAACTGGCGGAAAACCTCGGGAGCTGCAATGCGGGGTGAAAACACCTGGGCCAGTAGGGCTTCAGAACATTGTTCTGCGGTTAAAAGGTACTTGTCGGAGGGGTAACGATTACTGAGTTGACATGCGTCTTCGGCTGCAAGACGATGCGCTATACCATGCTCATCAATATAACGGTCAAAACGGCGTATTAGAATTCCTGAGCGGCCCGTTGCATCATGTACAAGACGGTGAGAGACGACTTGAGGAGAAGCGTGAATGCGGCTCGCTGCTTTTAGAAAGAAAGACTCATTTTCAACTACTTGAGGGTATTCTGGAGGAGAAATTTTAAGAAGGTAGAAATCCTCACTGCTACGTAGTGGAAGAGTAAGCATCTTTCCAGAGACCTTGTCTTGAACTCCCGGTATGGCCGCAGGGTCAATAATACTATGCCGGTTTATTAGCTCTGAAAATGTTATTGTCTGAAAGTCCTCACTTTGAATGAGTTCGCCTGCATCAGGAATAACTAGCTGAGCAGGCTGGGTGTTGGGAGAAACTATCTGTACATCTCCCACAGTGTCCTCCCCGACAGCAATGAGCATCCCAAGCTCATCATCTGCTGAAGTTTTGAGGTGTTTCCGAAGGCCTGTTAGACGACGTCCTTCGGGTAAAAGCCCGGTAAAAAATGGTGGTAGCGCCCCACCTTCCCTGCGGTACGAGTCTGTGGAGAGCGGCAGAGTGGGGGATAGGGGCTTGCTGCTAGTTTCCAGGTACGTACTCGCATAGGTGTAAGCTGTGGCTCCATCGTCGGTTCGAGAAAAGTGCCCGGCGAGAATCCCTTTCTTGTAAACATCTGCGAGGATTTCAGGCATTAGCGCTCCCTCAAGATGAGATCGATACCGAGGGTATCAAGTACGGTGATTACTTTACTGAAGGCAACGGATTCGCGACCCTTTTCGAGGTCTCGGATAGTACGCTCTGAGACTCCCGCAAGAAGTGCCAAATACTCTTGAGTAAGTTTGAGCTCACGCCGGTGCGCCCTTACCACTTGGGCAAGTGTTCCAGTGAGTTCTCGTGCCACTACCTCTCCTTATCTAACCCCGGTCAAACAAACCGGTGAAATACTGCCGATTTATTAGTATAGCGAATGAAAAGCTGGATTTTTTGAGTAAATCGGTAAAATATTGCCGATTTCAAGGTATGGGGTGACTGGCAGGGAAGATAAAGCAGACTTTCGGCAATATTCTGCCGTTTTTGCAGGGGCGTTGGGGAAAGTCTTTCTCCGGCACAGACTAAAGAAGCCCCTTGAGGCTCAATGCAACGGTGCAGCCCGCCGCTTTGAGCCCCAAGGGGCATGTTGCAGGTGCTCTAGCCCTGCGCCACCTCACCAAAGTGAGCCGCCATGGTGCCTTCGTGAGCGGCACGCAGCTCATCAAGGTTAATGGAGACCTCGTTTTGGAAGTCCAGCGCGTTCGAGAGCGCATCCACTACGCCGATGCGTGCGAACGGGAACTGCCGGGCGGTGCACATATCCTTGAAACGCACCTCCTCAGAACGCGGGACGGAAACCACCACGCGACCTAAGGACTCCGAGAACAGCAGGGTGAACAAATCCAGCCCGTCGCGTTCAGCAACTTCGCCCAACCCGATGCGCGCCCCGGTGTTGAAACGCAGGCAGGCTTCCGCGAGTGCTGCGGCAAGGCCACCGGCGGCAACGTCGTGTGCCGCATCGATCATGCCGTCACGCGACATATTTACGAGCATATCGCCAAGCTGACGTTCAACCGCCAGATCAACCTTCGGGGGCAGACCCCCCAGGTGGCCCTTGAAACGCGCCCATTCTGAACCGTCCAGCTCGTCACGCGTAGTACCCAGCAGGTAGATGGCCTGACCGTCGTGTTCCGGGGCCCAACCCGAGGGGGTGCGCCGGGTAACGTCGTCCATTACGCCCATCATCGCGACCACAGGGGTCGGATTAATGGCCTTACCGCCGGTCTGGTTGTACAGCGAAACATTGCCGCCGGTGACCGGAACACCCAGCTCCATGCAGCCGTCGGCAAGACCGCGCACGGCTTCCGCAAACTGCCACATGACGTCCGGATCTTCGGGGGAGCCGAAATTCAAGCAGTCCGAAACCGCGACCGGGCGGGCACCCACGGTTGCCACATTACGGTAGGCCTCCGCCAAGGATGCGCGCGCGCCCTCATACGGGTCAAGGTAGGTAAAACGTGGTGATGCGTCAGTCGCCAGCGCGACCCCCAGGTTGGTGTTCTCGTCCACACGCACCACACCCGAATCGTCCGGCATAGAGAGGGCTGTGTTGCCCTGCACGTAGCGGTCGTATTGATTGGTGATCCATGACTTGGAGCACATATTCGGAGACGCCATGAATGCCTTGATAGCATCGCCAAGCTGTTCGCCGCGCGGGCGTGCATCGTCGGCAGTGGAGCCGGTGAAATGGTCTGCCTGGAGTGCATCCTGACCAGCCGGGCGCGCGTAGGGGCGCTCATAGGTGGGGCCGTCGTGCGCCACGGTACGCGGGTCTACATCAACGATCACCTGGCCGTCCCATTCAATGATCAGGCGACCGGTATCGGTTACCTCGCCCAAGAAGGAGTACTCCACGCCCCACTTCTCCATAATCGCCTCAAAACGCTCGACGTTCTCGGGCGAAACGACCGCCATCATGCGT
>ERZ772799.583-NODE-583-length-13761-cov-4.184664_pt1 | contig 13761 bp, 12 predicted proteins | sample MGYA00511345_ERZ772799 | MGnify/ENA primary metagenome ERZ772799 (study PRJEB29015, sample SAMEA2738037) | human oral metagenome | biome: human oral; feature: human-associated habitat; material: saliva | place: China | collected 2238 ... | reverse complement strand
GGCCGTGGCCACCGCCGTCCCGATGGCCCCGCCGAGCTGCTGGACGGTGTTGAAGGCGGCGTTGCCGTCGGCCTGGAGATCGTCGGGCAGGCCGCGCAGGGCGTGAGTCATCGAATTCGAGATGGACAGCCCCTGGCACACGGGCACCAGCAGGTAGATCCAGGCCAGGCGCGCCGTCCCGCCCTGCACGCCGAGAAGGGCGAACAGGGCCATGGCGGCCGCGCCGAAGACGGCGCCGGTGACAATGGGGCGGGCCGGGCCGAGCCGGTCGAGGATCCGCCCGCCGAAGGGCGTCAGGCAGGTGCCCACGACGCACCCGGGCAGCAGGAGGCAGCCTGCGGCGAAGGACCCCGCGCCCGCGCCGACCTGCGCGTAGTAGGGGATGAGGTAGCCCAGGGCCAGGACGATCCCCTGGACGAGGACGACGTAGAGGATCGACAGGGCGAAGGTGCGGTCCGCGAACACGCCGATGCGCAGCAGGGGCGCGTGAGAGCGCCGGGACAGGGCGCAGAAGGCGCCGACGAGCGCCGCGGCGCACCCGGTCAGGACGAGCACCCGCGCACTGGCGAAACCGGCCGTCGAGGCGGCGTTCATCGCCAGGACGAAGCAGGTGAACCCGGCCGCGAGCGCGGCGAACTGCACCGGCGCGAAGGGGACGCGCTCGGGCTCGTGCGCCTCGCGGATGGTCAGCGCGCCCAGCAGCAGGGCCGCGAGCAGGAAGGGCAGCAGGATGAGGAAGATGGACCGCCAGCCGAGGGCCCCGATGAGGTAGCCGCCCAGCGACGGGCCCACCGCCGGCGCGATGGCCGTGATGAGGGTGGCCACCCCCATCATGGTGCCGAGGCGGTCGAGGGGCGCCTGCTTGAGGACGACGTTGAACATGAGGGGCAGGGCGATGCCGGTGCCGACCCCCTGGATGAGGCGGCCCCCGATGAGCAGGTCGAACCGGGGCGCTGCGGCGCACAGGATCGTGCCCGCCACGAAGAGCGCCATGGCCGTCAGGAACAGGGACCGGGTTCTGAAGCGGCGGTTGAGCAGGGAGGAGATCGGCATGATCGCCGCCAGGACGAGGAGGTAGCCGGTGGTGATCCACTGCACCCTCGCCGTGGAGACGCCGAACTCCGTCATGAGCGCGGGGAAGGCGATGTTCATGGCCGTCTCCACGACGACGCCCGCGAAGGACATGACGCCGATGGCGACGATGGAGAGTACCAGCCGGGCGTCGAGGCGCCGTTGGAAGCCTGTCACGAAGCCGCTCCTCGAGGTTGTGCGCCGGGACCGGCCCGGGCCCGGCCCGCCGAGTCTACGCCCGCGGGCCGGGAGTCCGCGGCCTTCGGCGACCCTCAGCGATAGGCCTCCGAGGATGCCGACTCGTCGTAGCCGGCCACGAGCACCAGCCCGGACAGGGCGTAGGGGCCGCCGATGTAGGGCAGGGCCTGGACCAGGGCGGCGGCGACCTTCTGCCGGGTGCAGCCCGCCTTGATCGCCCCGGCCACGTGCGGGCGCAGTTGGGCGGCGGCGCCGAGGGCGGCGATGGCCACCAGGCTGATGAGCTCGCGGGTGGGCACGTCCAGCACGCCCCGGCTCTCGAAGTCGCCGAAGGCGCCGGCCGTGAGCAGGTGGGGGACGAACTGGCCGAAGGGTTCGGGCAGGGCCGCGAAGACCTCCTTGACCTCCTGGCCGTACAGGGGCGTCTGGATGGCGGCCCCGACCGCCTCGCGCTCGTCGTGGGCGACCGTGCCCGCCGTCGGCAGGGGCAGGGCGACGCCCTCGGCCTCGAAGACCTCGTTCGCCGTGGCGATGGCGTTGAGGGTCTTGGGGAAGCCGATGTACGGGGCGCACTGGTAGATGGTCTCGCGCACCTGGAGCGGGCTCGCCCCCGCCCTGAGGGCCGCCGCGACGTGGGCCTTGAGCTGGGGCAGGGTCTGCATGGCGGCCAGCGCCGTCACCGTGAGCAGCTCGCGCTCGACGTCGGTGAGCACGCCGGTGGAGAAGACCTCCCCGAAGATCTCGTTCTGGAGGATCTCGTAGAGCTCGGGATCGGCGGGGTGGGGCGTCGGCTCGGAGCCGAACAGCCGGGTGCAGGTCTCGCGCGCCTGCGGGGTCAGGGCCATGGGTGGTCTCCTCGGGTCGATGATCGTGACGGGTGTCTGGCGGGAAGGACGACGGGCGGAGCGCGGAGGGGAGCGATTCCCCCGCGCCCCGCCCGCCGGTCCCGTTCACTGCCCGGCCAGGGCGCGGGCCATGCGCACCACGCGCGCGGCCTGCTTCTCCAGCTCGGAGCGGCTCAGGCGCACCGCCGCGCCGGCCCCGCCCCGCAGGGCCGCCAGGATGTCCTGGCGGTCCTCCTCGCAGCCGGGCATGAAGAGCTCGTTGCCGGCCTTGATGGTGGCCGAGGCGGTGGCGCGCGGGTTCTTCATGTCGGTGCGGGTCATGCCGCGGACGACCCAGTCGGTCATGACCAGGCCCTCGAAGCCCCACTCCTGGCGCAGGATGCTCTCCAGCAGCTCGGCGGACTCGGAGGTGTGGACCCCGTTGACGAGGTTGTAGGAGGTCATGATGGCGTGGGGCCGGGCCTCGCGCACGACGATCTCGAAGGACCGCAGGTACAGGTCGCGGGCCGCCCGCTTGGAGACGTGGGAGTTGGAGTTGAGCCGGTTCGTCTCCTGGTTGTTGAAGGCGAAGTGCTTGACGGTGACCCCGCGCCCCGGGTGCCCCTGCACGCCCCGGGTGATGCCGGCGGCGACGCGCCCGGCCAGCAGCGGGTCCTCCGAGAGGTACTCGAAGTTGCGCCCGCACAGGATGGAGCGGTGCAGGTTGAAGGCGGGGGCCAGCCACAGGTGGGCCCCGAAGTGGTCCATCTCGGCGCCCACGAGGTCGCCGTAGGCCTCGGCCAGGGCCGGGTTCCAGGACTGGGCGATGGCGGTGCCGATGGGGATGGCGGTGGCCCACTGCTCGAAGGTCGACTCGGGGACGCGGGGCTCCTGGTCCGAGTCGAGGCCGAAGGCCTTCAGGGACTCCTCGTCCATGAGCTCGGCGAAGAGCCCGCCCAGCGCGGCGCCCAGCGGGAACTTGCCGTCGGCGTCCACGCCCACCTCGGGGGAGATGCGCAGGCCGGCGGGCCCGTCGGGCATGACCAGCGAGGGCAGGCCCTCGAAGCGGGTCGTCGTCTGTCCGGCGGCGCCGACGAGCGCCTCGGAGGCCTGGCCGATGATGGACTGCTTGTCGGCGGTCTCGGCGTACTGGCCCAGGACGATGTAGGCCAGTTCCTCGTCGCTCAGGCCCTTGACGAAGGCCTGGGCGTCGGCCAGGTCGACCGGCTCGCAGCGGTCGGCCCGGCGCAGGGCGGCGGGCTCGACGCTCAGGCGCTCGACGTCGTCGGGGATCTCGACGACGGCCGGGGAGGGGGGCCGCCAGTCGGTGAAGCCGGGGTCGCCCAGGGCGTCGTGCAGCTCGCGCACGACGGCGGTCTCGGCCAGGTGGACGACGGCGGCGGGGACGGTGTCGCGGCTGGAGGTCCCCACGCGCACCACGTAGTCGCCGGCCTCCAGGACGGTGGCGGCCCGCGCCTCGTCGTAGGAGGCCAGGTCGGCCAGGTCGAAGGAGACGACGACCTCCTGGGCGGCGCCGGGGGCGAGCGCGTCGGTCTTGCAGAAGCCCGCCAGCGCCTGGTAGGGCTGGTCGAGCCGGCCGGCCGGGACCGAGACGTAGACCTGGACGACCTCCTTGCCCGCGTGCCCGCCGGTGTTGGTCACCGTCGTCGTCGCGCTCACCTCGGAGCCGGAGACGGAGACGACGGGCGCGCCCAGTTCGAAGCTCGTGTAGCCCAGGCCGAATCCGAAGGGGAAGAGCGGGGCGGTGGCGGTGGAGTCGAAGTAGCGGTAGCCGACGTAGACGCCCTCGCGGTAGTGGGTGTCGTCGGGGTCGCCGAAGTCGCCGACGGCGGGGTAGTCCTCCCAGGCGGCCCAGGTGGTGGACAGCTTGCCGGAGGGCTGGGCGCGGCCGAGCAGGACGTCGGCGAAGGAGTCGCCGATGGCGGCGCCGAGCTGGGAGACGATGAGGATGTTCCTCACGTCCTTCACGGGCGTCAGGTCGACGACGCCGCCGACGTTGAGCACCAGGAGGAACTTGTCGAACTTGTCCTGCAGCGCGCGGATGTCGCGGATCTCGGAGTCGGTGAGCCCCACGTCCCCGGCCTCGGGGCGCCGGTCGTTGCCCTCGCCGGAGTCGCGGGCGAGGACGTAGACGGCGGCCTCGCCCTCGCCGTCGAGCGGGATGTCGAAGGCGGGGGCCGGGTCGGCCAGGCCCATGCCGTAGATGAGGGCGGGCACGCCCGCCTCCTTGGCCCTGGCCTTGATGTCGGCGACGAAGTCGGCGTGATTGGTCCGGGCGACCTCGTCGTAGGCGTCCAGCCAGGCCTTGGTGGTCAGGGTGAAGCCGGCCCTCTCCAGGCCCTCCTCGATGGTGACGACGTGGCGGGAGTTGACGTCGCCGGAGCCGGTGCCGCCCTTGATGGTGCGCCGCGCCCCGGCGCCGTACAGGGCGAGCTCGCCGGGACCGGCCAGGGGGAAGGACCCGTCGGAGGCGAGCAGCACCATGGACTCGGGGGCGTTCTCGCGCACGGTGGCGAGGTGGTCGATCTCGTACTGGTTCAGCGGCACGTGGAGCTCCTTTGCCGATGTCGACTGCTGACGGGGCGCCCCTCGTCGGGCGGCCCCGGCACTGAAATATACCACTTGGTTGAATCCCCGTCCAGCCCTGGCGCCGCCCCCGTCGCGGTCCGGCCCGGGCCTCACCGGCGGTTGGGGATGCGGCGCAGCCACTGGTCGAGCGAGTCCATCTCCTCGGCCGACGCCCCGACCAGTCCCAGGACGCCGCGCAGCCGCGCCGGCGCGATGAGGCGGCGGAAGGTCCGCCGGGCGGTGTCCTCGTCGACGCCGGGGGCCACCAGCCCGCTGCGCCGGATGACCTCCATCTCCATGGCGTCGAGCGCGTCCAGGGCGGGGGCGAGCGCCTCGCGCGCCCGCCCCTCCTGGGCGAGGAGGTGGCCCACCGTGCAGTCCAGGCTCAGGACGTCCTCCAGGTCGGCGTCGGTGCGCCCCGACACCCGGGGCTCGCCCACGCCCCGGGCCGTGAGCGGGCCCAGGACGTCGTCGAGCCAGGAGATCGCGTCGGCCACCCAGTGGCGGGTGCGCTCGGGGACGGCGCCGGCGGCGTTGAGGCCGGGGGCCGCGGTGGAGAAGCCGTGCTCGCCGTAGGCGTAGACGTGGCTCTCGAAGGTGACGCCGGCCCGTCCCAGGGCGGTCAGGAGGGCCAGGGCGTCCCCGACGGGGGTGAGGGTGTCGTCGCGGGACTGGACGTGGAAGACCGGGCTCGTGCGGGCGTCGACGTGCTCGACGGGCACGGGCACGTCCGGGCCGGGCATGCACAGCTCGAGGGCCGGGCCGGCGAGCAGCGGGTAGACGAGGACGGCCGCGGCGGGGCGGCGGCGGGCCATGGTGGCGGCGCAGGCGGCCAGGTGCCCGCCCGAGGAGAAGCCGAGGACGGCGACCTTGTCCGCGCGCAGGCGCCAGCTCCCGGCCCGCTCGTCGATGAGGGCCATGGCCGCCTCGTAGTCGCGCAGGGGGCCCGGCCAGGCGCGGTGCTCGCCCGCGCAGTACCTGAGCACCATGGCGTGGTAGCCGGCGGCGAGGAAGGGCGCGGCGACGTTCTCCGCCTCCCGCTCGGAGGGGCGGTTGTAGCCGCCCCCGGGCAGGATGAGGACCGCGGGGCGCTCGGTGATCCCGGGGTACCAGCCCCCGGTGGGCAGCAGCTGGACGGACAGGGTGACGCCGCGCTCGGCGTCGAGGACGACCTCCTCGGTCGTGAAGGCCATGGCGGGCTCCCTCCTGCTCCTTGTTCCCCCCGGGTGCGGACTCGCGCCGGCGCCGGCCTAGCGGCCGGAGGTCCAGGGCAGGAGCACGTCGGACGTCAACTGCCGGTCGGTCTGCTCCGAGATCCACACCCCGGACAACTCGGCGCGATCATAGGCCAGGAAGATCGTCGGACAGTACTTCCCCCCGGAGGAGCTCCGCCCGCCGTACCTCGGCCCGGAGCCGTCCAGCGGACGGTAGGCGGGGGCCTGGTAGGCGCGGGCCGCGGCCACCTGCTCGTCCGTGAGCGGAACGGCGACATAGGCCCCCTCGGTCGTCTGGCCGCAGCGGGCCGGGTCGGTGACCCCGGTGACCTCGATCTGGATCATCCGCCCGCGCCCGGTCACCGTGACGGCCGTGACGGCGCACACCGCCCTCGTCATGCGGACGAGGATCGCCGGCCCCTCGCCCAGCGCCGCCTGCCCGCCCGCGGTCGTGGTCGCCTGGGCGGGGTCGAGCGTGCTCAGGGCGACCCTGGAGTCGATGACGTCGGCGTCGGCGAAGGCGCTCGGGTGGTCGTCCGGCAGCCACGGGTAGTAGAAGGCGTCGACGCCGATCCGCTGCGAGGACTCGGAGTCCTGCCCGCCCGTCGTATCGGTCAGGACGGGGGTGAACAGCGTGACCGGGTCGCCGCCTCCGACCGGGCTCGTCGAGGCCGACGGGAAGGGGTCGACCGGCTTCGGCGTCACGGCGGTCCTGGCGTACCCGTCGTCGGCCGGGCTCGGCCCGTACGGATGCACCTGCGGCGCGCGGGTGGAGGTCGGGGTCGAGCGGGCGTCGGCACTGCGATGCACGATGGAGAAGATCCCCAACGCGCCTATCGCGATCACAATAATCGCGATGAAGGAGATCAGGCGCTGCACGTCGAAGGCCATGTCGGACGGCTCATTCGCCCTGGGGTCGCGGAACTGCCAGGACGAGAGCTTCTCCCACATGCCGCGGGGGTCGATGATGTTCCACAGGAGGAACGGCAGTGGGAAGAGGAAAAAGAAGATCAGGGCGGTCATGGAGTCTCCCGTTCTCCGGGATCGCGCGGGAACGCGGACGGTGCTCCGACCCTACCAGGGCCGCCGGTCCTTCGCGCGGACCGGTGCGGGTCACGCGATGTGCGCCCACGCTCTTACGGCGGCCCGAATCGCCTCCGATCGGTTCTGGATCCCCTCGGCCTGCGCGCGGGCGTTCAGAGCGGCGAGAGTGGCCGCGTCGAACCGCACGGGGACGACGGTGCTGGGACCGTCGCCCACCGGAGGGCGGCCGCGCCGAGGCTTGGGCAGGGTCGCGGGGTCGTATCCGGCCTCGGCCTCATCGGCCCACATCTGAATCCGCTCGTCAGTCACGGGTTCGCCATGCAGAAGGCGCTCACTCATACTGCGGCACGCCGCGGGGCCGACCAGGGCGAGGAAGGCCTCGTCGAGGCGCTCCCAGGGCACCGGCGCCGGCGGCTCCACGTCGGCCAGGGCGCCGGTCACCTGGGCCAGGGCTCCGGCCGCCCAGGCGTTGAGCGCCGCGAGATGATTCCGACCCATGGACAGGTAGTGGTGGGCGGAGGCAACCGGCGAGAAGCAGTCGGCCGCGAGCTCGCGCACGACGGCGAAGGCCGGGTTCTCGGCGTAGACGATCGGGGAGGCGAAGCCCCAGGCCCGGGACCCGGACTCCACAGCCAGCAGGACGCACACGTCCTCGGCCCGCTTCATGCGCTCCAGCTCGGCGCCGAGGCCCTGCGCGCCGGGCCTCAGGACGCGACGGGTCGGGGCGCGATCCTCGCCGCGTCGCGCCCGTACCACGCGCCGATGCCCGCCAGGCAGACGGCCGTGGCCGCCATGACGAGGATCCCGGACGCCACGGCCGCCCGGCACACGGTCACGACGACGCCCACCCCCGCGGCCCCGCCGGCCAGCGGGGGCCAGAGGCGGCGCCCGGTCAGAAGCGCCAGGAAGCCCCAGAAGGCCACCAGGCAGATCATGATCCCCCCGGCCAGCAGGACGGCGGTGAAGGTTGCGAGGGGCTTGTGGGGATCGTCGACGACGATCTCAGCGCTCACCGCGAAGCAGATGAGTCCGATGACCAGCACCTGCTGGCCGTTGGTGGCCAACCTGCCCATGGCCAGCTCCCCGCGCACGTCCACGAGCCGTCGATCGACCTCATCGGTCCCCGCGCCGAAGAACAGGTACCACACGCCGATGAGCACCGCCAGCGAGAGGAGTCCCGCGGCCAGCCGGGCCGGATCCTGAGGGCCCCGGGCGATGGACCGGCCGGTGGTGAGCACGCCCTCGCCCAGGCAGATGATGAGGAAGAGGCGGCAGCGCTCCACCTGGTGCTCGACGTCGAAGCGCACCTCGGAGAAGTCCCGGTGGCGCCGTCCGGGCACGGGGTGCCCGCTCCACATGCCGACCACGTCGATGAGCACGGCCGCCAGCCACCAGTACAGGCGGCGCCCCGGCCCACCGGCGGCGCCCAGGACCCAGGGCACCGCGGAGACCGCTGCCCACACGATCATGGAGACGCGGTGGTGTCGCAGCGAGTCGTAGTCGTCGTGGACGCGGGTCATGGCGCTGCGGCCCACCTGGATGAGCACCATGGGCACCACGAAGGCCCACGGGGTGTCCTCGAAGGCGCCGGTGATCGAGGCGTTCATGACCAGTCCCCCGGCCATGACCGCCAGCACGATCCAGCGGGCCTCGCTCTTGCGGGCCAGGACCATGGTGGACTCGTAGGCGGTGAAGGACCAGATCACGAACATGGCCAGGGCCATGACGAGGGTCTCCCCCGCGCCGCGCCACGTCCGGTGCTCCAGAAGGTGCTCGGAGAGCTGGGAGATGGCGAAGACCCACACCAGGTCGAAGAAGAGCTCGAGGAAGGTCACCGCCTGGTGGGCGGACGGCGGTACGGCGGGCACGGGATCGGGGCCGGGACGAGCGGCGGGGCCGTCGACCCCGCGAACGTCGTCGTTCTCACGGCTGGACCGGTTCATGGCGCAGCTCCTCATTCTCATCGGGCTCCCATGGGGCGGGCCCCGAGGCACTCTAACCGCGGGGAGCCCTGGGCGCAGGCCGAGGCGACCCCGGGGCTCCCCGCGCGGCCTCAGACGCCCAGCCGCCTGCGGTACTCGCTGGGCAGCATGCCGACCTCGCGCTTGAACAGCGCCGAGAAGCGGCTGGCGCAGGTGTAGCCCACGGACCGCCCCACCTGCTCGATGCTCAGGTCCGCCTGGCGCAGCAGGAGCTCGGCCCGGCTCATCCGCCGCCCCTGGACGTAGCGGATGACGGTCTGCCCGTTGAGGCGCTTGAAGGTCTCCTTGAACTTCGTGGGGCTCATGCACGCGAGCCGGGCCAGGTCGCCGATGCGCAGCCGGGCCGAGCAGTGGTCGTCGATATAGCTCGTCACGTCGCGCAGGCGCTCGCGGTCGGCGGGGCTGACTCGCCCGCCCGCCTCGGCCGGGCCGCGCCGGGAGCGCTCCACGATCAGGCCCATGGCCTGGAGCACCGCGCCCTCGTAGTAGAGCTCGCCGTGCTCCGGGTCGCCGGGCCGGGGCCACAGGCGAGACAGCAGCGCCTTCATCTCGGGGAACCCGTCGGCCGCTCCGAGCGCCACGAACGCCCGCTCGACGTCCTGGAACCGGCCCGCGTAGTGCCTGTCCAGGAACTGCGCCGAGAACTCGGGGGTGATCTCGATGGACACGCCCTGCACGGGGATGCCGCCGTGGGCCACGCCCTTCCACGGGCCGCCGCCGATGCTCTGGCCCCACACGCTGTTGGGCCGCAGCCTGCGGCGGGGGCTGAACTCCTCGCCGGCGATGGACTTGAACCAGGTGACCGTCAGGTAGTCGGGCGGCTCGACGTCCATGATGTAGTCGCCGCGCATGGTGAAGTCGTGGATGGTGATGCTCCACAGCGCCGGGCCGGGCGACAGGAAGTGGAACCAGCCGGTGCACTCCGGCCCCTCGCACCGCCAGGAGCGCCAGAGCCCGCCAAGGCCCTGCGCGGGCGGCGCCTGCGCGAACCCCGCGCTCCTGAGCATCGGGCTGTGCAGCGACTCCCTCATGTCGGCCCCCTCGCGCCGTCGTCCCTCCGGCCTATGACGATGGGACGCGATCGTGCGCCGATGGGACCGGAGTCCCCGGCGGGCGGCTTCCGATCGGCCCCCTCTCCATATACTCCGAGCGAAGGTTAGCAATACCTGAATTAGTGGGAAAGGACGAGATATTGAGCGAGTCAGCGGGTACGCCGTCGAGCGCGGCCGACGGCGGGAGTGGCCTGAGTGCGCGCGACCTCATCACGACCGGCGTCTTCACCGCCCTTTTCCTCGTGTTCATGATGGTCGGCGGCGCCCTCTTCGCGCCCAACCCCGTCCTCACGTTCTGGATGCCCGCCGCCGCGGCCCTGCTGACCGGCCCCGTCTACCTGCTGCTCATCGCCAGGGTCCCCAGGCACGGCCCGCTGGTCATTCTGGGCGCGGTCGTGGGCGCGATCCTGTTCGCCACGGGCATGTACTGGGGGTGGGCGGCGGCCTCCGTCGTCCTGGGCGCCGTGGCCGACGTCGTCGCCGGCCTCGGGCGGTTCCGGGCCAAGCCGCTCAACCTTCTCGCCTTCATCATCTACTCCCTGTCCCCCATGGGCTCCTACCTCATGCTGTGGGTGGACCCGGGCGGCTACGCGGCGTACCTGACCGGCAGGGGCACCGAGCAGGCGTACATGGACACCATGGCGCGCACGGCCACCGCCTGGATGCTGCCCGCCATGGTCCTGGCCGCCGTGGTCTGCGCCCTCATCAGCGGCCTGGTCGGCCTGCGGCTGCTGCGCAGGCAGTTCGAGCGCGCCGGCATGACGGCCTGAGCGCCGGCGCGCCGACACCGGCCGCACTGCGCCGACGACGATGACACCGATGACGCGGACACGCGAACACGACCTGCCGGCGCGGGTGCGGGATGGGAGCGCGGGCGAGCGGATCCACCTGGACCCGCGCACCAAGCTGGCCCTCATCGCGGCCATGGCGGTGGCCGTGGCCCTCGCCCCCGGCCCCGCCTACGAGATGATCCTCATGGCGGCGGCCTGCGCCTTCAGCGCGGCCCTGGGGCGGACCAGGGCCGGAGCGGTCATGCTCGCCCTGTACGCGGCGGTCATCGCCGCCGCCCGGCTCGCGCCGCACCTGGACGGCGTCGCCGCGCGCACCGCCCTCGCCTCCTTCCTCCTGCTGATGCGCAAGGTCCTCGCCTGCTCCCTCATGGCCTACGCGACCGTGGCCACCACCCGGGTGGGCGAGTTCATGAGCGCGCTCTCCCGCCTGCGCGCGCCGCGCGGGCTGACCATCCCCCTGGCCGTGGCCCTGCGCTACGCGCCCGCGGTCCGCGAGGACTGGGCCTTCATCAGGGACGCCATGCGCATGCGCGGCATCTCCCCCGGCCCCGCGAGCCTGCTCGCCTCACCGGGGCGCACCGTCGACTGCGTCTACGTCCCGCTGCTCATGAGCGCCGGCCGCGTGTCCGACGAGCTGTCCATGGCGGCCATTGCGCGCGGTATCGACAACCCCGTCGCCCGCACCTGCTACCTGCGCATCGCCATGCGCCCGGTGGACTGGCTCATGCTCCTCCTGGGCCTGGGCGCCGTGGCGGGAGCCGTGGTCTGCCGGGTCTGCGGAGCCTGCGGGGCGGCGGCATGATCCGCTTCGAGCGCGCCTCCTTCACCTACCGCCCGGGCGCAGCGACCGGGGAGGCCGGGGCGACCGGGGCGACCGGGGAGGCGGGGGTGCGCGACGTGAGCCTCGAGGTGCGCCCCGGCGAGGTGGTGGTCCTGTGCGGGCGCTCCGGGTGCGGCAAGTCCACCCTGCTGCGCCTGGCCAACGGGCTCGCCCCGCGCTTCTTCCCCGGTCGGGCGGACGGGCGCGTCCTGCTCGACGGCGAGGAGGTCGGCGACCTGGCCTCCTGGCGGGTCGCCGAGCGCGCGGGGTCCCTGTTCCAGAACCCCCGCACGCAGTTCTTCAACGTGGACACCACCGGGGAGGTGGCCTTCGCCCTGGAGAGCGCCGGCTGGCCGGAGGAGGCCATCCGCGCCCGCGTCGGGGCGACTCTGCGCGAGCTGGGGCTGGAGCACCTGGCCGGGCGCAGCATCTTCGACCTGTCCGGCGGGCAGCGCCAGAAGATCGCCTACGCGAGCGTCTGGGCCCTGCGCCCGCCCAACCTGCTGCTGGACGAACCCACGAGCAACCTGGACGCGCCGTCCATCGCGGACATCGCCGCCTTCGTCGCGAACGCGAAGGCGGCGGGCCGCGCGGTCCTGGTGGCCGAGCACCGCCTGGCCTGGCTGTCCGGCGTCGCCGACACCTACGTCCACCTCGACGGCGGGCGCATCAGCCGCGTCATGGACGCCCGCGAGTTCGCCGCGCTCGACCCGCGGGAGCTGGACTCCATGGGCCTGCGCACGCGCGATCTCGCCGACGTCGCGCCCCCGGCCGGCGCCGTCGCGCCCGACGGCGGGATCGGCGGCGGGGCCGGCGAGATCGTGCTCTCGGCGCGGGGGCTGTCGGTCGACTACGGGCGGGGCCCGGTGGTGGACGGGGCCGACGTCGACCTGCGCGCCGGACAGGTCGTCGCCCTGGTGGGCCGCAACGGCGCGGGCAAGACCACGCTGTGCCGGGCCCTGTGCGGCCTGGGGCGCCGGGCGCGGGGGACGGTCCTCCTGGACGGGCGGCGGGCGACGCGCCGGCGGCGCACGCGCGCATGCTCCATGGTGTTCCAGGATGTCGACTACCAGCTCTTCGCCGCCTCCGCGGCGGCCGAGGTGACCTTCGGCCTGCCGCGCCGCGCGGCCGACGCCGTGGACACCGGCGCCGTCCTGCGCGAGCTCGCCCTGGACGGGGTGGCCGACAGGCACCCGGCGACCCTGTCCGGCGGCCAGAAGCAGCGCCTGGCCGTGGCGGCGTGCGTGGCGGCCGGCAAGCGGGTCCTCGTGTTCGACGAGCCCACGAGCGGGATCGACCTGGACGGGATGCGCCGCGTCGCCCGCCTGCTGAGGCGGCTGGCGGCCCGGGGGCGCGCGGTGCTGGTCATCACCCACGACCTGGAGCTCATCGCCTGCGCCTGCGACCGCGTCCTGCACATGGACGGCGGGCGCGTCGTCGGCCGGGCCGGGGTGCGCCAGGACTTCGACGCCGTCAGGGCGATGACGACGGGCGCGCCCGCGCCCGGGCGGGAGGGGGAGAAATGAGGAGGAGTTCATGAACAGGGCGGGCAACCAGGTCGTCCCCGTGCCGGACCGTGGTCATGGTGGCGCACACCCTGCCCGTCATCCGCGGGGCGGACGCCATCGCGCTCATCGACGGCGAGGCTGTCGCCGAGCTGGGCACGCACGAGGAGCTGCTCGCGCGCGGCGGCGGGTACGCGCGCATGTGGGGCGCCTCGCGGCTCCGGCGCTGAGAATCCGGTCGATCAGGTGAAGGTTATTCAGGTGTGGTTTTGAATCTCCTTCTGGTGCGCGTGGGAGGGCGCCAGACGCGGTGGGGTCGGCAGGGCCGGTCGTCGGGGGTGGTTCCAGCGCCCCGCCCCTGCCGGTCGTCTTGCATGGTGGGACGGCGTCTCGCATGTCGTGATGCGGCCGGTCCGCTTGGACCACTTAAATGCCGTTGGACCACCGTATTGCGTGAACCAGGAAGGTTATTCAGCGGGCTCATGGCGGCGTTCTCCTTGGACCACTTGCGTGTGGTTGGAACTGCCCGCTCTAGTGCGAAGTGCACGTCTCGGCGTCCGGGGCGCAGCGGCGTCGGGCGCCGCGGTCCGCGAGATCGCCGGGTAACCCGCGAGATCGTCACTTAACCCGCGAGATCGTCACTTAACCCGCGAGATCGCCGGGTAACCCGC
>ERZ772799.582-NODE-582-length-13774-cov-5.049712_pt1 | contig 13774 bp, 27 predicted proteins | sample MGYA00511345_ERZ772799 | MGnify/ENA primary metagenome ERZ772799 (study PRJEB29015, sample SAMEA2738037) | human oral metagenome | biome: human oral; feature: human-associated habitat; material: saliva | place: China | collected 2238 ... | reverse complement strand
TCCAATAACAACGATAGAGCCAAAGTGTTCATATCCCCAGTCAACACCAGCGTAGGTTTTCGTAATATCATCAGGTATTTCTTTAATATACATACTTTCTTCAAAGTCACGATACACTGCACCTTCACCAATTACCCAGCGTCCGTATATACCACGCTCCGTAAACATACCGCTTGGAGTTGTAGCAATTAAATTGTTTATGTATCTCTGATTTAAAAAAGTATTATCAAAAATAGTGAAATGATTTGAAATTATCTTACTGCCGTCTGCTTTGTCGATGTAATTCACTTTCAACCAGTGTTTCGGGTGATCAGGGTTGGTATCACATATAATTCTTGCTCCGAAACCAGAACAACGCTTTAATATTTCATCAAATACTTCTTTGTTAGCAAGTGTAGCTTCGTTTATATACGCTCCGAATGATGTCATACCACGTATAGCTTTTAAACCTGCGATTGAACCTGTAAATGTTGTGACAACATAAACACCAAAAAGAGAGAAATTCCCGTGCCTGTCAAATCTAAAATCATGATTATAAGCATCTGAAATTTCTCTCAATATATTTGTTTGAAGAGTGCCCGAAGAAACCGCACCTAAAATATACATCGGATTTTTAACTCCGACCTTCTCAGCGTTTTTCTTAACTCGTTTTAATTCCATCAAAAACAAGTCATTATCTAGTTTTGTTTTACCAGCACGAACCGCTCCGTGATTGATCATCATGTACCAATCAGATGAAACAGATCTCTTCAAAATATCGACTTGTTTAGTTGTATATAGTTGTTCAAGAGCCATTTCCCAAAGCGTCCTCCAGTTTATCAAAGTAATCAGACATTACATCTTCAGATTTCGCTCCGCCTTCAAGCGTGATTTTGCGTTTTTCATTCTCAAGTTCAAGTGCTTTGATACGTTCTTTCTGTTCTTTCTTATCAAGTGAGTCTTTCGCATCAGTCGTAGTTAACTTGCTGATTTGTTCAAACGCTCTAACGTTACCTTTCATAGCTTTCTGCATCATAACCATTGCTAAAGCCATTTCGTTAGTCGAGTCAAAGCCTAGCTCTTCAAGTTGTTTCTTCACGTTTGGGCTTGCGACTTCAGCTTGCAGGATCGTCTCAAAAGCCTTTTTTAGGTTCGCTTTTTTTCTACGAGCTTTACCTGAAGCAACTCCGCCTTTTTTCCCATTTTCTCGAGCTTCCTTCGAGCTTGGCACTTTTAAGTTTTGCTCATTAGCCATCGCCTCACTTCCTTTTCAAAAAATACAATCAATTCAATTTAACAGCTTCTCTTCCTGTCTCTTTTTCCCAACGTCTGATAATCAAATCGACGTATTTGGGTTCTAATTCATTGATATAACACGTCCGTCCTAGCCTCTCGCAAGCGATAAGAGTTGAACCGCTTCCTCCAAAAACATCCAAAACAACGTCGCCTTTCCGAGTTGATGACTTGATCATAAGCGCCACTAGAGCGAGTGGTTTAGGAGTTGCATGCCCGCCTGCGTTCTCTTTCTCGTCCCCGCTCGTTCTACTAAAATGTAATACATTATTGAAATTTGCATGTGTTGCATCAAAGAAAGCGCGGTTCGCGTAGTAGTCTTGTTTTATACGGTCATAGTCTTGTTTTATACGGTCATAGTCTTGTTTTATACGGTCATAGTCTGCCGTCCATTCTCCGCCATAGTATTCAGCTAATTTATTGTAATGTTCAAACGGTATGAGCGACCATTGGGACTTTGTAAACCAACGAGGGTACATTGTTACACCTGTTATCTCTTTTAATTTCTTTGATGTCAATCCTACGCGCTCAGCGGCTTCTGCTAGTGGCTTCCTGATCGCCTCGTAACCTTCAAAGTAATTATTAGAGTTCGTGTTAAAACCTTGGACCCCCTTCATGACAAAAAGGCACTTTTCATCCGCTGTTGGGTACATTCTGACGAGCTCCGACATTTGACCTCGACCACTTCCCTTGTCCCAGGTCAGAAGGTTTCGGAAGGTGATTTCCTGCGCCTCTTTCATCGGACGTAAGATATTGCTGTATAGGTCCATGAGTGGCTCGTCTATCCCCCAACAATACCAGCTCCCGACTTCTCTCATAGCGTCGAACGTGATAGGGACCCATTTCTTATTGAATTCTAATAAGTCATCGTAATTCAAATTATCATTTTGCACCCCATCCTTTTCCTTCTTCATTCCGTAAGGAGGATCTGTGTAGACTGTGTCGACCTTGGCACCATCTAGTAACTTCTGAATATGCGTCGCATCTGTGCTATCTCCACAAGATAGTCTATGCTCCCCTAGCTTAAAAATATCGCCTGGTTTAATGTTTGTTTCTCGTAATTCCTCGTCATATTCATCTTGTTCTACGTCTTCGATATCTTCTTCTATTTCTTCAATCTCTTCAAAATCAAAACCAAAATCTTCCATATTGATATTTGTGATATCTTCGAGTTCTAACTCTAAAATTTCCATATCAAAACCAGAGTTCATCGTCAACTTATTGTGAGTCAAGATATATGCTTTCTTCTGTTCATCAGTCATGTGAGACAATCGAATGATCTCAACTTCATCATAACCTAGTTCTTTCAATGCTAGAAAACGCCCATGTCCTTCAATGATAACGTTATTTTCATCAATCGCTATCGGGTCGTTATTCCCAAACTCTTTGATTGATTTCTTAATCTGCTCTATTTGTTCTTTTGGATGTAACTTCGCATTGTTCTCATAAGGTTTAATCTTGCTGATTGGCAATATTTCAATCTTCACTGCTTCACTCCTCTGAAAACCAAAAAACACATATCAAAAAGATATGCGTTTCTCGGGTTATATAGTCTTTGACTTTGTTTTTTACAGCCAATTCTGTAAAAATTGGAACGACAGGACTCGAACCTGTGACATCATCCGTCTACCATATATCCATTAATCAGCATGAGACTACTGCTTTTAGCGAGTGACTTTCGATAACTTATAGTTTATTATCTTGTCCACAAATATTCCTACTTGTATCACTCATGCACGATTGGTTAGACCAATCACTTCTTACATCGCAAACTACTAAGCCATTTTTCAATTAACGAAGACCCCGCTAAAAGTCTAAGCTGCTTTACTCTTTGACTTTACTCTCATCCTTGCGAGACTTGAGTAGGCAATCTAATTGCCGAAGTACACTTTCGTTTGTGACGGGCGATGACTTTTGCTTTTTTTGAGTTTTTTCTATCTTGAATAGCTTTTAAAATATAAAAATCATCTTTCATCTATCACAGACACGCATCGCCATGTGTTTCATTCTCTTTTGAAGAACAAAATGCACAGCGCCTGCTTGTTATCGATTGTTTTGCGGACAATCAACTCACCTTACATACTTTTGGGAGGCGCCCAATTTTTGTAAGATATGGTATTAAGCTCTTGTTGCACCTCGAACCAAATACCTCTTTCCTCTTATAGACTCGTTTCACAGCCAAACTGCCACGTTTGCATTTCCTCAGCACCTTGCCGTTGGAATCTCCCTGCTTTAACTTCGCCTACCTATTCCAAAACTGAAATAGTTAAGATTAAATTGCTTAGATTGACCATTGCTGGCAGGAAGTTTGATAGATTTAAAAACATCCTTTTCCTGAGTTACCACAGATTATCTAGGCTAAGCCCTAAAAATGCAAAGCGACTACTACCTTGCGTGTTAATTAGTAATCATTTTGAAAGTTTTCCTTTTTTATTTTTTTGTAGTCTTTAACGGCGATGCCCGGAATCGAACCGAAGGAAACATAGGAGAGAAACCACTTACCTGTCACCGCCATGTGAGGCCGAAGCCTCGGAAAAATATAATAAATATAAAGGAGACGTCAATTGACCTATCACTTGACAATACTATTTTACCATGTAAAATAAGCCATTTCCTAGCAATTTACTTGCAAATATCTCCCAAAATTTTACGAAAGACAATCAGCTTACCTTTTCGATAAGCTTCCGCAAATTCCAAAGCGCCTCTGCTAAGCATGCGGTAGAACTCACTTTCAGAATAGCCTAAGTCCATATAGATAGCCTTGTCTGATAATTGGATTTCCATATCCATGTACTTCTTTGCGATAACCTGCCGAACGTATGGATCCATAATGCAGTTGACTGCTCTCTCAATCTCCAAAACCTCTGCCTCTGCATCCACATGGTCGATAACCATATTCTCAGTAGCTGTGTTCTTACCAGTGAATGTCTTTGGTTCAAATGAGTAGGTCGTTGTGATTTTAGGCAAATACTCAGCGCCTGCCATTCGGACATACGAGCGATAACTCTCTAGAACGTCATAGACATTTTTCTTGGTGAATTGCACGTCAACCTTTTTTAATAACCTCACAACATCGCTCCTTTATGATATAATATTTTTATCGGAATATCACAAAGAAGTCGGCTGTGCTGGCTCTTTTTTTATATCTCGATTCCAAAGAACGTGCAGATATCTTTGGCTTCACATTCAGAAATTTCCAAACCTTTCTCCCAGTTTCTTATGGTTGTTTCATAATACCCCAAATGCTTTGCTAATTCTGTACGAGTAAGTCCTTGTTCTAAACGTTTTTCTTTCAAAAGTGCATTAAGATTTCCAATCTCACACTCCTTGAATAAAATATCTCTGTCCAATCCTAACTCTTTTGACAGACGTTCTTTCTGACGATCACTTGGTATCAGACCTCGTTCCCAATTTGAAAATATCCTTGGACTAATACCAAATCTCTTTGAAGCTTTTCTTAAAGATAGACCTTTACCAATTCTCCATAATCTAATCTGTTCTGAGAAAAATTTCCTATTCTCCATTCTCCATCTCCTCAATCAACCAGTCAAGGTTCTTGCGTGCTTTCTTCAGGTCTTCGATACCATTCTTTTCTTTGTATCGAAGTAAATACTCGACTGCACTGCACCAGTGATGTGCTTCCATCTCTGACTTACCTTTGATGAAATTCCTCGTAACATCTTTCACTTCGAGACCATAAGTCCCGATGTAATGATTTGGTTTGTTTACGTTGTCTGTCATCCCAAATCCTCCTCTTTGACAAACGTGCCGTCTATCCATTTACCCTTGCGGTCTTTAATTTCTTGGTATGCCAGTTCAAAACATTCTTCAAAATCATAACCTAGCGATTTACTGATTGATTTTAAATAACTAATTGAACTTACCAAATTGTTTCGAGTCGCTACCCTGCTGACTACGCTATAATGTAATTGAAAAGAACAAATGTTGAAATTTAACCATTTATAACATTCCATCACATCTTCGTTTTCTACGAACCATGATTCCTTAAAAATCTTATGCACATCCTCTTTTATTAGCAACGCCAAACCAACAATCACAACTGCGCAATCTCCGATGCTGTCCTTGGTCAGCTTCTCGTTCTTCTTGAGATAGCCTGCGCATAACTCGCCGAACTCTTCGCTGAGTTTTAATGACTGCTTGTCTAGTCGTCCACCGTTTTCTAAATCACGGTCAATAAACCATTGTTTGACTTTGTCTATTGTGTTCATGATAACTCCTTTGCTATTGCTGCTATGACATTGACTGTCACGCTATTTCCTGCTTGTTTATATAATTGACTATTAGAGTTGACCTCTTGCGCTTTGTCAAAAGCCCAGTCTGGAAATCCTTGCAATCTCCAACATTCACGAGGCGTCAGCTTTCTAATTCTAAAATCAGGCTCAATTACTCCTTGACTTTCTCCAGTCAAGAGGGTATTGGCTACTTGCTTCCCAACTCGTCCTCGTCTTGTTTTAGAGTTTGGGTGTGATAAATTCACACTATCCCCAACCTCTGCCTCTGCATAACCTTTAGATGTTGCTTCTTTCACTCTGATTTTAGGTTCAAGACCTCCACCTTGATAGGCTCGGATTGTTGGTGCGATGCCGTCTGTTTCGTAAACCACTCCACATTGATTAAAATTGGGTTGCAGTATTCCGAACTGTTTTATAGCGACCTGCTTAGGCTCTTTGTAATCTGTTGCGGTTAAAGTTCCCACTACACCACCTGAACCATAGACCACGCTTCTAGTTCCTTTCCTTGTGCCATTCGGATTTTTAGTATTGCCTATAATTTCTATTTTTGGTGGTTGATGATCAGATTGTTCACTTTCTCCGCTGATAGGAAAAACGTTTCTGGTACGTTCTCCTCTAAGATGTCCGATAATGAACACACGCTCCCGATTTTGGGGGACTCCAAAATTCTTGCTATTAAGCACTTGCCATTCCACATCATACCCCAATTCGTCCAAGGTTCGGATGATGGTTTCAAATGTAGCCCCTCCGTCATGGTTGAGGAGTCCTCTGACGTTCTCAAGGAATAGATATTTAGGTCTGAGAATAGATGCGAACCTAGCAATTTCAAAGAACAAAGTTCCTCGTGTATCTTCAAAACCTCGTCTGTTTCCTGCAATTGAGAAAGCCTGGCACGGAAATCCTCCACAGATAGCGTCCACACATCCGATTCTTCGAATAGACTCATCTGTGACTCTTGTAATGTCATGTAATTCAATTTCTCCTTCTGTATTGTGTATCGCTTTATAACTGGCTCTAGCGTATTTGTCTATTTCACAAAATCCAACGCATTCATGCCCAGCGGACTCCATGCCAAGACGAAAACCGCCGATGCCAGCGAATAAGTCAAGAAATTTCACAACATCACCTCATCCCCAACTTTCACTTTATCCCACTGCTCTTTAGTGACTACGAACACACCGTAGTCACGAATAGTCACTGTATACAGCTTCCCATGTCGTCCTTTCTCAAGGACTCTACCGAATATCTCAGCGCCTGCGTTATCTGCCTTATAGACGACCATAGGCTTCTTCTCTTCCAAATCTCGAATCCTGTCCATCTGCCAGATGTTGAGTCCAGCAGATAACAGAATCCAGATTGCGATAAATCGTTTCATGTTCACTCCCTGTAATTATTGTAAATTTCAATAGCTGGAATTGATTCATTATCAATAGCAGAAGTAATTATTAGCTCGTTTCCAACTTTTTTCTGAAATTCTAGCAACTCCTCTATCGAATTGATTTCGATAAAATGCCCCTCTGCACCGTTCGGGAATTCTCTTTGTATTCGACCTTTAGACGTTTTATGATTAACTCCTTCAGAAAGCCAATTGCCTTCTATCCTAGAAAATCGCTCATCAAATTCTTCAAATGTCGAACAGCCTCTAACTTGTATTTTTGTGTATTTTTTAATCACGGCGTTAGGGATTCGATTTTCAACCCACCCGCTTGTGCTTGTTAGTAAAAATTCCATCACTCAACCTCCTTTTCTACAGTAATTGTAAATTCACGGTCATTTATGTTTAAAGGCAAAACCGCCCCTGTTTTTGAATCGTTTTTTAGCAAATCCAAGACAATCTCTAAAACTTGCTTGCCTAAAATCAATTGTGTCTCTAAAATGTTTTGCTCGTTCATCACTCCACCTCCTTGCTATCTAATTTTCGTTTTTCAATTTCCTTCAATCGGTCAATTTTGGTACTGACATAAGCCATAGCATGTGATAAAAGAGGGTTAGGATATAACGGTAGCATTTTGAGTATTCGTTGGTAATACTCAAGTTCTGTCTCTTCTTTAGGAGTAGTTGTCCTAATTTTAGTCATCACTCCACCTCCTCAATCTCAATCCCCTCACAAGAGAAAACCCAGCCGAAACCATTCGCAACTACATCTTTTTTCGTAAGTTTGTAGCATTTTTCTGAGAAATTAGTACTTTTCGTAAAAAGGAGTACTACGGGAGAAAAATGTCCGTATTTATCAGATACTCCTGCATTTTGGTTGACGAGATATAAGCTCCCGTCATTTCGGTTTAGAAGTGTAATTTTGTATTTTTTCTCTTCCTCGACCTCGTAGCCGAATTGGTGCATGTTGACAAGGGTTTGAATAGGATTACCGTCACCATCATTAATCCAATAATTAAACTCTTTATTTTCTAATTTTTTAGGCTCGTTCCTGAAAGCAATCCAATCCCAAACATTAAATTCAAAAGAATCCTTATTCTCTTCATACCAATCCGCCACAAACTGCTTTACTTTGACTTTCTCACGTTCAACCATGCCTTCAAGTTTACCTTGTTCGTAACCCTCACGCCATTTTGCATGGCTAAAATCCTGTTTAAATTCACTCATGATAACTTTCAACCAAACCTCTCTGTTATGCACTGGCAATTCTCTCAATCGTGCCAGTATGTTCTTGAGATAGCGTGGAGCTTCGTCTGCATGACCTGTTTCTGGTTCGTCTAGTTGTTCAAAGATTTCTTTAACATCTTCCCACCAAACTGCATAACCTTGAAAATTGCCAATTATTGTTTTTCGTTCTTCAAATTTCTCAATCAATTCTTTAACTTTCATCTTCTAACTCCTTAACTTTCTTTCTTAATTCTTTATTCTTTTTCTTCAACAAATCGCGCTCCAGCGCTCTAATCCGTTTCTTGCGTGAATCGCACGGCTTCGAATACTCGATTATCTTCTCTTCGTTTTGCTCGATTGTACGTTTCAGTCCGTCAATCACAATCTGTTTGTCAAATCCCATCTACTATCCTCTGCAATATCTCGTGATATTCATAAATCTCTAATTCAATTCTGTAATTCTTATTTCCAGACTTGCCACCGTGCATGAACTCAGTTGATACAATAACATTGTAATTATCATCTGTCCAAATCTTAGCGTCCGTCAATCCATCAAACAAAGCCTTGCTTGTGGGCGACCAGTTCGGTGGGTCATACTTCCTATTTGTCGGAGGATATATCCGAACCTTGACCTTGCAAGGCTTGTCCTCGCTGTAAGGCAAACCAAAGTAATCTCTCAGTACATTGTTACCCTCGTATTCAGCTAATTGCCGTAAGAACTTAGTGATTTTAGCTTTTTGATGAAAGTGCGGTCTGTCATTTGCGTTAATCATCTGCTTCCTGCTCAACTCAAACTTCAAAATCAATCGTTCCTTCATCAATACCCCTCAAGCGTCGCTTCGATTAGTTCCATACACACTTCACGGATTGCCACACGGTCAACATGACTAGGATTTTCGTTTTTAACTCGTAGCAAAGCCGAATAAACTTCATCATAGATTGACCTCTTTGGCATACCTTCTGGTTCATATCCTAAGAGATACCCAACACTTACTTCGAAGTAGTCAGCTAGTTGTTGGGCTTTTTCTGGTTTGATTTGGCTCTCTTCGTTTTCCCAACTTTGTATGGTTCTATATGGTATTTTGATTTCTTTAGAAAATTCTACTTGGGTCAGTTTTTTGTCTTTTCTTAATTCCTTTAATCTGTTCATCCAAACACCTCATTAAGTTCCATAATCTCCTCATTGTTGTTATACGGATCATACGCTAACCGCCCAAACCCTGCTTTATTCGTACTGGTTGGTGTGTTACCTGTCCATTTCAAATGCAGAAACTTACTGCACGCTCTACAACGAATTGATGAAGGTTTAATCTTAACCATTCTGTGATAACATTCCCCACAAAACGGACACTGCACATCTACTTTTACTAATTCAGTCATATTTTTCCAATCTATCAAACATTAAAACGGCAAATCATCATCACTGATATCCAATGGGTTTGTCGGTCTGCCAAATGGATTGCTATCACGGGTGAAATCAGGAACTGGATTTGTTGTGTTCCCCTCAAAGAAACTACCTTGTTGCCCGTAACCATTTCCATTTTGGAAATTGTTCCCTGTGTTATTTCCGTTTTGGAAAGAACTGCCCTGGTTGCTGTAACCCTGTTGTTGATAACCGCCATGATAATCTTGATGGCCTTGATTATTTTGCTGACTGTTTCGACTTTCTAGCAATTGGAAATTACTAGCAACAACCTCTGTGACATAAACACGTTGGCCTTGTTGATTATCATAGCTGCGTGTTTGAATTACTCCTGTGATACCAATCAATGAGCCTTTTTTAGCCCAATTAGCAAGATTTTCAGCTGACTGTCTCCAGATAACACAATTGATAAAATCAGCATCACGCTCTCCAGCCTCGTTCTTAAATGGACGATTTACAGCAAGAGTAAACGTAGCAACCGCAATATTAGATTGCGTATATTTTAGATCGACATCTCTTGTAAGCCGCCCTACTAAAACAACGTTATTTATCATTTTGCACCTCCTCTACTTCTGATACCTTGATTTCATTTGAACCAAACTTTAATAAGTCGGCGTATCGTTTCACAAACTTAATAGCGGCCATAAATGAATTTTCTGCATTGATTTCTGACCCCAAATCAAGATCTGCAATTTTACCACTGACATAAAAACATCTCATAAATCTAACTCCTTGCTTTTGTGTGTGAGAGGTCTATTAGCCTCCTCAAACTCTAAAATAAGTTGATACTTTCTAAATTCCACCTAAACCTCCAAAGTTTCAAAGCTGATAAAGTTATCCTCAAGCCATTCTTGCAACTGATTAAGCTGAGATTTTCCACCATGCAATGTCAAACGCAAGTTAATTGTTAAAGGCTCGCTAGGCTCAAATTTTGCCACCTCTTGCACGTTGTTTTGTGGTTCTGGTGTAATTGTACCCTGTTCCAAAATCTCGCCTGTTTCGGCATCATAAGCCTTGACATTTGCATTTGCATTTTCCTTGGCCAATTGTTCAATCTCTGCAAGTCGTTCAGCTTCTGCTTTTGCTTGAGCCTCTTTCTGCTCTTTGCGTGCAATCTCAGCATCACGATCTGATTTCATCATCTTGAGAATATCAACAAGACTCTTACCATCTTCAAGATGTCTGATATAGCTGTCAGCTGGCAAATTGTACTCTTGAGCTTGCTCTTGGATAGCTTGCTTGTTGGCCTTGTATTCTTCCAGGGCATCAAATTCTGAAAGCACCAAGGCATCCATTTCGTCAAGTGTTGTCTTTTTCAGCTCATACTTGCCTGTTTTAAAATGTTTCTTAAGGCTGTACTCATCGTATTTGTCAGCAAATGTGGATTTTTCAATCCCTGCGACCATACACTTATCCTCAAATATGGCACGCACGACATCCACGCGCATCAATCGTTCATGTTCATCAATCGCATTAAGTCCTGCTGTGATGTTTGAGATAACATTATCCAATGGCTCAACTGTTTTCTTGTACCACTTCTCAAATTCCTTGTATGGATTATTGATGTTATTTTTGATTTCCTTACGCCGAGTTTCCAACGCCTCTTTTAATTTATTAAGGCGTGTACGCTCATCATAATCAATCTTATAAGTGGATGCTGTCACCTCATAATCTGTGTACTGTGCAACGATTGCTGCAAGTTGTTTCTCCACGCTATCATAATCAACATTGATTACTGCAGGTTGGAAATCTACCTTAATTTCTGTCAAACTATTAGTTACATCTTTTATCACGTCTTTGTTCTCCTAGTCTGTGTAAATTTTGATTTTACTACCTGATGATGAATGCCCAAAACATAAATTGCCATTATCACAAATTAAGGCAAGTTCTGTTTTGGATAAATTAGGGGTATTCTTATAAATTTCATAAAGTGAATTCCCGTAACTGCCACCAACTCGACCATATACAACATCAACAATTCCTTTTTCTTGTTCATTCATTTTGTCGTAATTCCACTTGCCCTTGATGATATATTTCTCTTTTAACTCTTTTAAAGCTGAAAGATTAGATTTCTGTTTTTGGCTTTCGTTTTCTGTGAAAGCCCATGGCGAATAAATTTTATTTTCTGTCATGTCTTATACTCCTTGTTTTTCGTATGCTTTTTGAATTTGTTTAGTGAGATAGTCCATCACTATGTTATAGCCATCAACTGGCACTTTGTGGAAATCGTCTATTTGATACTTGCTCAATACAAAATTTGCAACTGTATCAACTGGCGCTCCCTTAATCGTCGCAATTTCTTCAACGTTCTTGATGATTTCTTGATACTGAATGTTGTCAATGCACCTTACTTGATTTTGTGCTTGAGCTTGCTGGTTGTTTGGTTTCTGTTGCTGATTATTCTGCCCTTGTTCTTGGCTTTCTTCTACTGGATACTCATCAATATCTTTTTCACCAATCGCAAACAACCCCTGCAAGGCATATTTTCTAGCGTATGAGCTGACTGCACCTGTCCATTGCGGATCTTGCATTTGTTTAATCTGTCCTTTTTGGGTATTAAATACTGGAACTGGACTCATTTCAGCGTATGCTGTTGATTGGTACCTCTCGTTTCTCTCGTCATTAAAAGCTACGGCTGTTGCTTTTACAAAGATTTTTCCAACAAGCTCAACGAGTTCATCAGTTACGATTACAGACCAATCGCTTTTTAGCTCTTTGAAAGTTGTATAGATGTCCTCGGCATTTCTAAATGCGTACTTTACATCTTTTGATTTCTTTTTTTCTAATTGCATTTTTTGTTGCAACTCTGGGAAAGTTAAACTTGTCATTTCTTTCTTCCTTTCGTCTTCTTCAAATTCCAATTTTCACGCTTTATACGCCGATTTTCGTTTTGCAATTTCAAAATAATATCTTGTTGATCGTTGATAATCTGCCCCAGCTCGATACCAAGATGGGTATACTCAGCTCGCCAGTTGTCGATTTCTGCAAGTAGTTCCTGAATCATATTTCATCACCCACATATCGATACTGCCCACATCCAACATAGATGTACTGGCTTGGGTCAAGTTCTTCTCGTTCTTCAGGTGGTTGCATTATATCTCTGTCATAATCAAACATGAGCATACACCTTTCCAAGTTCAAGCACTCGCTTCACATATCTGGCCTTGGACGTTAGCCCAAGATCCAGCAATTCGTTTTTTTCTTCATGATTGGCCAAAAGCCACACACGGTTTTCAAGTTCAATTCTAGTCATAATCTGAACCTCAGCGTAGCACTTTCATAATCGGCTTCTTAGGTTCTGGCAAAGCTAACGGCTCTGGCTTCAAACCTTCTGGTCGTTCATTGTCAAACGTAAATCCTTGAAATTCCCTGCGGATGTTTTGACGGATTTCCTCACGTTCAAGCTCACGACCGATTTCAACCGCTTCGTTAAACGCTTGGATAATCTTCGTATCACGTTCTTCCTGCTTGCGTTGTTTCTCAAGTTCGTGCAGTTCCATTTGTCGTGCTAAAATCCCAGCTCCAATGAATCCCAAAATCACTGCGCCAGTTCCTAAAAGCTGATTAATTAATGGTGGTTCAAACATTTCTTATCTCCTATACCCCAAATTGTTTTTCTTTCTTGATATTCTCAAGCATTTCTGATAAAGTTTCTTTCTTCGCACGATAGCGATTACGACTTTTCCATTTGACAAACATGCGAAATCCTTCGTAATCGATAAATACAATCTTATGAGTTGGGTTATCGATGAATTGCTTGAAGTCTGGATGTTCTCGCATTTCACCTGCCCAGACTTTTGCAGTCCCTGGAGTCAATCCTTCCCACCTCTGACAAAGATGTTTGTAATCACCATGCGTAGCTTTTTCGTCCACATCAACTGGCTTATAAGTAATTTCTGTTTTCGGCATGCAATTTCCTCTCTTTCGTGTTATAATCATGTTGAATATTTAAGTATGCGCCTGACTTCGTTAGGTGCTTTTTGTTGTCTTCTAGACTGTCTTACTTTCCATCGCCCTAAGTTCAATCTCATGGCTGACTTGTTTCAATAGCTTCTCACACGCTATTTTAGCTTCTCTGTACGTTGTCGATTCGCTGATGAAATAATCAGCAAGTTCAATGACTTTATCTTCCATTCAACCTCCTATATCGGTCTCAAGACTGATGAAATATCCTCCTAAATTGCTATAATAATCTTGACTAGGACCTCTCACCGTTTTAGTCAAA
>ERZ772799.579-NODE-579-length-13874-cov-3.555684_pt1 | contig 13874 bp, 21 predicted proteins | sample MGYA00511345_ERZ772799 | MGnify/ENA primary metagenome ERZ772799 (study PRJEB29015, sample SAMEA2738037) | human oral metagenome | biome: human oral; feature: human-associated habitat; material: saliva | place: China | collected 2238 ... | reverse complement strand
GGGTCGCCCTGGGCGGCGGTGGGCGCCGGGCCTGAGGTGGTGGGGGTGCTCATCGTGGAAGGACCTCGCTCTCGAGTCGGTCGAGCTGGACGGCCAGGTCCGCCAGGGCCCGGTCGTTGGATGGGACGGGACCGCACAGGATCTCGTCGACGAGCCCGGGCGGTGGTGGCGTCGTCGGTAGCACACGCCCGGGATGGGGCGCCGAGTCGTCTTTGTGTTCGCCCTTGCGGTGTCGCTCATCGGGCTGGCACCCCTTGAACGGCCCGTTCTCGGCCATGAGTCTATCCATGATTGGGTACAGGTACTGTACCGACCAGGTAGCCATTGCCGTGAGCTCCCCCGATGCTCGCAGGCCCTCCCATGAGTGCCACAAGGCAGTGAGATAGAAGACCGCTTCAGTGTGCTTCCACCACTCCGAGCACCAGTTGAGACCTGTTCCGAGGGGCCGATCATAGATCTGTGTCAGGAACTCGTCGACGAACGCATGAACACTCGAGTAGTACAGCTTCGGTTCGTCCCTCGAGGGACCGGTAGGCGCCGCGTCCTCGAGGTCGCTGGGCGGCTCAACGTCAATCGGAGGGATATTCTCGTATGGGTCATGCTCATTCACAGTGATCGCCCTTCAGTTTGATGAATCGTGGATGCGGGTGTCCATCGTATTGGTGTCGTCGTGAACGCCTGAGTTCCGAGATGTGGAGCACTCTTCCCGAGCATCTCAGGGGGAATAGACGAACGTTGAGTAGCTCGAGCAGCTGCTTCAGTAGATTCACCAACGTGGGCGTTTTCCTGCGGACCTGCCTCAGCGGCGGGTTGTGCTCTCTTGGCGGCTTCGACTGCCAGGGCGAGGGTGGGAACTCCCGGCGCATGCATGGCATCGTATTGGACCTTGTCCAGGTCGTCGGAGAGCGCGGTGAGAAACGCCGTGAGACTCTCACGACGCACTCCCACCCTGTGGGGGAGACGGGAGAAATCGGGACCGGCGATAACGTTGTCGACCTCTTCAAGCGCATGTCCGGGGAGACGTGCCCACCCACCCCCAGCGATGCTAGAGGTGTGCAGATCGATCAGGGGCTCGCTGTCAAGATCTCTGAGGGACACGGTGAGGTCTTCGGTGTCGATGTCGACGACGGGAGCGTGTGCGAGTGCCCACGTAGTGAGGGCTGGGTTGTCCTCGGCTAACTCGGTGATGCGCGCCATGATGTGCGCGTGCGCAGCGTCCTGGCGAATGCGCTCTACGTCCTCGCTCTTCCAGGCAACAGCCAGGCGAATATACTCCTGACACGCTGCCTCCCCGACTATGGGGATTGCCTGCTCCTCGCCATCGGTTGTGGACGTGTATATGGTTGCTTCGAGAGGACGGCCGGTTTTGCCCGTCTTGATGACGGTTGGCCGGTTGAACGTCCAGTAGTCGTAAAAAATCGTAGAATCCTCATCCTGGACCGGAGTCGAATCAGCGACATTTGGATGCCGCGCCCCCGGGTGCAGTCCGAGGCACGCAAGCTCACTGCGGCCGACGTCGATCGCGTTCATACGAGTCCCTCCAATTGTGCGGTACGGAGACACCCCATGTTGGGCACCTCTCGCCACTCATCGTGGGCGCGTGCACGCACGACGGCGAACTACCTGGTTGGGCCGTTGTTCTTGTGCTGTTGTGCCCGCTGGGCGGCCTCGGCTGCGAGGCGCTTGGCCTCATTCGTGCTTATTGCTGCGGGCTTGAACGTGCGCGGCTGGCCGCCCAGAACGTCGCGCGGAATACCTGGCCGAGCGGCGTGAGGCCGAGAAGACGCGAGCGGCATGCCGGCCGCGTCTAGTACGGTGCGGACACGGTAAAGGTCATCGTCAGCCGACGCGTTGGCGAGGGCCTGGGCGTCGCGGACGATTGCGCTGTCCTCCCTGGGTGCCGGCGGCGGGGGAAGAGGCGGTACAGCCTCGCGCTGTGCGGGCGCGGAAGCTCGCTCAAGACGCTCATAGGCAGACGCGAGGGCGTCAACGTCGATGCGCGGGTATGTGTTCACGCGATCAAAAACAGCTTGCGCGTCGCGCTCGATCGCTGCGGCGGTGGACTCCTGGCCTGCAGCCTCATGAAGATCCGCGATCGCCTGTACGAGGTCGGCAGTCGCGTGTGCGAGGGCGACGGCCGCCATGTGGGGGCTTGATGTGGCGGCGATCGACAGCGCGAGGTCTGAGGCCATGCGTGCGCCCACGTCGACCAATCGTTTGTCGGCCGGCCGAGCTTTGAGCTGCGCGCACCTGCCCACCTGGACGGCCGCGCGCTCGAGCATGTCCCGTCCGCCCGACGTGCGTGCCGTGATCGCTTGGGCGTGTAGGAGTCCGGCGATGTCGGCGGAAGCGTTTGCGAGCCCCACGTGGTCGGTGGGCGAGAGGCGATCGAGGTGCGTGCGGAAGTGCTCGAGGGCGCGGATGCGGTCCTCCCACAGCGGCCCATTGTAGGGCGCCCGCTTCTGGTAATGACCCTTCCACGCCTCCACGGCCTCGAGCGCGCTCGTCGGGGTGTCCTGCCAGCGCGTGCGCAGCTGTGTGAGAGTAAGGTCGCGGGCGATCCTGCCACCGCCCCACCATCGGGTCTGCTGACCAGCTTCGGTGCGTAGCGCAGCAGAATAACCGACCACAATGTCGGTGCGCCCGCGCGCGAACCGGGGGTGCAGACGTACCCCGAGGCGACGAGCTCGGCGCACGAAATCAGCTTCACTCGCTGACGCCGTCGCAGCCGCTCGCAAACGTTCCTCAAGGATCGCGCGGTCTGTGCGCGAGGCGCCCGCGCGCTTCGCGGCGCTCTGTGCAGCCGCGCTATCACACCTCGAGCCGCGACCGTGCTCGCGTGACTCCACCACCAGGAGGCCGTATCGGTGCTCGAGCGTGTTGCATGCCTTCTGAGCTCGCCGCTGGTCGTACCACGGGCTCCACTTCGTGCCATCCTCACGCACGATGTTCGCAGCGATGTGGATGTGGTCGCCGCCGTTTTTCGCACTCCCGTGATGGATCGCGACCCACCGGCATGGCGCTTTTCCATCGGTGCCGGTAAAGCCCATCACGCTCATGAAGTCTGAGGCGATGCGTCCCCAGACCTCGTCCCCGAGGGCAGCTTCTTCTGGTGACAGGGAGAGCGAGCAGTGCCAGACATGGGTGGCCTCGATCTCGCCATTCCACTCCACCGCTCCGGTGGCCGGGTTGAAGCGGCGTGCCTTGCCTGTGGGGAAGGTGCCTGTTTCATGCATATACGCGTCCAAGCGCGTTGCGAGCTCGTCGGCCTGCGAGACGCTGATCGTCTCCCAGTCGCCCCACTTGCGCACGATGTCACGCGACCCCGCGATCACGTGCGGGTTCTCGTGCTCATTGGCGCGCCCCGGCCCCACCAGGTAGCGCATGAGCCCGCCAGTGTCGCCGCCGGTGACGATGTTGGGAATCATCGCCGTACCCCATCGAGGCGAGCGTTAATGTCTTCGATCGTATCGGCCACGCCCGCTACGACAGCCTTGAAATCCTCGGGCACCTCGTGCACTGTGTTCGCATGGTGTGCGATCTGATTCAGATTCGTCATCGCGCCCTCAAGCTGGCGCCGATAGGCGCGAAGCAGCTCAATTAACTCCTCCGCATGAGCTGGCCCAGCAACCCCCTCAGTGGCAGTGACCGGGTGAAGCGCTGCCTCCACCACAAACCGAGACAGTGACACGCCACGAAGACGAGCGCCCTCCTCAATGAGCGCGCGCTCCGACGACGTCAACGACACAAGCAACCGAGACCGCTGAACCCCTCGCACCGACCGCCGCGCCCTGCGAGCCGTCCGAGAATGCGACACTGCTTTACTACTCATCTGATCCGCCTCCCTCACATGTTCTTCACGCCAGCGCAGCGATCCTTCGGACCACACTTCCAGTGTGCCACGTGACGCCATATGCGTCGCGCCAAAAGCTTAATACCGATATCGGTATTATACAGCTTGCTACCGCGAATCTTACTTCGTGGGACACAGCGCAGACCGCGCATGACAACGCAAGGACACAACCTCAACGCTCGCACCCGAAAACTCAGCCCAGCTCCTTCGTTCCGGGCGGACCGCGAATGCGGTTCGTCCGGGCCCTCGACGCTCACGCTCCACGCTCTTTCTAACCGATCTTTGCGCGCTTTCCGCGCCGCTTCGTGGGCTTTGCTTGGCGCATTTGTTCTCCTCGCACAGCGCCAGCGAGCAAACAAGACGCTGGGAGACAACACTGGCCCGACGTGCGCATGTCCTTTTGGTTTGGTTGGGGTGGGGTCGCGCCCCCAACGGAGGGGGCACGACTACCAAGTCGCCCCGCTCATCTGTCCCGCCTGCGGGAGTGCCCTTGCGTCCTCGCAGTGTGTGCGTGCACACCAACACGGATCAAACACCAGGCACCGCACTCGGTGGTGCCACCAACGAAAGGCACACGCCCATGAACCCGGTCGACAAACTGCTCAAGAAAGACGAGCACCGAGAAGCCATGCTCCGCGCACTCGGCAGCGCACACACCGCTCTCGACGACGCCATCGCGAACTACCGTCTCGCGTTCAAAACAGCTACCTCGATTGGGTGGCCCAAAGCCGACCTCACCAAGGCCGGCTTCCCCGACCCGCTCCGCCTCCCCAAAGCACTCACCCGAACCCCCGACGCCGAAGCCTAACGACTCACTCAACCCCTGAAAGGACACATCAATGAACAGCGCCATTCTCTTCCACATCGCATGCGGCATCGTCATCGCCCTCACCGGATGTTCGATCATCCCATTGCCAGCGACGTGTTCCGGCCACGGCCCTGGATCCGAACCGCGGCGCGGCCTTCCCACCATGATCTACCAGGTCGTCGGGATCGGTATCTTCCTCGCAGTAGCTGCAGCGATCTACGCCGGCGCAACCTACCTCGCCGCCCACAACCCCGGCGACAGCGTATACAGGTCACTCACAAGCGTCACCGGCGCCCTACTCGTCATCGTCGGCTGCATGCGCATCATGCACACCCGAGGCACACGCCAACTAATCGGAACAAGCACACTCGCCCTCATCGTTCTCGGTTTCGCGCTTCTCATCAGCGGCCCTACCCTCCCATAACAACACGGTGGGGTGGTAGCCCACTGGGCTACCACCCCACCACCCAAGTGGATGCACCACTAGGATCCATCACGATGCTTGGCGAGTGCTCGAGTCACCGTCGACCGATGCACCCCCAACGTCGATGCGATTTGCTTATGCGTCATTCCCGCCTGAAACATCGCCTCAGCCGCCTCCAGGCGATCCCCAGTCACCCGCGGCCGACGCCCACCAACACGCCCCTCAGCCCGCGCATGGGCCAGGCCCCTGCGCGTATTCTCCCGAATCGTCGACACCCGTAGTTGCGCCAACACGGCCATGATCCCAATGATCGCTTCACCCATCGGCGTGGACGCATCCACGTCCAGGAACGGCTCGGTCAGCGACCGGAGCCGCACACCACGCTTGCCCAGATCCCTAATCACCTCGATCGCGATTCGCTCCGAGCCTGCCAACCGATCTAGTGCACGGACAACAAGCACATCACCCTCACGCAGATACTCCACACACGCATCCCACGCGGGACGGTGCTCGAGCCGAGAACTCACGCCGTGGTCGACGAACACCCGCTGCGCCCCGGCCGCACGCAACTCTGCTTCCTGCGCATCTGTGGCCTGCTCGCGCGTCGACACTCGCGCGTACCCAATGGTCGCCACACTAGCCTCCTACAGCCCCAATCTGGTTACCGCACACCCTAACGTGTGTACCCGTCATGCTGCGTCGGCGTATACGGCCGTGCCGACAGCTCATCCGCACGCTGAACGTGCGCGCGACCGGGTGGTACCACCCCCGCCGGAAACGCGGCCGACGTAACGGCACGAGCCCTGCGCGCCTCGACGGGCACGATCGGTCGGCGCTGCTTCTCCGCCTCGGTGAGGGGACGAACTGCGTAGGACAGCACCTCTGCCATAGGACCGGCATCGTGGAGGTCCTGGTAGTAGAAACGCGCAGCTACTAGCCCGTCGCGTAGCGGGTTGGTCACTCCCGCGAGGATCTGCGCCTGGGACACAGGAGCGAAAGCATCGGCATCCACGTAATAGCCTGCATGATGAGCGAGCTCTGAGAAGAACGCAAACTGGCTGCGTGTGTTGCCCTCGCGAAACGAATGAACCTGGTTGAGGGCGGCCCATCGTTGCGCGAGCGCGTCGACGAAATCATCGACGTCCAGGCCGCGCAGGTAGTCGGCATGACGAATTGCGTCGTATTCGCGCTCGGCCGCTCGCCTCAGCTCGGGACCGGCACGGTAGTACTCATGTGCAACGGAGCGATCAGCCGGATCATAATCAGGGAATCTGGACACATCGGGTCCATATTTGACCAACGGACCAAGCATTGGGGTTGTACGCTCAACGCCCGCCCACTCGTAAACGTCCTGGAAGATATGCCGGTGAATGGCCTTCATGTGGTCGTAATCAAACAACCCCAGGATCGGATTATCTTGGAGCTCGATAAGGCGCAAGCTCGCCCAGTGTTCCTCCAACGCTCGCAACGCGCGTTCCGAATCAACCCCGTATGGCAACTCGCCGCCGCCGGTGAACTTGTTGCGCAGTACCTGAGTACCCGGGATGAAATACTCATCCCAACTCGGATCCTCACTCATGCGAATACCCGAACTTCTCGTACAGGTACCTTTCTCCCGCACTACCTGCTTCTTCGACCGTGAGCTCGCCCGTGGCCGTCTTCCACTGAAGGTCACGAAGATGAGCATCAGTAACAACGTGCCCAGCAAGATTGAGCGCAGCGTCAGCGAAAGCGATCGATGCTCGGGCTTCCTCATTGGTGCGGATCTGATCGTTAGCCATAACGTTCTCCCTTGATTGATCGGCAACGCCGCCGTGAGCTTTCATCGTACGCCGGGGTGCATAAACGGTCAAGCTTCATCGTTTTGCACCATTGGATTCGCACCTGGTTTCTGCACCCGATCTCTGGCGACTTTCGGTTCACGTTAGGGCTGGTGCATGGCGGGTGCGATAACGGCCGTTTACGCACCTGCCACCGCGCCGACGTTCACGAGCGTCACGAATACCCACACGCACACGAACGCCGCTACTGAGGACACCACGAAAGTGGCTATCGCCGCACCGATATGAAAGCCGACGGACGGATTCATTCGTCTGACGCACATGACGTATAGGGCATGGATCAAGCAGTTCCACCACAGAGTCCCCAGAAACAGGAACGGCATGATCAGAGACTTGGGGTCACCATGGTCGACTGCTTGTTCATAGAGCCGCACAATGGCGACAGTAGCGACCGTAAGAAACGCCAGACTCGGCAGCGCCCACAAGCGCCACCACCTCCAACGCCACCGGCCCCTCGTCGGCACGGGCGTAGGACCAGGCGTACGCCACGGATTAAGCGGAGCGCTCGAGTGTGGATTGACAATCGGCTCGAGGTAGCTCAGATCCTCCTGAGTGGCCGCTGGCGCCGCAACGGCTGTCTGCTCAGGCGCGTGTGCGCGGCCCCGTTCTTCCTCGAGGGCCATGATCACCGCCCACTCCTCATCAATCGACAAGGCGCGAGGTGCCACGGGGTCACTGCTCTCCTGCGCGGACCGGAACGGGCTCGGTTTGCGGTGAGACTCGTCGTCGATGCTCATACCGTGATCATCCCCCATCGCATGCACACCTGCGTCCATCTCACACCATCCGGCGAATCGGCCACCACGTCATACCCTGCCAATACGGCGTATCAAGGCGCGTCTCTTCGACAACGCCTCCAACATCGGGGGCATGCACCATGATCGGGTGCCCAGCCGCGTCTGTGCCGGCATAGACACCGATATGGTCAACGTAGCCTCCCGGCGTGTGTGAGAACCCGATCATATCGCCAACGACAAGCTGATCGCGGGCGATCGGTGCCGCGTCAGAGTACTTGGTGATCTGATCGGCCGTGCGCACCGATGCCGGGAACGGGTGGCCGAGCTCAGCATAAGACAGCACGATGAGGCCCGAGCAGTCCACGCCAGCGCTTGTTTCCCCGCCCCACACGTAGGGAGTGCCCATGTGGGTACGTGCCTGCGCAAGGAGCGTTCCGTCGCCCGAGGGCTCCGAGGTCACTGTCTCGACAAAACTAGCCTGTGCCTGGCGAATACTCTTCACATACCCCTGTGTCTCCTTAAACGGTGGAATCCCACCCCAGGACCTCACCGCGCCCGGCCCCGCGTTATATGCCGCGAGAGTCAGGTCGACTCGATCCCCTGAGACGAGGCCGGAGGCAAGCCAGGAGTCAATGTTCTGAGCGAGTTCGCACATGTACAGGCCCTGCGAATAGATCGAATCAGCCCCGTTGGTGATGTCAGCTCGCCCATCCCCATCCCCATCATGACCATGGGTGGCCCACGTGCCTGGCATGAACTGAGAGATCCCTCGAGCCCCGGTCGGGCTCGTAATCTGTGGGTCCCACGTGTGTGCGGACTCATGGTCAGCCTGTGCCGCGATCAGCGACGGCGACACAACGTCGCACGCTTGGCCAGCGCGCCACACCACATCCTGGTATTCCTCAGGCACCCCCGACACTCGTCCGCTCCCACCTCGAGCGTTTCCAGCTGGCGTATTCGACTCGCTGAGCATCGCAAGAGGCATCAGAGCCGCGCCGGGAAGCACAAAGAGCGCGACAACAAAGAGTCCCAGGCCCTTCTTCACAGTGCCCTGCCTCGATGAGCCTGCACCTCGGCCGCCGGAGCGGGCACATGGACCTGAGCTCCTTGAACAGTCAGGCGCTCTGGCGTAGCGGCATCAACGATCGCGCGAATCCGATCGGGGCGAAAACCCGCGCTCCTCGAGGTGCCATCGTCAAGGATTGGAGCCTGCAGCAGTCCCTCGCTGCGCATCTGCTCGACGAGATCCGGGCGCCCGCTCAGGTCAATCACCTCATAGGTGATACCAGCGCGATCCAACGCCTGGCGCGTGAGACGACACGACGGGCAATTCGGCGTCGTGTAGATCGTAAGCGTCGGGGTATCCGGGGTAGGGTTCATCATGATTCCTCCTTCGCCCCTCCCCGTAACACCGTGAACGCACACGCCCCCCTTCCGCGTGGCCACGCCAATGTGGCATACTAAAGGGGAGCCGAACAGCGTCACCTGTCCGACTCCCCGGGTATCCGGGCTGGTCTCAGCGCCCGATGAGAGCGCTGAGCAGGAATGCAATCGCCCAGATCAGCTGCGGCAGTGTCGTTACCACTGCTACAGCGATCTGGGCTTTCTGCTTCCCATCCAGACCCGGCCGCCTCGAGTGAGGCGGCCGATGGCCTTTCGTCATCACCCAGTCACCTCCTCTCGTTGGTGTCAACTCCCCGGCAGGAATACTGCTGGTCCGGGGTCGACGCCGCGGAGGCCCCACAATTCTCTCACGCACACCCATCAACGGCACTGACACCACATCCCATTGCTGGCAGTGCTGGCAATACCGACATTGCTGGCATTCAGCCGGGGTGTTAGATCCGCCTGCGGGTGCCGCGTCAACTGTCTTACGGGGGAAATGGAATTGGAGACTTCCACGTGGCCGCTGTCCCATCAGGCCGAATCCAACGCACACGGATAGCCCTCGATCCTGACGCTCCCAATGTTTCGGCATATAGGAAGGGGAGGGAAGCATTGGAATCGATGCTCCTCGATTCTAGGCCGTCATCAACCCTGAAGTAGACGTGCTCCGCGAGGCATTCAATTTCAACACCGTCGACGGTCTCCGCACCCGTGTTCACCAGCAGGTAAAGATCGCCGCTGGCCCAGCGCAACTCCCACGGTGGTGCTTGCTGCTGTTTTGCGACGGCATCTGCCAGCACCTCCAGAGATTGGGCCACCTTCTCGGCTGCTTCTCTCTCTTCCTTCGACTTGCGCGCCTGAAACACCGAAACGACGGCGCAGGCAGCGGAGACAAGGCCACCTATGACTCCCAGTAGACTAAGGTATCCTTGAAAGTCCATGATCACCCTCTCTTCCCTTCCATCGAGGTTCTTCGATGGAAAGCACGTTGCTTGGAAACTAATCCTACCGTCGCCCCTTGGGAATCCTGTCTGCTGCAAGCGGCTCATACCTGCGCCCCCGCTTCTTCTCTGCCCGAGCGAGTGCGGCAGTCATTGCCTCGACGATCCACGCCTCGAATGAGGCAGGTCCCCCCTCGAGTACGCCGTCGATGTATGCCGCGCGACACCGGCCAGCAATGTCGGCACTCACTCGCGCGGTCACCTTGACAATACGCTCATCCGTATCGCTGGCATTGCCAGCATTGCCAGCGTTGACGGCTTTGCTGGTGCGTGTGGCACGGCTGGTCGATGTCGTCTCCTGTGGGGGTGTAATAACAGCGGCGGGACCCGTGCTGAGGTCTGACTTGATCGGTGTTGGCCTACGCGGAGTCATCGGCCGTTCTCCTCGAGGTTGGTGAGCATGGTTGCAGCGTGGTGCGCGTAAGTCTCCAACAACTCGGTGGGGGCGCCGGGGTACTCATCGAGGCCCATTTGGGCCTCCGCAGCGTCGGAGATCACCACGCGCCGGGGGATCGGTGGGTCGAACAGAGGAAGTCCTTTCGACTTGCAGGCTTCTCGCACGTCGTCGATCCAATGCGAGCCAGCGACAGTACCCGCCTCGTGCATGTTGACCAGGACCCCAACGACGCATAGAGTCGGATTGAGGTAGTGCTGCGCAACACTGATCGTGTTGAGCAGATGTGCCAGGCCTGTTGTCGACAGTAGCTTCGATTGGGTGACGATGAGTACGCCATCGGCCGCGGCCAGTGCATTCGAGGTCAGTAGATCCAAAGCCGGTGCACAGTCGATCAGAACGACGTCAAAGTCTTCATGGATGAGGGCGAGTTGTTCGCCGAGCCTCGCCTCACGGCCAGGGCCAGCAATGACCAGCTCGTCGCGCACAGCTGCCAAGGCCTCACCTCCCGACGGGGCGAGGAATACGCGCTCCCACATCGTGGTTGTAATGACGTCGGGGAGCGAAAGGTTGGAGCGTATAGACAGGGCGTTGGCCACACCAGCCTGATTCTCAACCAGTGGAGGGGAAGCAAGCAGAGAGCTGGCGTTGGCCTGGGGATCCAGGTCGACGACCAGGACGCGGTGACCGACGTGGGCCAGGGCGTTGGCAAGGTGGAAGGTGGTCACCGTCTTGCCGACTCCACCCTTCTGATTGGCGATTGCGATGACGTGCATGATGGCTTCTCATTTCTCTGAAATCGTTGGGACTGTTAGCGGCTGGCATTGCCAGCAATGCCAGCGTTGCCGGGTTATCTGGTTATGCTGGCGAGTGGATGCGGGTTGCTGCGAGAACTGCGTTGCGAGCTCGAGGGGATGGCGCGATGTAGCGGACGGTAGTCTGGAGCGATGCATGGCCCAGGAGTTCGCGCACAGTGAGCAGGTCATGCTCGGCCGAGTACGCCTTCGTTGCGTACCGATGACGTAGCTTGTGCAGCGTCCATGTGCCAGGCAAAATACGGCGTCCGATCTGCGAGACGGAATTGGCGGCCATATGTCCACCGCAGCGCCCAGGAAATGCGAACTGCCCCGTCGATGCGCATCTGTCGGTGATTGCTCGAGCCAGGTCAGCCATGATCGGTACAGTTCTCGTCCGTCCCCCCTTCCCTCGCACGAAGAGGTTCCAGCCGTCAGCATCCTCGTATACATCACCGGCCTCGACCTGAGCGATCTCCACGCACCGCAGGCCAGCCTCGGCCGCCAACCGCAGAATGAGAGCATCACGTGGACTCGCACGATCAACACAGTCGACCAGGACGGAGTCAGGGATGGGGCGTGGGGCTCCTGAGGGGCGGCGTATGCGCGGGAGCACAGCGGCGATGTTGCCACAATGGGAAGTGGAGTCGAGCCATCCGAAGAACTTCCGGAACGTGCTGTAGTAGGCGTGTCTCGTTTCATTGGCCCATGTCCGCAGGCCACACCACTCCACCAAGGATCCTGGATCAAGATCTGTGGGAGAGGTGTCGGGGAACGCGCGAGCCAGTTGCAGCACGTGGTTCCGTTTAGTGCGGATTGAGGTCGCAACGAGCCCCTGAGAGCGCAGGAAGACGATGAAGTTGTCAACGTGCTCCTCCCACATCAGAGGCGTCGGCAGTTCCAAGACATGATGACGGTGAGTGCTCATGGTCCTCAACGTTTCCATCTACGCGGAAATGACAGGACCCAGCGTTCGCTGCTGGCAATAGTGGTGATGCTGGCTTAGCTGGCAGTGCCGGTAATGCTGGCATACATGACAATGCTGGCAAACAGGTAAGTACGTCGAGGATCGCCAAGGTCGCCAGTAAAGAAATATGAAGGAAAGTCAAGGCGTATCCGTGGGTCGTCGGTTCAAGCCCGACTTGGGGCACCAATGCGTCGACATCTCGGCGCCCGGCGGGCGCATACGGTGCGGGCACCCACCCGCCCGATCCATCCGGGGTAGGCATGAGGGCGTCAACGGAGACGCCAAAACGCGCCGCGAGGACTGCCAGTTCTTCGGCGCTCCACTTTGCGCGGTCGTAGAGACGGTTGGAGATCGACTGAGGCAGGGTGCCGAGGAGGGTCCCGACGTCAGCGCGAGACAGTCCACGCGTCATGAAGTGTTGCGAGAGTGTCAAGCTCACAGCCCCATTGAAGGTCAACTGTGCAGCTGCATCGCCAGATTTGCTAGACATAGTAGAAGTTTCGCAGATGAAAGAAAATCATGCAAACGCAAGGGCTTGCGCAGGTTCGAAAAATTGTATATTTTCTACACATGAAAGAAAATATTTCGTTCGTGCAAGAAGCTGTGACGGCGCGGCAGGCGACGGAGCTGCTGCCTGGGATGACGTATGCCCGGCTGATGCGGCTCGCGAAGCTTGGGAAGATTCCATCCATCCAGTATGGGGCGGGCGCGCGTCGGTTCTTCCTGATCTCAGATCTGGTTGAGTATGCGCGAGCATCCGGGTTCGAGCTGGATCTGGTCTCAGGGAAGTCCGATGCAAGGCGTGATCTTCCACTGCCGGGCCTGGGGAAGGCGGGGGAGTAGTCGTGGCCGTGGAGCGGACCTCAGAACCTCCGGTTGCTCAGGATCCATGTGTTGGGGTGTCCAGGTTCGTCGTCGCGGGTAATGAACAAGAGGGTGGACCAGTCCAAGCCGACTTGGATTGTGCGACTGATTTTTGTTGCGTCGTCGCGGTTGAAGCTGAGTGGCAGCATCATGAACAGCTCTGCGCCTTTGACGCGAGTTGCGACCTCGTAGGGGTAATCGTCGTCCGCGATGCTGATGCCTGTGCTGTCGTCGTTAACGCGTTCGACCTTGAGGACGCGTTCAAGGCTGAGGCCGTCCTCAATCGCTTTGCGCAGGGCTTGCAGGTCTTCGTTGGGGATGTTCCAGGCCATGACCATTCTTTCCTTCTCCTTACGTGTTGGGAGGGGGTGCGGGGATCTTCCCCGCACGTTGGAGTTGTGAGAGGTGCGCGGGTGGCCGCCCGTGCGAGTGCGCCGGTGCTCGCCGGTGCTCTCAATCGCATTCGGGCCGCCGGAAGCGGCCCGATGCGGGTCTGGGGGCAGGTGGCGCCGCCTCCAGATTGTAGAAGACGCCATACGCACCTGTGTCCCGCCGGGGGCATTGTGAGAGGAGGGTGGCGATGAGTAGCGAGGCGATGGCGTGGGCGAAGCGCTGTGGCGAGGTGGGGTCGGTGCCCCAGCTGGTCCTGATGCTGATGGCCGATTGGGCTGATCATGAGGATAAGGCATGGCCGGGGGTGAAGACGCTGGCGGCGATGACTTGTCGCAGTGAGCGAACGATCATCCGGGCAGTCAAACGGTTGGAGGATGCCGGGCTGATCGAGAAGAGCGTGCGCACGGCGTGG
>ERZ772799.577-NODE-577-length-13922-cov-12.079397_pt1 | contig 13922 bp, 11 predicted proteins | sample MGYA00511345_ERZ772799 | MGnify/ENA primary metagenome ERZ772799 (study PRJEB29015, sample SAMEA2738037) | human oral metagenome | biome: human oral; feature: human-associated habitat; material: saliva | place: China | collected 2238 ... | reverse complement strand
ACGGAGGTAGCAAGAATCATAATATAGAACAGAATATACTTACAAATACAAATGGCGAAGTAAGAATCGTTGCAGATAGTGACGGTAGACTATACAGGTTCCAAGATAAAGTATTTTATCCATTTAGATGGCACCAGGCTCCTAATAAGCTTTCAGATGAATTTATAAGTTCACTTGAGGGGCAGATAAAGAGACAGAAACGTGATTCTGATTTATTCTCATACTATTCGTTAAAAGTTCCAGAGAGATCAAGTGGAAAAAGACGCCCTATAATTATTCCATTTGCAAGAGACGATAATGATGCTATAGTGAGTTGTACATTTGAAAATGAGAATTTTGCTGCTTACATCATGGGAGCCTCTCGTTCTGGGAAGTCTACACTTTTACATGTGATGATATGTTCACTAATTATGAACTACCATCCTGATGAAGTTGAACTTTGGCTTGTTGACTTCAAAAAGACTGAATTCAGGCGTTATGGGGACTCTTGTCCCCCACATTTGAAGTATTTGTTGCTAGAAGAATCTGAAGATTTAATCTTTGATTTAATTGATGAACTTACGGAGACCCTGAATGAACGTATGAGGGTATTTTCTGATAATGGATGGTCAAAGCTGTCTGAAGTGCCCTCGCAAATATATATGCCAGCTATCTTTCTTATCATAGACGAATTTGCCCAAGTATCGCAGAAACTGCGTGACTCACAATTTTCGGGTGAGACTAACTATGCTCGAAAACTTGAAAATATTTTAGCAAAAGGAGCCGCTTTTGGTGTGAAGTTTATTTTTGCTAGTCAATCATATAATACAGGCATCGAGGGTCTTTCTCAAACAGCGAGAAAACAGATACAGATGAGATTTGCTCTTAAAAATACGTCTGATGAAGTGAAAGATACTCTTAATTTAAACTCATATCAGATTGATGAGAGATTAATGCAGTTGATTTCATCCCTTCGAGTACATGAAACGTTATTCAAGAGAGTAGATGATAATACTGGTGCAACTATAGTAGATAGATATTTCAATCTTAAAGTTGAAATGCCAGAATTAAAAACTGCGATTGAGTTTTTAAATTCTAAATTACATCCTACGCATTCTTCATTAGAAAGATTTTCCTACATCAACAAAAATCCACTTTTACTAATAAATGACCAACCATTAACTTTCAAAAGTTTAGTTCCTAAATATATTGCTTTCGAGAAAAATGTATCGAAAAGTAGATATTATAGAGATGTTGATTCAGATGATGTTTTTATTCATCTTGGAGTACCGTGTAGTTTTAAACTGGTGAAACCGATCCTTTTAAAAAGATTGGTTTCACAAAACTTATTGCTTGTCGGAGGAGAAATAGACACACAAGCATGCGTATTACTTTCTATTATTAATAGTTGGAGAAACAAAGATACTAAGTTATCCAACTTTGAAATATGGGCTAGTGAGCAATACCCTACATTTAAACGATATAAAGACAGATGGCACCAAGCTAAATGTGAATGCGATATCCGTAAAATAACTGAAAGAACAGAAGAACTTATTGATAATATTTCTAACAATATTATAACCGATAGACTTATTGTTTGCATGGGGCTTGATTTGTTGTTTGATGATTTTGATGATTATATAAGCTTATTGAATCTAAGAAAAACAAGTAAGAAAAGTATTTCAAGTAAGAAAAATAGTATTGATTTATGGTCACTAATGAATTCTCCCGACGTTACTCAAGAACAGATAAGGACTTATAATAATACTACTGATTCAAACAATATGGACCATGATGTTATAGGTGATTTTCGAAAGAACATGAATTTGTTATTGTCAATGGCATCAAAAAAAGGAATCCATTTTGTATTCCTGTTTACACACTATCAAAATTATTGTGCTTCTAAAATAAAGGCATCTGATTGTCAACACAAGGTTCTATTTCCAATGTCTAAAACTGAATCGAAAGATATTGCAAATATTGATACCAGTGATTTAGGAGATGGAATGTTTGTGTATAGCGATGGATACAAAAATTTTTATATGCGCCCTCATATTTATAGAGGGGTTCCATGTAATGGTTGGATTATTGATAATGGTACTATTATCAAGTTGTAATGTAAGTGCTTCAGAATACGGAGGAATCTAATGACAAGATATGATGTAAGTCTTAGCGGTGCGAATGCTCTGATGCAATTATCAAGAAAGTTGCTATCAACATATGAAGATCTGGTTGGTGCTGGTGTTGTGCTAGAAGAGAGGATTAGTTTTCTTGAAGAAAGGGATGTGGAGCTTTATACAAAAATTATAGAGGCATCACAACATGTGACGTCTCTAGTAAAAAATGATAGAGAAAATATTTTTCAACTATCAAATAAGTTAATGCTTTTATCAAATAAATTACAAGAAATTCTTGATATTTCTTCGATACCAGTAACAACTAATTCTGGGGTACAAAATGTAAGAAATAAAACAATGTTCATAGAGAGCATAGAAGAAAAGAACACTCTTGATAATTTTTATAATAGTTTATATGAGACCAAAACAATTAATCTTATAGATCCTCCAGGCGGTCATCATCTGTCTTTGGTACATTCAAGGGATATCATTGGCTTATTTCATAATGATAGTATTAAAATAGATGATTTTTGGAAACACCATGGTGAGAGCAAAGCTAGGTTTGTAGAACTTGCTTCAAAAATCGGAACTGTTAGGACTATGATTGAAGAAGGAATGAATTTGGAACAAATAAAACAAGATTCCAATTTAACAGCTTGTGTTGAGCAATATTTTTCTTTGGATAGGGCGGTTAGAGTCTATCAATATGGCGATAAGTATATTTTCGCAGGAGATGGTCGTCATAGAGTGCGTATAGCTCAAGAATTGGAACTCGATATTCCTGTTATTATAACTAAGATTACTCAATAACAAAAGGTGGAGGAGGCTTAATTTAATGTTAGATACAAATGAATTGCAGAATGCAGCACAAGCATTACAAATTTATATTGAAGATGTTCAAGATAACATCAAGGTTATGAATAATGCTATATTTGACTGTATTGATAATATGGGTAGTGATCAGTATAGTGAAAAGGCAGCCAATCAGCTTCAAGAATGCATTAAGGGAATAACAGCTAGTGTTATTGAAGCGCAGATACTACATGGAAAAATTTTGAGAAAAATCGAAGAGATTGAAGAATCTCAAAATATACTTTGACAGTACAGGAGGGTTTATATGGCAAGGATAGAGGCAACCAAAATGGGTGCTGAGACATTGAAAAAGTTAGCATCTGATTTAAAAAACAGCAATAATAATTTGGAAATATGTAGCAATACATTGAGAAGTTCAATATCAGGTTTAGATAACTTAGGAGATTTTTCTGGTCAAATAATGGATATTGTAGAACAAATAGCAGTATCTCAATCGCAAGGGAGTGAAGCTGTGGAACAACTCTGTAGTAGGTTAAACACATTAGCGACTAAGATAGAGTCTATTTGTAGTTCATTATAGAAATTGGGAGAGAAATATAGTGGAACCTATAACAAATAGTATTATCAAAGAAAAATTTAGGTTGTATAATGATGATGTAGCTACAATGAAAGAGAGAGAGATCCATGATCAACTAGAGCGTGAAATTAAAATGCTTTATAAAAAGAGTATCCCACCAGTAGGAGACTATCTAGTGAGGGGTGCTATTCTTGGATATTTTATAGCAATCTTTATTGGACTTGCAAATCAATCTCTTAGTGCTTTCGGAATAGCATGGTTTTTTTCTCTAGTTGGTGGTGTAGTTATCTGGGGATTTAAATATGTTTCAATAATAGAATACAACAAATCCATTGAAGAAAAAAAATTAGTGTTAAATCGCAAAGCGCAAGAGGACATAAGAAAGGTCCATGAGGATTCTGATCGAAAAACTCATGAAGAAATTGATAATTACGACAGGGAGGTGAAAATATACTTTAGGAAAATCAAGAATAACAGAAAAAGTCTTGAACGGATGGTGGACTTTGCATGTAATATCTTTGATTCTGCTCTTGTAGATGCTACCAAGATGGCATCTAATGCTGAGAGGTTCATTAAAGTCGATTTTAAGTATACTGTTTCTATGACTAACATAGTTTATGAAACGAGCGTAGGTCACTCAATAATATATGATATGAAATCTCATCGTTATAGGAATCTTGATAAAGATACTGAGTGTGAAGCACTAGCCGCAGCTTTAAGGAAAATGATTGGTGATTATATACTAAAGAAATATGTCTCAAGGCAGGTACAATTGATGTATGGGAATAACGATGCAAATGTTATACTTCATTTTGAAATGCCCAATACTAATTTTGTTCCAGCGACAGTCATTATATGACAAATACACTTTTTAGTTATTACGGAGGTTAAAAGTAATGAATCATTTTGAGTCAGGAAAAGTTATAAATACTAATTTTGGCGTTCCTATCACAATAGAGTCCTTTATAGCCGGTGGAGGACAAGGTGATGTGTATAAAGTAACTTATGACGGAAAGAAGAAAGCCCTTAAATGGTACAAACCAGGAGCATTAGCAGATCCTGATGCATTCTATGAAAATCTTGAGAAAAATGTTAAAAAGGGCTCACCTGATAAGGCGTTCTTGTGGCCGCAAGCGATTACAGAAAAGACAGAGGGTTCCTTTGGATACATTATGGATTTGAGACCAGATGAATACCGTGAATTTACGGAAATCCTTGTTTCTTCTGGTGGAGGTGGTTTCTCTACGTTTAAAGCTGTTGTAGAAGCAGGAATTAGAATAGTTTCTGCGTTTCGTAGTCTTTATAAAATTGGCTATAGCTATCAGGACATGAATTCTGGTAACTTCTTCATCAACCCCAAAACTGGTGCTGTACTTATTTGTGATAATGATAATGTTGCTCCTAATGAAACATATACAGGAATTATTGGGACACCACAATATATGGCACCTGAGATTGTTATAGGAGAATCAAAACCAAATACTCATACGGATGAGTTTTCACTTGCTGTTGTTCTTTTCATGCTTCTATGTGCAAATCACCCTCTTGAAGGGAAACATTGGACAGTCCCATGTTTAACACCTGCTCTTGAAAAGAGATTGTACGGAAGCGACGCACTTTTCGTTTTTGATCCAAATGATGATTCAAATCGACCAGTAAAAGGAGTGCATAACAACGTTCTGAAAAGGTGGGACTTCTTACCTCAATATTTAAAAGATATTTTTATTACAGCATTCTCTCATGATGCAATAACCAATCCTAACAGAAGGGTTAAGTATTTGGATTGGTTGAAGGTGCTTATTCGTTTCCAAAGCGACATTGTTAGATGTCCATCTTGTGGTAATGAAATTTTCGTTATAAATGCTTCAGACACAAATTGTGATAAGTGTCAAAGACTTTTTGAGGTTAAAAATACTCTAAAACTATCAGACTACTCAATTACGGTTGCCAAAAACACAAGAATCTATAGGTGTCAGATAGAAGTTTGTAATGCAGAAGAAGCCCTTACTCCTGTTGCTCTTGTTGTAGCAAAGAAAGATAATCCTAATATTTTGGGGCTTAGAAATATGACAAATAGCACTTTAGTTGGAGTAACACCGAGTGGAAAGACAAATCAGGTGAAACCTGGTGAGGTTATTCCAATTAAGGCTGGAATAAGCGTTAAAGCTTTTGATGGAAAAATTGAAATTCAATAAATAGGAGGATAAACTTATGCCATTAGTCGGTGAAACAGAAGAAATCGCACGCAAACTACTTCCCATTATTTATGTACTAGATACATCTGGAAGCATGGAGGGCAGTCGTATTGCAGCAGTAAACGCAGCAATGAACGAGACGATGGAGGTTCTTAAAGATGTCTCCAATAAAAATCCCACTGCAGAATTGAAAATAGGTGTTCTCCAATTTTCAAGTGGACCTCAATGGGTGACGGATGAACTAGTTTTTATGGATGATTTTTACTGGAATGATTTGAAGGCTGGTGGGCTGACGGATTTTGGAAGTGCTTTGAATGAATTAAACAAGAAACTGTCAAGGGAATGGTATCTAGAAAGTCCAGTTGGACATAAAGTTCCAGTTATCATTTTTATGAGTGATGGAGAACCAACCGATGATTATGAATCAGCACTGAACAAAATTAAGAGTAACAATAAGTGGTTCCAAGTGGCTACTAAAATTGCCATTGCAGTAGGAGACGATGCAAATATTCAAGTTCTACAAAAGATAGCTGGCAATAAGGAGGCAGTTATTAAAGTTGACGATCTTGAATCTCTTAAAAAACTAATTAGAGTTGTATCTGTTACGGCTACTATGATTGGTAGTAAAAGTAGAACTGAGGATGATCAGACAGATAAAGTTATTTCTCAAATCAAACAAGACATGGGAGATGAAATTCAGGATACAAGCGAGCCGGAAATTAGCCAAGAGAATAACACTCAAGATTCATCAGATTCCTGGTCTGCGCAAGATGTAGATGATAGTGATCCTTGGGGAAATGGTTCTTGGGATTAGTAAATGGAGGTATAGGACATGTATGAACTAGTGCGTGCCTTGACTCAGGGTTCTGATCATATAAGACATGATATTCCTTGTGAGGACCATGGTCAGGTTTTTGAGTCAGAATCTTGTAAAATCTTTGCAGTAGCAGACGGACATGGTGATACAAATTGTCCAAGGAGTCAACTCGGTTCAAAATTTGCATGTGAGATTGCTATCTCTGAAATGAAGCTGTTCAGCACTGACATTATTGAGAATTCATGGGAGAAAAGGCTTATTTCTCTAGGTAAATATCAAGATTCCCTTATTCGTCAACTAATAACAAGCATTGTAGCCAAATGGACCACAGCAGTTAATGAAGAATTAGAAGAGAACCCTTTGTCGGATGAAGAGAAATCAGGATGTAAAAGGTACATTGATAGATATGATAGAGGAGAGAGACTTGAGCATATCTATGGTACGACTCTTATTGCAGGTTTACTGACTGAATCTTATCTTCTCTTAATACAACAAGGTGATGGGAGATGCGTTGTTTTTAATGCTGATGGAAGCACATCTCAGCCTATTCCTTGGGACGAAGATTGTTTTGCAAATGTCACAACATCACTTTGCGACCAGGATGTTATTCAGAAATTTAGATATCATGTAATTGACCTTTCTAAGAATCCAGTAATTGCTTGTTTGATGGGTAGTGATGGAGTTGAAGATTCGTTTTTCACCATGGAACTTATGGATTCCTTTTATCGTGATTTACTCGTCTACGCAAGTGAAAATGGAGTGGCAGGATTAAATAAACATCTGGATGAAGAATTACCAGAATTTAGTCGACAAGGTAGTGGTGATGATGTGACAATTTGTGGCATCGTAGATATTGATAAAGTAAAAGAGTTTATATCTACTTTCCAACGAGATAATGAGATTATTCGTAAGGAAAGTACATTAAAAGAAATAAATGATCGTTTAAAATCAATGAATGCTATGGGTAAGTTGGATGCTTTAAAATCTGACTATGAAAAAGCTGCAGAAACAGTAAGAAAATCTGAAGAAGATTATTCTAAAGCTGTAGAAAAGTACGATTCTTATACTTCAGATTTTCAACAATTTAATCAGGATGAAGCAGAAGGATCTGAAAAAGCCAAAGTATTTGTTAGGATTCTAGAGGTAATCTTATCAGGAAAACGTGTTGAGACTTTGAAAAATAAAATTACTGAATTAAAAATAGAAGTTGAACAAGCAAAGCAAAATCTTGATTTAGCACGTGGAAATTTAGCTCCGGTAGAAAAAGAATATCATGATTTTTTGGAGAAAAAAATAGTGTATGAGAAGAAAAAAGAAACTATAGAAGTACAACTAGCTGAACTTAGAGATTCAGAACAGTAACGATGTTTCTATAACAGTTTTTAGTTTACTCGTACTTTAATTTGCATGATAAAGGACTGAAATTAATATGGAAGCTAGTGTTTTGGTTATGAAGTGTGGCTTATCAAGAAACACATTCGGAGTTCGAATTCAAAAAATGAGGGATGGTGATTGGTATAGAACATGGGCTTTTAAACTTAACGATAAGTTAGCAAAGAGGGAAGGGTATGAGTTACAATCAATCTCAGGAAGTTTAATTGCAACAGAAGATTTCCCTGGTTGCCCGTATTGTGGAGCTCATAGTTTTTATCAATGTGGCAATTGTAATAAGATTGTATGCTGGGATACTAAAGATACTTTATTGACTTGTCCGTGGTGTAATAATAGTTGTGATACTATGGTTCAAGTAGAGCAGTTCTCAGTTGATGGTAATGAGTTTTAATTGTTTATAATAATACTTATTCAAATGGTTTTAAAAGATAATTTCTGTAATTCTGTTAATATCCTAGACATGTTTTGAGCTAAATATTAGGGGTCTAGCGACCTACGGTTGCTAGACCCCTTTTACAGTAATGGTAAAAACTTTGCCTTTACTGTAAAGGGTGCCTTATATTTAATCCTTTTGTTTTTAAATCTTGGGAAGTATTACTAAAGCAACTGTTGGAATCTTGATGCAGTTTTGTGTATAACTATGATGATACTCGTTAAGCAGATAATTATATAAAGTTACAGTTACTTTTTTCGGAGGTTGAATGTGTTTCCTGAATATGTAAAGTTTTACTATGAAAAGATACCAAAAGTACAAAAAGATATTTATATACAAATGTATAGAGGCTTTCGGGAACATAAACAAAAATTTAATATAAAGGCTGATACAAATATCATAAGTCCAGAGGATTTACAATATATATTTAGATGCCTTTATAATGATACGCCATCCTTCTATTTTGTTGATATTTCAAAGATTGAATTTATCAAGACCCCAACAGGTTATGTCTTTATTAATAACTTCATTTACTCTGAGAAGGAAATTTTAAAGTACAATAAAGCAATTCTTGATGGACTTCAGATTTTCAAAAAACGTTATATTAAGAGTGGCATGACTGATTATGAAAAAGAATTGGTTATTCATGATTATTTAGTTAGAACAATTACCTACGACCATGAATCAATTAGTCCAAACGAAAATGAAGTTCAAAATCGTGAAATATATAATGTCTTGGGACCATTATTACGTAAAAAGGCAGTATGTTGGGGCATTGCATGTGCCTTCAAACTTATTTGTGACTATTGCCGAATCAAGTGCTTTGTAATTTTGGGAAGAGCCTTGCAGAATAATCCCGGTGACTCTGGCCACGCATGGAACATAGTAAGATTAGATGACGAAAATTATCATGTAGATGTTACTTGGGATATAAAGAAAAAAGGTGATATTTCATTTATCTATGATTATTTAAATCTAAATGATCATTTGATAAAGTTAAATCATACATGGGATGACGAGTTATATCCCTTATGCAAAGCTCTTACATATAACTACTATTATAGAAATAAGTTATATGTAAAAGATTTAGAACAAATACCAGACTATATAAGAAGAAGCATATTGTCAGGATTAAAGTACATTACTTTTAAATTTGTAAATCGTATCCCTGAAGAAAATAAAATTAGAGAAATGATAGAAGTGGGTATGAAAAAAGCTCGTTATTATAATTCATACTATTGGTTAGTAGATGCAGAGACACATAACATATATATTGAATTACGTTAGAAGAAAAAGTTGTTAAACAATAATCATATGAAGCTGTTTAAAGATATAAATGTGTTTGAAGATTCAAAATATTTTTATTCCTGAGATAATATTCTTGATGTACAGTATGCACTTGCTAAAAGCATACATTTTTTGTGGGAGGAATTTATAGATGAAATGTAGTAAGTGTGGTAACGATTTAAGAATAGAAAGTGATAGTGTTGAAAAAGGGAAGTACTGTTCTTCTTGTGAAAAACATGACTTTCCTAAAAGTAATTCTATTGAGGAGGTGCTACGATGGATTGTCCAAAATAGAGGAGTTGAAGTATTTCAAAATAGTGGTGTAATCAATGCTATTCTTTCTGATCTTGCCCCGAAAGATGAAAAAGGTCGGATAAAAATAAAGAATGCACTTGCTGTTGGAGCAGGTGAATATTTTCACGGTATTGTGCAGCGAGGCATACTAAATGATGTTTCTCGAAAACAGTTCCTTTCTAGATTATCATCTGATGGCTTTACCACAGAATTTTGTAATTTTATCTTTGATGTCTTTGCATATTCTATTAATCAAAGTGTGGCAGTGCAGGAACAAGAAATCTCTAAAATCTCAGCTAATGATTATTATAAGAACATTATTTGGTTACTTCGAATGATTATAAATAATTGTTAGTTCTTGAATAATGCATTCAAGTAAACATTTTTGTAGGAGGAATTATAGATGAAATGTAGTAAATGTGGTAACGACTTAGGAATAGAAAGTAATGGTGCTGAGAAAGGGAAGTACTGTTCTTCTTGTGAAAAACATGATTTTCCTAAAAGTAATTCTATTGAGGAGGTGCTACGATGGATTGTCCAAAATAGAGGAGTTGAAGTATTTCAAAATAGTGGTGTAATCAATGCTATTCTTTCTGATCTTGCCCCGAAAGATGAAAAAGGTCGGATAAAAATAAAGAATGCACTTGCTGTTGGAGCAGGTGAATATTTTCACGGTATTGTGCAGCGAGGCATACTAAATGATGTTTCTCGAAAACAGTTCCTTTCTAGATTATCATCTGATGGCTTTACCACAGAATTTTGTAATTTTATCTTTGATGTCTTTGCATATTCTATTAATCAAAGTGTGGCAGTGCAGGAACAAGAAACCTCTAAAACCTCAGCTAACGATACTCATAAGAATATTATTACGAATACTCAGCAAAATAGTAAAAAGGTTTCACATAATATCAAGTCTGATGCAAGAAGAGACAAGGAAGAAGAAATTGTAAAAGGGGAATTAATCTCAAATGGGAAGCTTTACGAAGGAGTGTTTCTTAAGGAAGATAAAACTGGAAAAGGGAAAATGACTTCCGCAATCGGTATAATTTACGAAGGTGAGTTCCTAGAGGGCTATCTTAATGGGAAGGGAAAAATGACTTATCCGAATGGAGCAGTCTACGAGGGAAAATTCCAAAAAGGACAAAAGACAGGAAAAGGGAAGCTAATTTTCTCAAGCGGTAAAATTTATGAAGGGCAACTTTTGAATATATGTCCTAACGGTAAAGGCAAAATGATTTGGCCTGATGGAAGAGTTTATGAAGGCGATTTTGTTAATGGTAATAGAGAAGGAAGGGGGAGAGAGACTACTAAGAAAGGCACGGTTTATGAGGGTGACTGGTTATCAGATGAAGCAAATGGTAAAGGAAAATATATTTGGCCTGATGGGAGTGTTTATGAAGGCGACTTTGTTAATGGCAATAGTGAGGGTAAGGGGAAACAAATATGGTCTGATGGAAGAGTTTATGAAGGCGACTGGTTACAAGATAAACGCACAGGCAAAGGTAAATTTACTTGGCCAGACGTAGGTAACTATGAAGGCGATTGGTTAGATGGTAAAATGACAGGAAAAGGCAAGTTTACTTTTGCGAGTGGAAATATTTATGAGGGTGATTTTACTGATAATCAGTATAATGGTAAAGGGAAATTTATCTCTTTAGATGGAGAAATATATGAAGGATTTTATCAGAATAACAAGCGCCAGGGGACAGGCATTTTAATTAAAGGTGATGGAAAGTGTTATTCACAGATCTATTCTCAAGATAAACTTTTAGAAAGCAGAGAATTAGGATTTCGTAATAGGAGTGAAGTATGTCCATGTGGATCTGGGAAAATGTATAAGAATTGTCATGAAAGACGATTATAAAAAAGTAGTTCTATAGAAGGTGTCTCTGATGTCAAGTTTCACCATGTATTTAATGAGTATTTTTTCTAAATCTTTTAAGACTTTAGAATAGTAAAAGCCTTGAGAACAAGGCTTTTTACTATGTACCCAAACAACACCTTGCATTCATTTTTTTAAAGTGATATACTAGGACTAGGTTTTGAAATCGTTTGCATAAAGTTGCGATGAGTTTATAAGAAGAAATCTAGGAGAGAAAATATGGAATTGTCAGCTATTTATCACAGGCCAGAGTCGGAGTATGCTTATCTTTACAAAGATAAGACAATGCACATTCGCATTCGAACGAAAAGGGGAGATATCGAAGGTATAGCTTTGCACTATGGAGATCCTTTTATCTTTATGGAGGATCATTATGAGGACAGCAAGGAAATGGTCAAAGTCACCTCCGATGCTTTGTTTGATTATTGGCAGGTGGAGGTTTCAGTCGGCTATGCGCGACTTCAGTATCTCTTTGAGATTAAGGATAAGCAAGGCCAGACTATCTTGTATGGCGATAAGGGTTGTGTTGAAAACACGCTAGAAAACCTTCATTACGAAGGGAATGGCTTTAAACTTCCGTATATTCATGAGATTGATGCTTGCCATGTACCTGACTGGGTAGCAGATACGGTTTGGTACCAAATTTTCCCAGAACGCTTTTCCAATGGAAACCCTGAGATTTCACCTGAAGGTGCGCTAGCTTGGAATTCGTCAATCACGCCTAAAAGTGAGGATTTCTTTGGTGGTGATTTACAGGGAATTATTGACCATCTGGATTACTTGCAAGACTTGGGCATTACAGGCCTTTATCTCTGTCCAATCTTTGAATCCCCGAGCAATCACAAGTACAATACGACGGATTATTTCGAAATTGACCGTCATTTTGGAGGCAAGGAGACCTTCCGTCAACTGGTGGACCAAGCCCATCAGAGAGGTATGAAGATCATGCTGGACGCTGTTTTCAACCATATCGGGGACCAATCTCTACAGTGGCAGGATGTTCTCAAATATGGTGAAGATTCCGTTTACAAAGACTGGTTCCATGTTCAAGAGTTCCCAGTAACCAAGGATAAGCTGGAAAATCCAAGAAAGCTCCCTTATCATACCTTTGCCTTTGCCAGTTATATGCCTAAGCTCAATACGGCAAATTCTCAAGTGAGAGACTATTTGTTGAGCGTTGCGACCTACTGGATTGAAGAGTTTGATATCGATGCTTGGCGCTTGGATGTGGCTAATGAAGTCGATCACCAATTTTGGAGAGATTTCAGTAAGGCTGTCTTGGCTAAAAAACCTGATCTTTATATTCTTGGGGAAGTCTGGCACACTTCCCAGCCTTGGCTAAATGGCGATGAGTTCCATGCAGTCATGAACTATCCTCTCTCTGATAGTATCAAGGATTATTTCTTGCGTGGGGTTAAGAAGACCAGCCAATTCATTGATGAGATTAATGGTCAGTCTATGTATTATAGAAAGCAGATTTCGGAAGTGATGTTCAATCTTCTGGATTCGCACGATACGGAGCGCATTCTAGCTACTGCCAAAGGTGATACACAGCTTGTTAAGTCTGCCTTAGCCTGCCTCTTTTTACAAAGGGGAACACCGTGTTTCTACTATGGAACCGAGCTAGAGTTAGACGGCGGGCCAGATCCAGATTGTCGTCGTGTTATGCCTTGGGAACGTGTTTCCAGTGACAATGACATGCTCGATTTCATGAAGAAATTGATTCGGCTTCGTAAGAGTGTTTCAGACATTATCCAGCATGGGAAACACAGTCTAGAAGAGATCAAGCCTGATGTGCTGTCTCTGGAATGGGATTATGATGGTCAAAAGGTCCGAGCAATTTTTAACCAATCAGTAGAAAATTATCTTGTAGAGAGTGATTCTGTAACTTTAGCAAGTCATTGCCAAATATCGGACGGGCAGCTTCATATCTTACCAAAAGGCTTTGCGATTTTTGTGGAAGATTTGCAAACTGAAGAAAATTAATTTTTGGAAATTTGACTTAAGTATTTTGTCAGGGTTACTCAAATTTCAAAAACCCAATCTAAGAGCAGTCTATTTAAGAAGAGCAAGTAACTTATTAGAAAAGAGGAGTTCAGAATGGAATTAAAAGATTCTACTGAAAAAGAGCAGGAG
>ERZ772799.576-NODE-576-length-13923-cov-9.894001_pt1 | contig 13923 bp, 13 predicted proteins | sample MGYA00511345_ERZ772799 | MGnify/ENA primary metagenome ERZ772799 (study PRJEB29015, sample SAMEA2738037) | human oral metagenome | biome: human oral; feature: human-associated habitat; material: saliva | place: China | collected 2238 ... | reverse complement strand
CCATTGGATTTGGGGCGCGATCGATTTTATTTCCTTTGGCATCGTGAAGGTCTTCAATATAAGTCTCAAAATGACGGAAGCCCGGTCCGTAGAACTCAACTTGGTCACCTTCATTGATAACATTGCGTTGACGAATAGTTGCAGTTTGTGTTGCATCATCATAAGCGACAACTTCAGCAACAAACTTGTATTCTGGAATCTTACGACGAGCACCAAACAGTTGTTCATTTTCAGATGGTGTTCCGTAGTAGAAACCTGTAGCCAATTCACGTTGGGCCACCTTCCACATTTCATCTACCAAATCTTGTTTAATGGCCTCAAATTTTTCAGGGCTCTCAAGGTAAGCATCAACTGCAGCCTTATAGCAGTTTGTTACTGTTGAAACGTAGTGAATGGACTTCATACGGCCTTCAATCTTAAGACTGTCCACTCCATTTTCAATCATATCTGGGATATGATCAATCATAGACATATCAACAGCTGACATGGAGAATTCTTCAGGAATTTCTCCCTTAAGACTCTTACGTTCTTGACCAAATGGCATGTCGTAAAGGTCATATTTCCAACGGCAAGATTGTGAACATCCACCACGGTTGGCATCACGCATACTCATGTGGTTTGAAAGTGTACAACGACCAGAGTAGGAAATACACATAGCTCCGTGGACAAATGCCTCAATCTCAACATCTGTACGTTTACGAATTTCCGCCAATTCTTCCATTGACACTTCACGCGCCAAAACGACACGAGTTAAACCAAGTTCTTTCCAGAATTCTAAGGTTTCGTAGTTTGTCGCACTAGCCTGGGTTGAAAGGTGAATTTCAAGTCCTGGTGCTTCTGTTGCTGCAATCATGATCAGGGCTGGATCTGATACGATAACCGCTGCAATACCAATATCACGTAGTTTACGGAACCATTCTCCAGCGCCTTCTTCATTTCCTTCGTGCATAACCATATTAGCTGCTACATATACCTTAGCACCATACTTGGCTGCAAACTGTACTCCTTCTTCCATTTGCTCAAAAGTAAAGTTCCCAGCTCGACTACGAAGACCATAGGCCTGACCACCGATAAAGACCGCATCTGCTCCATATTGAACAGCTACTTTCAATTTTTCTAGAGTTCCTGCGGGTGAAAGAACCTCAGGACGTTTTAAAGTTTTTGTCATGTTTTCTCCTATTTGCAATATAAAAGTTTAACACTAATCTTTATCATTTTATAGCAAAAAGGTTCTAAAATCAAGTTTCGGATGATTGTTTAGACAATTCTAATTTTTAGATTCATCTTATAATCTCAATGGACTGTCTCAATCTTCCAACTACTCCAACCTTTAAAACGTATGGCCCCCTTTTTATCTGTTTGATATATCGCATTCTTAACTTCTTTATCTTCTTGGTTAACCTCCCCATTTTTTTCTTTAAATCTTTTCTTCTTGTTTACCGACATGACAGTGATTTTAGGTTGAAAAGTTTTGAAGACTTCGACATCTGTCTTTTTCTTTGATGCTTGCTGATGAGTTAGCACTACATCTGCTTGGATTTTTGGATAAGACTTGTTTAAGAACTTCTCCTCTATATTTCCAGTGACTAGAAAAGTTTGATTTAGTAGCTTTCCATACATTACTATTGAGGCTTTACTATCACTGTTTTGATTTTCGATTACTTTTAAACTACTCCCAAAAATAAATAACTGCTCTCCTGTTTTAATAGGACGTATTTTCAAGTTACTTTCTTTTAATTTATCCATAAATTCTCTTTTAGATAGAGTCTCTTCAGTTACTAGAATCTCTCCAAGATTGAAGGATTTACTAATTTCTAGTAGGTGGTCTAGTTGCTTAGGTTGACTGGTCGTTAGCACAAGCTGATCAATCTTTGCTACTCCTCTACTTTTTAGATAGGGGATTAAACTACGTTTGGCATTGCTCGTTATGACCTTCTCCTGCCAGACTTCTTTTTTCTCAACTGCTAACTTTTCACCGACATCCAGTAATATTGTCTTTCCTGTCATGTCTCTTAGGAAAACGCTCCGTCCCTGCTCCATGTCTAGGACTGTGATTTCATTTTCCAGTGGATGTTTGGTTACTAAGAAAAGGGAAACGATAAATAGGATAAGCAAAGGTGTTTTCTTCAAATTTTTACGATAATCATAAATCAGCGCCAAAGAGACTAATAGACAAACCAAAACCCAGAGATTAGGTTGACTAAAAATAAAGGGTCTAGTAGATAGCTGAGAAACATAGCGTATGATGTTCTCTAGCCATTCAAAGAGAAAGTTAAACTGGGTAATAGGATATATCCATGACAGACAAAAGAGAATCGATAAGAGTGGTAACAAGACCATGTCAAATAAGAATGAAAAAACAAAGGTCAAGAGGATAGACCATGGTTGAAATTCAGAAAAATAGAATGATAAAATTGGCAGAATTCCTAAGGAAATAATGAAACTTTCTCTCACTAGACCTTTTATCCCCGCCACTTCTTCACCAGTCATGATCAAGATAAAGGCATAGGCACAGGAGAGCACCCCTCCAGCAGTTAGGAAGAAATTCGGCATCACGATAAACAAGACAAGGACTGTCAAAGCAAAATTATCCAGCCCCTTGAAGCCATGTTGAGCCAAAAGTTTTTGCAACAGGCTTCTAATAACAGAAGCTGAGAACCCTGTCAAACCTGCATAGACAAAAGAAAAGGGATAGGCAAGCCATTTGAACTTCTCTTGCGTCAAACCCAATCGTAAGAGTGACTTTTTAAAAGCATTCATGAAGAAACCAACCTGCATCCCTGACAAAGCAAAAAGGTGAATAATCCCTAGACTGGAATAGAGTTCATTCATTTCCTCAAAATCTGTGTCCAAGTGCCCTAATAAAAGACCTGTCATATAATTACGCATGGGGTCAGGAAAATTCCTTTTTATCCAGACAACTGCTTTTCTCCGCAAGCTGGATAGATTTTCTCCTATATCCCAGCTGGATGCTTTCTTTAATTCGACAATTTCCGAAATAGTTAAGGTCTGATAAATCCCCTGTGTTTTGAGATAGTTTCGATAATCAAATCCAGCAAAATTATTTGCTCCCTGAGGAATAGCTAGCTTTCCTTTTACTACTATCTCATGCAGTTCAGATAACTCTTTAAACCTTTCCTTTTCAGCCTCTGACTGGAATTTATAATAGACCTGAAAGAGTCTGCCATCAGCCTTGCCTCGAAAAGATAAACTATCACCATTTACTTTGATAGTATCAGGTAATATTCGGACTGTAGCTACTGAGTTAACGAGATGATGGCTGGCTTTTTCTTGTTGCCATTTTTGAAATAAAAACCAGCTACCAAATAGACCACAAACCAAGAGGACCTTGGTCGCAGTCTTCCATGGAAATTGAGAAAAGAGGCAGAGCATTAAAAAGACAAAGCCCAAAAGTGCTAAAAAGCTTGCTGAAAAAATAGCATAGTAGAGCCATAGTAAAAGAAAACTGAGATAGATTTTGGGGATGGGAAATCGACTAATTCACTGTGACATACTCTTTTAACTTTTCTATCGTTTTCGCACCAATACCAGAAACCTTTTTGAGCTCATCCACTGACTTAAACTTACCGTTGGACTCACGGTGGTCGATGATATCCTGAGCACGTTTGGCTCCCAACCCCTTGACTTGTTTCAGCTCCTCTAAACTGGCTTTATTAAGATTGACTTTCTTATTTTCTTTGATGTTGGAAGCATTTGAATGCGCCTCTTGACTGGTAGCTTCTTCCTTAGTCGGAACATAAACAAGTGCTTCGTCACTAATTCTCTGGGCAAGATTGATAGACTTACTATCAGCATTATCTGTTAATCCACCAGCTTTTTGGACAGCATCATTGATACGACTTCCAACTGGCAAATCATAGATTCCAGGTGATTTGACCGCACCTTTTACATCAACAGTAATCAGATCTTGATCCACCACTTCTTCCTTCTGATTTTTATCTTCCTTTTCATCCGTCGAGTCCTTTGTAACAGTTGTAACTTCTGTCTGTAATTTTGTTTCCTTAGCAGGTGTTTGAGCGACTGGCTTTAGGAGGAAAAATCCACCCAAGACTAAACCCAAAATAGCACAGATAATAATGATTTTATATTCTTTGATTTTCTCAATAAGTTCTTCCATAATTTCTCCTCTCTTATCTTGTTCGTAATGCAAAGAAAAAACAGCTGAAAAATATTTTCAACTGCTTACTTATTTGCAAAATAATCTTCCTTGGTTAAGATATAATAAACACGTGCTAGGATTCGTCCTTCTTCATTTTTATCCTTTCTAGCATAAGGTTCTTGTTATAATGTAGGTATTCGTAGGTTCAGCAGATTAATAAAATACATTAATATAAGTTAACAAAAAGAAAGGGAATTCAAGAATTTTTCTTGATTTTCGTCCAACTTTCATATAAAATAAAACCATCAGATGAATCCTTTGGATTCTATCACTGATGGTTTATTAAGGTTCCTGAAACCTAAAAAAGGAGAAAATCTCTATGCTAATTGGAATTCCAAAAGAAATTAAAAACAATGAAAATCGTGTGGCTTTAACACCTGCTGGTGTCCACAGTTTGGTTGGTCGTGGACATCGAGTTCTCGTTGAAACAAATGCTGGACTTGGTTCTGGCTTTGCAGATGCTGATTATGAGAAACAAGGTGCAGAAATTGTTCCGACCGCAAAAGAAGCTTGGGCTGCAGAGTTAGTTGTTAAAGTAAAAGAACCTCTAGATACTGAATATCAGTACCTACGTGATGATTTACTTCTCTTCACCTACTTGCATATGGCAGCAGCCCCAGAATTAGCTGATGCTATGCTTGCAGCGAAAACAACTGGTGTTGCCTACGAGACTGTACGTGACAATCAAGGACAACTACCATTGTTAGTCCCTATGAGTGAAGTTGCTGGTCGTATGGCTGTCCAAATCGGAGCTCACTTCTTGACTAAACAAGCAGGTGGTTCCGGTGTTCTTTTGGGTGGTGTCCCAGGTGTTCCTAAAGGTAAAGTAACTATTATCGGTGGGGGTGTAGTTGGTACTCACGCTGCACGTATCGCTCTTGGTTTGGGAGCTCAAGTTACTATTTTAGATATCAGTGCTAAACGTCTTTCAGTCCTTGAAGATGTCTTTGGTCATCAAATCCAAACCCTCATGTCTAATCCATTTAACATTGAAGCAAGTGTTCGTGATGCTGACGTAGTTATCGGAGCTGTTCTAATCCCTGGAGCAAAAGCACCAAAACTTGTGACAGATGAAATGGTTCAACAAATGAGACCTGGATCTGTCATCGTTGATGTTGCTGTTGACCAAGGTGGGGTTATCGCTACAGCTGACCGTGTTACTACACACGACAACCCTGTCTATGAAAAACATGGTGTCCTTCACTATGCAGTAGCAAACATTCCTGGAGCCGTTGCTCGTACTTCTACTATCGCTCTTACGAATGTGACCCTTCCTTATATTGAAGCTATTGCAGGAAAAGGATTTAAGAAAGCTATTCTTGATGATGCCGGTCTATGCGAAGGAGTTACAACTTATCAAGGTCATCTCACAAGCCAACCTGTTGCTGAAGGTTTACATCGTGAGTTTACTTCAATTAGTGAGCTTATTTAATCATAAAAAAAGAGCAGTTCAGACGAACTTGCTCTTTTTCTTTATTCTGTTTCTTCTTGATTTTCTTCAGCTTTGACAGGTCGAGGTTCATAGGCTCTGATAATCTGAGCAACGACTGGATGGCGAACCACATCCTTGGCTGAAAAATGAACGAAGTCAATCTGGTGAATGTTCTTAAGTTTTTCTTGGGCATCAATCAAACCTGACTTAACATTACGTGGTAGGTCAATCTGGCTAATATCCCCATTGACAATCATTTTAGAATTAAAGCCTAAACGAGTCAAGAACATCTTCATCTGCATGATGGTTGTATTTTGGGCTTCATCCAAAATGACAAAGGCATCATCCAAGGTACGTCCGCGCATGTAGGCCAAAGGCGCAATCTCAATAATTTCTCGCTCCATGAGACGAGTTGTTTGGTCTTTCCCTAAAATCTGATATAAGGCATCATAGACTGGACGAAGGTAAGGATCTACCTTTTCTTTCAAATCTCCTGGTAGAAATCCCAAGCTTTCTCCAGCTTCTACTGCTGGACGTGTCAGGATGATACGCTTAACTTGACCACGCTTGAGAGCTGTCACTGCCAAAGTCACTGCTAGAAATGTCTTACCCGTACCAGCAGGCCCAATTCCAAAGGTAACGTCGTGATTCTTAACACTATCAACATAAAGTTTTTGTCCCAGTGTCTTCACACGAATAGGCTTACCAGTATTATCTTTGATGATTTCTTCTTCATAGAGGGCAACAAACTTATCAATTTCATGATTTCTCACCATATTAATGGCTGTCACCACATCTGGAGTTCCGACAGTCATACCACGATTGACCAAGACCATCAAGGCTTGTATAACCTGTCGTGCTTCTTCACAAGAAGATTCCTCTCCCAAGACTTGTACAATCTCTGTACGAGCATGAATGATAATATCTAACTCTTCCTCCATCAAACGAAGATGGCGTTCATTGGAACCAAAAAGATGAAACAGGTCATCTGGATGACTTAACTGAATGTCTATTGAATGTTCCTTCAAACAAAGAACCTCTCTAACTCTTTTATTTTTTTTATTATAGCAAAGGCATTTATAAAATGCTATCCTCAACACCTAAAGCAGATCTAATGTTCTACATATTCCTGCCAGATACGATCGAAGTCTCCCATATTAAAGGAAAAACTGGCATGTTCTTCTAAAAATCGACTGATTTGATCAAAATCATCCGTGTGTTTTGGGAAAGCTGATTCCTCAAAGGCAAGATCCGCTAAAATTGCTTTAGGACTATGACTTTTAGGATTACGCTCTGTCATAAGCCAAGTATAAAATGATTTTCTCATATAACTCCCTAAATTAACTCTGTTCCAAACTCATCCTGTTTGATTTTCCCAGCCTTCATCAAGCCACCCAGTGCTTTTTTGAACTGACCTTTAGAGATACCGAAGGTTGCCTTAATATCGTCAGGTGATGATTTGTCATTCAAGGTCATAAATCCACCATTGCTTTCCAAGTATGTCAAAATCATTTGTGCATCATTTTCTAACATCTCAAAAGAGCGAGGTTTAAGTGAAAGATTAAGGGTACGATCAACCTCACGGAAGCCTATCACACGCACATCTAGGACTTGACCCAAACGTGGCTCTGCATAACGTTCACTTGGATGAATAAAGCCCAGCATATTATTGTCAGGTAGATAAACGAAGGTACCCGATAACTTGAGACGATAAACGATTGCAGGCCAGTTTTGGTTTTGCATGTTGTTGTAGGCAGGACGTGCTAGTCGTTGGAAGTCCTCTTGGTAGGCTAAGAGTCCCCAGATACGGTCTTTCTTATCTACTTCTAGACGAATATAGAGCCTATCGCCCTTCTTTGGCCAGAGCTCTTTAAGTTCAGGTAAGATATCAAGTGACACAACGATTTCCTTGTCAGGAAGTCCTGTATCAACAAAAACACCCAAATCCTTACGAACTTCTGTTACTGTTCCCCAACCAAATTGTTCCTGAGTCGCAGTCACTTCTAGGGTAGTCAAGCGAAGTTTTTGCTTCATATCCGTGTAGGCAAAGCCTTTAACGGTATCACCTATTGCATGCTGGCCTTCTTCCTTAGCAAGGGCATAGGTCTGACCATCCTTTTGTACAAAGTAAAAACGGTCATTTTCATCGGTTATCAGACCGACGATATAACTAGCAAGATTTGTATTCATGTTTCCTTCTTTCGAATAAAACTCAGCCAGCAATGCCAACTGAGTTTTTCTGTTTTTTCTTAGACTTCCAATAGTTCTTTTTCTTTATTGGCGGTCATTTCATCGATGTGTTTAACAGCATCGTCTGTAGCTTTTTGAATATCTTTTTCAAGAGTTTTCAACTCATCTTCAGTGATTTCTTTAGCTTTTTCTTGTTTCTTAGCTTCATCCATAGCATCACGACGAATGTTACGGATAGCAACTTTAGCATTCTCACCAACTTTTTTCACTTCTTTAGCAAGGTCACGACGAGTTTCCTCTGTAAGAGCTGGAATTACTAAGCGAATAACAGAACCATCGTTAGCTGGTGTAATACCAAGGTCTGAAGCGTTTAAGGCACGTTCGATATCTTTTAAAGAAGTTTTATCAAATGGTGTTACCAACAAGACACGCGCTTCTGGAATAGTGATAGAAGCGATTTGGTTAAGGGGTGTTTCTACACCATAGTATTCTACGTGGATACGATCAAGCAAGCTTGCATTAGCACGACCAGCTCGAATACTTCCAAATTCACGAGAAAGTGAGTGATGAGATTGGGTCATTCTCTCTTTTGCTTTTTCAACAATTGCGTTTGCCATAATCTTATTTTATTCCTTTTCTTCAATATTGTTAGAAACTGTAGTTCCGATGTTTTCACCAAATACAACACGTTTGATATTGCCTGGTTGGTTCATGTTAAAGACAACCAAGTCGATGTCATTGTCCATTGAAAGTGTTGAAGCAGTCGAATCCATGATACGAAGACCTTTACTAATAACATCACGGTGAGTCAATTCTTCAAACTTAACCGCAGTCTTATCTTTCTTAGGATCAGCATTATAAACACCATCAACACCATTTTTTGCCATCAAGATAGCATCTGCCTCAATTTCAGCTGCACGAAGGGCCGCAGTTGTATCTGTTGAGAAGTAAGGTGAACCAACTCCAGCACCAAAGATAACAATACGACCTTTTTCAAGATGACGAAGGGCACGTCCTCGAATATAAGGCTCAGCCACTTGTTGCATTGCGATTGCAGTCTGAACGCGTGTATCCACTCCAACTTGTTGCAATGAATCTGCCATTACAAGAGCGTTCATAACTGTTCCAAGCATTCCTGTATAGTCTGCTTGTACACGATCCATCCCAGCTTCCGCAGCAGGTTCTCCACGCCAGAGGTTACCACCTCCGATAACGAGAGCAATTTCAATTCCTAAGTTATGTACTTCTTGAATTTCTTGTGCCATTGCTTGAACTGTTTTAATATCAATACCTATACCACGTTCACCAGCAAGGGCCTCACCTGATAACTTGATCAAAATACGTTTATATTTTGGTTCCACCTGACTTCGCTCCTTTGTTTTATTCAAACTATTTTATCACATTTTTTGATAATTTTATAGTCTCACGGACTAAACTTTCAAAAAATTTATAGGCTTAAAAATTCTTCTAAATCAGTCAAAGCACGTTCTGCAATCTTTTCATAGCGAGCCTTTTTATCGCGAATACGCTCACCTTCTAACTCCTTGATAATCCCGAAGTTGACATTCATTGGTTGGAAATTCTTGCTATCAGCATGAGTGATATAATGAGCTAAACTTCCGATAGCTGTTGTCTCTGGGAAAATAGCCTGGCTTTCTCCTTTAAAAAGACGAGCAGCATTTATTCCAGCAACCAATCCTGAAGCTGCTGACTCAACGTAGCCCTCTACTCCTGTCATCTGACCAGCAAAGAAAAGATTTGGCTGTTTCTTAGAACGGTATGTTTGCTCAAGAAGATTTGGAGAATCCATGTAAGAATTACGGTGCATAACTCCGTAACGAACAAACTCAGCATTTTCAAGTCCCGGAATCATTTGGAAGACACGTTTTTGTTCTCCCCATTTGAGATGAGTTTGGAAACCAACAATGTTATAGAGACTACCGGCAGCATTGTCTTGACGAAGTTGAACGACTGCATAAGGCGTTTTGAAGTCACCATCACGAGGTCCTTTATAGTCATCAGGATACTCTAAACCAACTGGTTTCATAGGACCATAAAGCATGGTTTTAATGCCACGCTTGGCCATAACTTCAATTGGCATACATCCTTCAAAGTACTTCTCTTTCTCGAAAGAATTGAGCGGTGCTTCTTCCGCATTGACCAACGCTTCATGGAAATCCATAAACTCTTGCTTGGTCATCGGAGCATTGAGGTAGGCTGCTTCTCCCTTGTCATAACGAGATTTGAGATAGACCTTATTCATATCAATGGTGTTAACGTCGATAATAGGAGCAGCAGCATCGTAGAAATAAAAGCCATCGCCATCATTAAGGGCATGAATTTTTTCTGCAAGGGCGTCGCTAGTCAAAGGCCCAGTCGCAACAATTGTGATGGCATCAGTTGGCAATTCTGTTATTTCATCACGAACTACCTCAATCAAAGGGTGGTTGGCAATTTTTTCAGTGACCATTTGGGAGAAACCATCACGGTCAACCGCAAGCGCTCCACCAGCAGGAACACGTGTAGCTTCTGCTGATTCCAAGATAATAGAACCTAGGCGACGCATTTCTTCCTTGAGGAGCCCGACAGCATTTGTAAGAGCATCCCCTCGTAATGAGTTGGAACACACTAATTCTGCAAAATTATCTGTTTTATGCTGAGGTGTTGATTTAACACCACGCATTTCATAGAGTTTAACCGGAATACCACGCTCTGCGATTTGGTAGGCTGCTTCCGAACCTGCTAAACCAGCACCGATAACATTGATATAAGAATGAGACATATTAATACTTTCCTTTACTGTTCTGTTATGAGATGAATTCAAATCATCCATTTAGTTACACTCTCATGACCTAGTTGAGCTATATGAGGCCAATAATGTTCTATAGATAATCACTCTTACTAGTATAACAAAAAAAGGGAAGAAGGCAAACTTCCCTGTTTAGTCATTAAAATGATTATCTTCCCATTCGTGGTAGGCTGCGTAAAGTTGGCTTTTATTCCACTTATATATCTTTGCAACTTCCTTTATGGCTTGATTTTTCTTAATTCCTTGCTGGAGACGAGCTTGTATTTCTGCGAATAAATCCTCTTCATCCTTATCTTCAACTTCCTGACTAGCACCTTCTACAATCAGAAGACATTCGCCCTTAAGAGGTATTTCTGCGATACTGTCTAGTAACTCAGTAATATGACCTCGTTGGTATTCTTCATAAATCTTGGTCAATTCTCGAACTAAGACAACTGAGCGATCACCGTAGACTTCTATCATATTTTCCAACGTATCTGCTACACGATGAGGCGATTCGTAGAAAATCTGTGTCTCGGGATAATCTTTTTTCGATTCGAAAAATTGCTTTTGTTGCCCTGATTTTCGAGGCAGAAAGCCATAAAAAATATGAGGTTGTGGAGCTAATCCACTAGCAATCAAGGCTGAAATACCCGCACTAGCACCCGGAACGGTAACTACAGCTATATCTTCCAAGATGGCAGCCTTAACCAAATCATGACCAGGATCAGAAATACTAGGTAGACCCGCATCCGATACCTGAGCAACATCTTGACCTTGTTTCAACAAATCAATCAAATCAGGAATCTTTTCCTTGGCATTATGCTCATGAAAACTAATTTGCTTGGTTGGAATATCGAAATGCTTAAGTAATAAGCCAGTATTACGAGTATCCTCAGCAGCAATCCAATTAACTTCTTTCAAAGTTTGGATAGCACGAAAAGTCACATCATCTAGATTTCCAATTGGTGTTGCGACAAGATAAAGCTTACCATAAGCAGATTGACCTTTAAAACTCTTTTGAATCTGCATGATTACTCCCTAAACAACAATTCATCACAGAACATACATTCTGCATCCTGCTCTCGACGTTGCCCATAAAAATCTCGACAAACATGGAATCCGTCGTCATAAATACGACTCACGTTTTCTCTGACATGTTTAGTCTTAGCTGGGACAGTTTCTTCTTCCTCACTCAAGCGTTCTCTAAGTTTATCATTCTCTAAACGAAGAGCTGTATTTTCCTCAACAACACTCTTGAGATTTTTTTTAATGGCTTCTACATCTGCTAAAGTAGCTAACAATTGTTGTGAGAAGTCATCTAAGGCATCAAATAATTCTTTTTTATTCATCAACAACCCTTTAACCCTTTCATAGACTTAATATTTTTGTAAAACTAGGTAGTCCATTACATTTTGGAAAGAAACATTTGCTTTCCACATCTTTCTAGCTTCTACAAGATTTTCTAGTATACGCTGTGCTCCCGTTTGCAGAATTTCTTGACCAGCCAACACCTCTAAAATCCTAAGTACTTGATCTTGTTTTTCTTTATCATCTGCCAAACTAGCTAATTTAGCAACTTGTAAATAAGATTCTCTTTTTCTAGATAAAATATCTGAAAATAAGCGCTCACTTTCTGCAACCAGTGTCCAAAATGTTGCTTGATTCAGAAGTTTTTCAGCTTCAGTTTGAGATTGGCTAAACTGAGCTAACAATCTAGCTTTTTTCTTAACTAGACCCAATTTCTCAAGTTGAAAAATAAGGTTAGATTCCTGTTTGTTAAACTGAAAAATCTGTGTTCGACTCCGAATTGTTGGTAATATTTTATCCTCATCATTAGTTAAGAAGAAAATATAAACTTCACTTTGCGGTTCTTCAATAACCTTTAGTAGTGAATTAGCGGCATTCAAATGCATCTTATCTGCTTGTTCAATAATAAAGACTTGGCGCTGACTTTCAATACCTGATTGAGAAAATTGCCCTACCAATTCTCTAATCCGTTCAGTCTTAATAATTTGATTAATCGGACGGACGATTGTTACATCAGGATATTCCTCTTGATCAATCAATTTACAACTTCGACAAGATTCACAAGGTAGAACACCCTGTTTATCAGTACAAAAAAGACTTTTAGCAAGAAATAAGGCCATTTCTAAACTTCCAAAATAACCCGAAAAAAGATAGGCATGATTCAGCTGGTTTTGCTCAAGAATGCGAACAAAACGTTCATATTGCTGTGGTTGACAATCTTTTAATTGCTCTTGGTTCATTCTGTCAGCCCCATTCTGTCAAATAAAACTTGTTTAGTATTTTCAACCACTTGATTTAGTGGTAAACTCGCATCGATCTTCTCTATGCGATCCCCTTCTTTCTCCAAAAGTGAAAGATATCCTTGGCGAACTTTTCGGTGCATCTCTAAACCTTCCAAGTCCAAACGATTGACTTCACGACTACTGTTTGCTGCAATTCGTTCAAGCCCTTTCTCAACTTCAATATCAAAATAAAGCGTCAAATCAGGCTTGAGACCATCAGTCGCAAATTGATTAAGCCAATTAACAGCATCTATATCCAAACCACGACCAAATCCCTGGTAGGCGACCGAACTATCAATAAAACGGTCCATGATGACTAATTTTCCAGCCGCAAGTGCTGGCAAGACCTTCTCTACTAGGTGTTGTCTACGACTTGCAATATAGAGAAGCAACTCGGTTTTAGAGTCCATTTGTGTATGACTTGGATCAAGAATAACTTCTCTAATCTTCTCTCCAATCAAAACGCCCCCTGGCTCACGTGTCGTTAAAAAATCAATATCTTTTTCTTTTAATATTGGAAGGATAGCTTCAAGCACACTGGTTTTCCCAGCTCCCTCTGGCCCCTCAATAGAGACTAAAAATCCTTTTGACATGTCTATCTCATTTCTATTTGCTAACTTCTATTCTATCAAAAAAATAGGCATTTGTGAAAAGCTTTTTAACCTATTAAAAATTTAATCAGAAAACTAGAGTATACATTAGTTAAAAAATAAGACAATTATTTAATTAAGTTTCTATTTTCGTAATTTACTATCATACTTTTTTGTCTTTGTATAATCAAAAAAAGAACCTTGCATAGCAAGGTTCTTTTAGTGTCTGACTTAAATAATTGTTCTTCTGGGAACTAAATCGAATTAAGCTTCGATTTCTGTAACCATACCTGAACCAACAGTACGTCCACCCTCACGGATAGAGAATGTAGTACCTTGTTCTACGGCGATTGGGTGGATCAACTCAACGTCGATTGTCACGTTATCACCAGGCATTACCATTTCAGTACCTGCTGGAAGTTCGATTGAAC
>ERZ772799.565-NODE-565-length-14026-cov-3.650419_pt1 | contig 14026 bp, 7 predicted proteins | sample MGYA00511345_ERZ772799 | MGnify/ENA primary metagenome ERZ772799 (study PRJEB29015, sample SAMEA2738037) | human oral metagenome | biome: human oral; feature: human-associated habitat; material: saliva | place: China | collected 2238 ... | reverse complement strand
TCCAATCGATTGAACCCAGCATCCACTTATCTAGACCCGTGGCGCTAACCCCCGAGCCCAGTGCGATACCACCGGCCACCAACCACAGCACTGGCCAGTCCAAAGCCCGCAGGTCGTCGCCGCTCATTACCTTGGTCATCAGCAGTACTACTACCGGCAAAAAACCAACAATGTTTGAAGAAATGTGGTGCAGTGACTCAGTCATCCACAGCAAAATAGTCAGCCCAGCCACGCAGTAGAAAATGATGGCGTTACGTGACTTTTCAAAGCGGGCAGTGGTGTCAATATCAAACTTTGCGTCACTAGGAATGTAGCGCCAGGCAATAAAAGCCCAAGACAGTGCCAGCAGCACTAGCATCAACGGCACTGCTGCCAGCATCCACTGTAAGAAGGTGACGTTAACGCCCGCGTTTTCCAATGCGCCCAGGGCAATCGCGTTAGGGGGTGTGCCCACGGGGGTGCCCATGCCACCCACATTTGCGGCCACCGGAATCGACAGGGCAATACCGGTACGCGCTTTACCCTCAGGCAAAGCCATGATTACCGGCATCATCACCGCAAACATGGTGGCGGTGGTGGCCGTGTTCGACATGAACATACTCATGATGGCGGTAATCAGCATGACGCCTAGCACAGTCAGGCGCGGTTTACCAATAAAAGGTTTTAGTAGCACCGCTGACAAGGCGCGGTCGAGCTTGTACTTGGCGGCGCCGTCGGCCACCATAAAACCACCCAGGAACAAAATAATTACCGGGTTAGCCAGCGCCCCAAAAAACTTGGTGTAGGCCGGGGCCCCTTTAGCTACGTCAAGCAGGGCATGATCAGAAATGAATAGAACTTCCAGGAAGATCACTAGCACTGCGGTACCAGCTAGCGGCACAGCCTCACTAACCCACAGCAAAATGGCGGCCAGGAAAATACCAAACATCCTGGTACCTTCCACACTTAAACCTGGTAGCTGTACAAACAGGCAGATAGTAATGGCTGCCAGGGCACTTAAAGCACCAAAAGCTTTAAAGGGGCTGAACTTTTTTTTAGACACTCCAGCAGGGCGCGTGGACATGTTTTGAGCTGAGCGAGGGTTGATAGAAACCCCAGCTTTGGAGCGGTGAGACATAGCTAAAAGACCTCGATGTCTTACGGATTGGTTTAGGCAAGTATATGTTTGCGATCACAGAAGTTAAAGCTGAGCTAAGGACGCTAAGCACTAACTAAGGCGTGTCGTGGCACTTAGCTGGGGTGGACAACTTATAATCGCGGCGCGCTAGTGGACATTAGTCCCCAATAGGCGTCTATTTTGGGGTTTAATCCCCCAGGTGCACCCCAACTTTTGAGGATAGACTTCTAGCCGTTGAGCTAGTTTCCATATGAAAGGTGCATCTATGTTCCTCCTTACCGCAGTTGCGGGGGCAGCATTGTGTCTGTTCATTTTTTTAAGGATCTCTTTTGTCTCGGCTTCTCCCGCTGACATCAAGGTAGTTTCAGGCCCCTGGGGCCAGCGTGCGCTACGTGGTAAGACTGGTTGGAAAGTACCGCTAATTGAGCGCGTCGATACCCTAACTGCCTCCATGATCAGCATTGACGCTAAGACCACTGACAGCGTGCCCACCAATGATTTCATCAACGTACACGTAGATGCAGTGGTACAGGTGCGTATTGGTTATGAAACTCAGCAGCTACTCAACGCCGCTTCTAGCTCCTTCATTCACCGTAGCGCTGCAGAAATCGGCACGCAGGTGCGTGACACGCTTGAAGGTCACCTGCGCGCCATTATCGGTCAGATGAAACTGACTGAGATTGTCACTGACCGCAACGCTCTAGCTGACCGTGTACAGGAAAATGCCACCCGTGACCTGGAGGAAATGGGTCTAGTAATCGTGGCCTTCTCTATCCAGTCAGTGTCTGATGATCGCAATGTGATCTCCAACCTGGGTATCGACAATGTGGAGCAGATCCGCAAAAACGCTGCTATCGCTAAGGCAAATGCTGAGCGAGACATTATTAGCGCTAGTGCCCGCGCCAAGAACGAGGCTAACGAAACCCAGGTAGCCACCGACATGGAGATCGCCAAGCGTGACACTGATCTAGCTAAGCGCCGCGCAGCCCTAAAGGCTGAGGCCGACACTGAAAAGGCCAAGGCTGACGCCGCCTACACGATTCAAACTCAGATTCAGCGTCGCGACATTGAGCGTGAAACCGCTCAGGCAGATATTGTCAAGCAGGAGCAGGAAGCCCTGGTTAAGGAGCGCGAGGTAAAGGTAACCCGTAACGCCCTGGAGGCAACCGTTAACGCTAAGGCTGACGCCGAGCGTTACGCCGCTGAGCAGGCCGCCAACGCTAAGCTTTATTCTCGTCAGCGTGAAGCTGAAGCTGAGGCTTTCGAGCAGGTAAAGCGTGCTGAGGCCACCAAGCAGGCCATGCTAGCTGAGGCTGAAGGTTTGCGAGCAAAGGGTGAAGCTGAAGCTGCTGCTAAGGCTGCAATCCTTACCGCCGAAGCTGAAGGTCTAGAAAAGAAGGCTGAAGCCATGGCCAAGATGAACCAGGCTGCCGTGCTGGAAATGTACTTCAAAGCCCTGCCGGATGTGGCCGCAGCTATTGCCTCGCCGCTGGCTAACGTCGACTCCATCACCATGTACGGTGAAGGTAACAGCGCCAAGATGGTTGCTGACATCACCAACTCCCTGTCTCAGGTAAACGCTGGTCTGGGCGAAACCATGGGGCTGGACTTGCGTCAGATGCTGGGTGCGCTGGTGGGTGCCAAGGTGGTAGCCCCCACTGTCGAGCAGGCAGTTGCCGACGGCGTAGACAAGGGCCTAAACAGCTAAGGCCAGTTAACTAAAAATTGTGGGGTTACCGTTCGGTGACCCCACAATTTTTATAAGCGCTGCTTATAGATGTTCCGGGTCGGTTATCCTTAACCTACCCGCCAGCTGGCAGCTCTTTAGGTAAATGAGCTTTGGATACCGATCTGGATAAAGTCACCTAGGGTGACGGTAATCCCCCAGATGTCAGTGTGGACTTGCACGCCCTTATCTCCCAGTTTAAACAGTCTGCTTAAACCACCCTGGCTAGTGGTGCGTGAACCAATGGGGGCGCCATAACGCTTTTCAAGTTCCCAAGCTAAAGACCAGGCCATGCGGGCACGACTGGCTGGCTCTAGCTCTAAGCTAGCCTCCTTAGGTTCTGGGGCCACATTTAGATTCCAGGCATAGCGCTTTTCCAAATACCATCCTGGCCCTAGCCAAGCTTGGCGCCCACCTAGATCTCCCGGACAGGCACCCGCCTCAATGGCGCTTTGGGTGGGGGTTATGCCAGAAAGCCAACTATCAATGATTTTAAAAACTGACTGCAACGCTAGGCCCGGATTAACTGGCACACCCTGCAACGGTTTTTCTTCAAAGCCTTCACTCTCTTCAAGCTGAGCTTTAGCCACCAAGTTGCGTACGTCGTCGAAACTAAGGGCTGGAAAGTTACTGTCATCAGGCTCTATTTCGTTTTCCTCGTCATCTTCCCACTCAGCAAACAGCTCTAAATCCTCTGCGCTTTCCTGGCCGGTCAAAGACTCTGGACCATTAGCTAAACCTTCATAACCTAGGAAAGGTAGCTCTTTAAGTGGCACTCCCCCACCCAATCCAGCGAGAACCGCAGTTATATCAACCTGCCATAATGCCTCTAGAGGAATTTCAACCTGTTCGGCGCCCACAGCTGAGCTGATAGTAAGGCCCTGCTCAGTGGCGCTAACCTGCACAGTCCCCCAACCAGACGCCTCCATATTCCAGCTAAAATTAACCGGTTTACGCCAAGCGGGTGGCATTAGCTTGATAGCTTCAGGCAAGCTGTTAAGCACTGGAGCGAAATACATATCAAACGTACTCCAGTTATAGCAAAGCATATAAGCTAGATCTAACCAACCCTTAGGTGCACCAAGCGGATAGATAGACCAGGCATAGCTAAAATTAGCTATATCTTCATCTGGCTCGCGGTAATCAACCGCAAGCTTTTCTTCACCCTCTACTATTTGGGTGTCATAGCAGCGCAGCGTGAGCTTATAGCCCCATTTGCTATCCGCAGTGACGCCAAGTTCTACGCTGCGCACTCCTAGCACCCAGCGAATAGCGAAATCTGGGCCCATAACGATAGGAACAGTGGGTGAAAGTAGAGAGTTGATATCTAAAATCAGGCGGTGTAAATCTTCTAGGCTCACTTTTCGGCCCAGTAGGACAGCTACCCGGTTAGTTGCCTCAGCTTCTACATTCATACCCTTGTCCCCTTCCTAGCTAATAGCCAGAGCCTATTACAGCCCCAGCACCCCGGCCACATCAGGCCTAAAGTAGCCCGGACCTTTAAGCACCTTACCGTCTTCACGGTAGATAGGTTTGCCATCTTCGCCCAGTTTAGACATGTTTGAACGCTGTACCTCAGCCAGCACTTTAGCCAGGTCAATACCCATTTCTAGGGCCATGCCGTAAATGACGTAGATAAGATCAGCCAAAGCATCAGCCGTCTCCACCGTGTCACGCGAGCCGTCATCGTCGTTAACTGCCTGTTTAAAAGCAGCCTCAACTCTCGCGCGAGCACACTTGCCGTAGACCGCACCTACTAGTTCGCCAAATTCTTCGGCAATCAGGCTCATGCGCATATGTACGCGTTCGTTATCAACGCTGGGAGTATCAGTAGGCAAAACCGGCAGCCCATAAACATGGTGGAAGCGGCGAACCAAAGCCTCCGGGTCATCACCCTCACGTTCACCGACGCCGTCGTGAGCCACTAAAGGGGTATTCAAACCTGCGTGATGCTCCCCCACCGGTCCATCCCAGGGAGCAACCGGCTCTAGCGGATCACCCGCTAGCAGCGTCCCCACCCACTGGTCGCAGTACTCGCCCTTATTTTGCCCCTGCAAACGCACCAAGCCTTCCCGCTTGAAACCAAGCGACCAGGCCAAACGCCACGAAGGCCAGTTAGGTACGCCGTCGTGAATTTCAGCTGCCCAATACAGAGCAGGCATCTTAAAACTAGCAAAAGCTGTACGAATTACTGCCGCCACAGCCGCCCGCGCAACCCCGCTGCCGCGTACCTGGGGCGCAAACCAGTAACCAATTGCGGAGCTAGTAAACTCAAGCGAAACGCATCCCACCAGCTGGTCATCTAAACGCACTGCCCAAGTTGCACGCAAATCCTGACTCCAGCCGGCTTGAGCTACTTCCTTAATAAAATACTGAGCATCTGCAAGCGTGTAGGGGCTGGGCACCGTAGTCCATTTAGCGATCGCGGCGTCGGCGCAAATCTCACTAACTGCAACGGCATCTTCTAAAACAAATTCGCTTAGTTCCAAGGCTGGCACGTGCTTACCCTGGCTATCCACATGGGCCGGAACTAAAACGTTAAAAGCTTGCATGACCACATTCTAAGCCAGGGCCACAAAGCCAGGGCCACAGCTGCCCCTTAAAACACTTAGTGGCGGGCAGCTAACCAGCCACCCGCCACAAATTTAATCAGTCTCACTAGCCGATGCGGTGTACCTTCACCGGCGCCTTGCGGGCCATGAGGAAAGCACTCAAAGCACACGCAGCCGAAACTGCGGTGACGATGGCAAGCGCAACTGTAGAGTTTTCGCCACTCAAACCGGCTGTGGCCGTGGCGATACCACCTAGTGCAAACTGGCTCATGCCAATCATGGCTGAAGCTGTACCCACGGCGGCGCGGTCAACGGCAGACAAGGCTACGGCGGTGGAGTTACCAAAAATGAAGCCCAGCGAGGCAACTATGAAGAAGAAACAAATCGCCATCAAACGAATGTCAGCGCCGCTAACGGTTACTAGGCCAATACCTGCCACGGCTGTAACATTGACGGCCAGGCCTAAAGCAATTAGTTTTTCCAGACTGTAGCGTTTGGCGAGTTTACCTGAAAGCGCAGTACAAGAAACCATGCCAATAGCGTTGATGGCGAAGGCAATGGCGTAACCAGTTGCGCTCATACCCATCATGTTTTGGTATACAAAAGGTGAGGCAGCAATGTAGGCAAATAGCACTCCAGCGGTGCACACCATGGTGGCGCCAAAACCGATATAACGCAGGTTCACCAGGGCTTTAAAGCCGCCCTTATCCCCCGCTGCCCGGCGACTTTCACGCACCTGACGCGGCAGTGATTCACGCACAAATAACAGCGTCATAATGATGGTGCAGGTGCCCGTGGCAGCCATAACCGCCATGATTCCGCGCCAACCAATAGGGTCAGCAAGTACCCCTCCCAGCAATGGGGCAACAACTGGGGCTAAACCAGTAATAGTCATCATGATGTTGAGGGCACCAGCAGCCTGCTTAGACTGGGCACTGTCTAGTACGATTGCGCGACTGAGCACCATGCCGGCGCTACCTGCCAACCCCATAAGGAGACGGGCACCAATCAGCACCTCAATATTCGGGGAGAAAACTGCTATCAAACATGCCACAACATATAGGATTAGCCCCGCTAATAGTGGTTTAAGACGGCCAATGCGGTCAGAGAGAGGACCGAAAAACACCTGCCCAAGCCCTGAACCAATTAGGAACGTGGTCAAGGTCAGTTGCACAGTAGATGACTGGGCAGCCAGGTCCTTGACCATGGCTGGCATTGCCGGCAGGTATAGGTCAGTAGATAGCGGTGCTACACCGGCCATAAGCGCCAAAGCTATAAGTGTGGGTGCGGCTAAGGTTTTGGCCTCTGGCGCGGTAGCTGTTGAGTTGGTATCAGTTGCAGAGGCAACAGCGCCGGCCGTAGAGACAACAGAGGGTGAGTCTTTAGCACCTGATCCCTCGGTACTTGAGTGTAACTGCGTAGTGTCGGCCCCTTCAGGGGATGATACAGATTTGCGTGAATGTGTCACATAAACAGGCAAAATCGTCCCTTCCCTATGATTTTTTCATGGGGTTTTATAGGCAACGGACGAAAACCCCGTATCTGTAAGACCCTCCCCTTGCATCCTTGTCCTTTACTTGCCTGGCCCTGGCGCTAGATTCTAGGGGTGATTGCAACACTGCTCACTAGAGAACGACACCCCTCACTAGAATCTGGGGACACTTAGCTTCAACAAGCTAGCAAGCCACCAGTAATGCCGCCCTGCCTATACCCTGACCTGGGGGTAGTCTTTCTAGGGTTAGTCTCTTGTTTTGTGGGTTTTTAGGCTAACGACGACGGCGGCGCGGCCCCACCTACACTATGGCACCTGAAATTTTATGTAGGTAGGGCTTAGCACCACCGTCGCCGTAGCTTAAATTTACCTAGTTTAAAGCTGTCTTTTACAGCTGCTAGGTCAAACTTATGGTGTGGTTCCGTAGGAGTCAGCGAAGTAGAGGTTGAACGGGCTTGAGGTTTCGGTGGTGGTGACTGTGCCGTTGACTTGGTGCCACTGGGATTGCCCGGCTATACGCCACCGGGCCGACCAGGAAGTACGCAACCTAATCACATACCCGTTGCCGGTTACCTCATAGGGGTGGCTGACACTGTAGTTAGGGTATGGGGTGCCGGGGTCTGTGGTGTCGAAGGTTTGTCCGTCTCCCCAGTCCCAGTTAAAAGACACAGGTGTAGCCTCAACCTCGATTGCTGTGCCTAGCAAGGTGATGTTGAAGGTTTGTTTGTTGGGGCTGGTCCATACCATCATGGGTTGCTTGAAAATAACGAATATTTCCCCGCTGGGGTAACGGTTAATCCCAGAACCATGCGGAATCAAACGGGCTACTTGTTCGTTACTGACCGTGGTGGGACCGGCAGCCAGGGGCGCACCAGTGTTGACTTGAGCTTTGCATTCTTCAGGGGTGACTATCTCGGTTTTATCCAGGAGGGCGGCTAATGTCGGTATCGCGACGCAGTGGAAGCGGTACTTTTCAGCTGCTCGTTTAGCTGCTTCAGGATCTACCGGCCCCGCCGGCTCAGCCACAGACGAAAAACCACCAGGAGTAGTTACTTTTTCTCTTTCACTGACAATAAAGCTACTTCCATCATCGTCTGTTTCTCCTTTAGGACTTGCCATTACGGAGGATGATAAAGCAATTAGTGGAACCAAAACATACGATAGCTTACTAGTGTGCACGATTTACCGCCTCAATCACGACCCATTGTGTTCCGTTATATTCAAGCTTTACAGCTGCCCAGCGTAGTTGCTTTGGGTTATACTCGATTTTTCCTTCACTGTGATATTGAGTGAAGGGTTCGCGTTCAAAATTCACTTGTATTACTACTTCATTTTTGAAGTCGTCTCTGCGAAAAGCATCAGTGAATTTTAGTGTGACCGGGTCGGTCCAGCCACCTAAAGAGTGATTTCCGGTTGCGTGCTTTACCGGTGTGGTAGCAATGAATCCATCTCCTGGGCAGAGTGCTTTGTATTCATCTACTTTGCCGGTGGTGTAGATGTAATAGTGCAGTTGCACCCAGTACTTAGCGGTAGCGATAGCCCCGTCGTCACTGTTGACCGTGATTAGTTCAGGCTTGGGTGGTGGTGGCGTAGCCAGAGCCCGCTTCTTAGAGGCTTCCAGCTCTGGAGTCATAGTTATAGTCGGGCTGGCGGTCGCTGTGGGTGCGCTGGTTGCGGTAGGTGCGCCGGTGCCTTTGGCTTTGCCGCTAGCCTTGGCTGTGGCGCTTGGTGTCTTGGCGCGCGCACCGGCGCTGACGGCGGCCTTGCTGCTACCTGAATTTGAACCGCTTTGCTCCTGATTGCCACTGCACCCACTCAACCCCGAGCAGGCCAGTAATGTTAAGGCCAGTGCTGCCTGCAGATACCGTTTATTTGTTGAGGCCCTCATTGTGTTCCCCCATGGTTTATCTACACTGATGAAGCTTTAAGGGAGTGTTGGGGGAGTATTACAAAGCATGGTACATAACACCCCATAGTTTTGGAGTGCTATACACTGTGTTTAGTAATGTCCAATATTTTAGATCTGCAATCCGGATCTCGCAGGCAAATCAAAAAACCTGCACCAATGTGTCTTGTATCACCTGAGAAACTGAGAAAAATTGCCGCCAGCCCTTCGGGGGAGCCTCTGTCTATCTGCATGTTTCGGTCTACATGTCATCTTTAGTACTAGGTTTGCTGTCAGCTTTTGCGGAGCCCCTATGCTCCTGTAAACCAAGCGATGCTCCTGTAAACCAAGCCCCGATTTTCCTGCCAACCAAACCCCTGCGCTCTCGCGCGCCAATCCCTCCACTCGGTTTTCTGGTCTATCCCTAATATTGAATCGGGTAGAGAGCTGATCGGTTAGGGGATAGCTGGTTAGAGATACACTCAATGACGGCGTCAGTACAGCCCCTCTAGAGGACTGGGCGGACTTTTGGATGCCTGTTATCTAACTGTCTTCATGAAACTGTGATCTTAGAAATAAAAGAAATCAGTAAAAGTCGCTAACTGAGATATGTAAGATAGGGGAGCTTATCAACACTGCTTACGTTGAGGTTTAAATGGAGCACTATCAACAGGTTGAAGTACACTGCGGTCCACTTGTTGTCACTTTGCATTACATGCCGGCAACTAGTCGAGTAATGTCTAGGGCTGACCTAGGACTGGTTGCAAGTGTGGAACTGAGTAAAGCTGATGGTAGTGAAATAGATACCTTAGATGCCAAAGTATCAGTTTGTGCTAAGTTTCAAGGTAAGCAGTTATTTACACCAATTGTTATAACGAAAAAGGTCTCTGAACGTGCTCAGCACTGGGATTTACGTTCTAAATCCCATGTAAATCCTGATGCTTTAGACGCCCTACCTGAGCAGCGCGAAGGTGCCTTGGTGGTAACCGTTGAGTCCTTGAGTAAGAGTGTTAGCGAAGAGTTCCCGCTTAAAATCCTGGCCAACACAGAATTTTTGCTACTACCCGAGCTTTGGGGCATGCTTGCCAGCTATGTGCAAACTCAAGACCCAGCTCTACAGCTATTGCGTGAACAAGCACATGAACTACTAGATACGCAACCAGCAAGTTCAGGGCGTCAAGAGCTGAAAAATTTAGCTGAAGCCTGTTATCAAGTACTTGGCCAATTTGAATTTCAACCAGATCACAGTGCTAACTCAACAGCAGCAACAAACATTTCGATTACTGCTGGAGAAGAAACTTGGCAAGTGCCAGTAGTGCGTCTGCGAACTTCAGGTGAGGTTTTGCGACAAGGCACGGCCACGGCCTCGGAACTAGTCCTGCTATATTCAGCTCTAGCCGCAGCTTGCCGACTAAAACCGGTATTAGTTATAGCGCGCGGTAGACTACTAGCTGCAGTAAACCTAGAACGCCCCTTAAATTCTGCAGTAGTGCAAGGCGAAATGAAGTCGCAGAATTATCTGCGCGGTAAAAAATTATTGGTCTTTGATCCGGTACAGGCACTTAATCGAGTACCTTTTGAAAAAGCCGTTGCGGAGGCTGAAAAATATTTTGAGTTAGCACAGGGACTGGTGGATGTACGCTCGCAGCTTGCAAACCATATTACAGAGTTACCTATCAATGCTATCGAGGGCTTTTATGCTGAGGAAATTATAGCCAGCAATTGCGCCCTACCTAACAGCGACGGCGCAGCGGAAGTAGCTGCCGAGGTTGCGACTCTGGCCGATGATGATGGAAAACAGGGTAAAGTTGCTGAAAATATTGAGGTTCTAGAGCAAATTGAAGTCCTAGCGCAAGAGACAAAGGTTGATAGCCCAGCTGAGCCACCGCAGCGAGTGCAAGACTGGCAGAGGCGACTGCTAGACCTAAAACTAACCAACCCTTTGCTAAGTCTTAAAAATAACGCCTATAAATTAGAGCTACGCCAAGGCATGCTAGCTGAACTAGAACAGTTAATTCTCGCCGGTCACAGTCTGTCCTTAAAGGACATGAAAAAAATTGACCCATTCGATAGGGCTAAAGGTATTGAGAATGCCACACAGTTGCCAGATCAAACCCTTCGCAACAAACTGTTAGATCAACACGAAGCCCATATTGATACTAATCGCTCTAGCTACGATAATGGTTTGAAAGGTCTAAAACAAAAATCACTGACGCTAGCTGAAGAAACCGGCAACGCTAACCTATACTTAAGCTTAGGGGAGCTAACCTACGCTAAGGCGGGTAAAACTAACAAAGCTCCATTATTTTTAGTTCCAGTTAAGTTGGAACGATCATCTAAAATGGCTCCCTTCAAAATCAAATGTGATAATGAAGGTGAAATAATTCCTAACTATTGCCTGTCTGAATGGCTGAAAAAAGAATATGGCTTAACGCTGGCTACACTTAATGAGCTACCTGAAGATAGCCGTGAGATAGACATTTTACAGATGTTTACGGCGATAAGCCGCGAGCTGGTAGAGGCTCGCACCGAGATGAAAGTGTCGCAGACGGCATACTTGTTCATCGCTAACTTCTCAACCTTTAACATGTGGAAAGATATGGGTGAGCGCTGGGAAAAGTTCATGGTTTCCCCAGTTTTCACTCATATCGCCACCAGTTCCGGGCGTGCTTTCCTAGATCCCAATGGGGACAGCGATATAAGCACTCTTAAGACCGATGAAACTGAAAATATTTTGCCAATCCCCGCCGATGGCTCACAGCTACAAGCAGTAGTAGCCGCTACAAGTGGCCGTAGTTTTGTGCTGCAAGGCCCGCCTGGAACTGGCAAAAGCCAGACGATCACTAATCTAATTGCAGCCAACCTGATGGCTGGTAAAAAGGTGCTATTTGTGGCGGAAAAACAGGCAGCACTAGACGTTGTCAAGGTCCGCTTGGAAGACATAGGTTTAAGTAAATTCGTGCTGGATATGCACGGAACCGGCAATGTTAACAAGGCTGTACGCAATCAAATTAAAGCTGCCATTGACGCTAAATACAGTTATGAGCCTGAACTCTGGAAGCGGTATAAGTCAAGGCTAGTTAAAGATATAAACGCGTTACAGAAATACTCAACGGCAATCCGTACCCCAAATAAACTTAATAAATCACTTTGGGGAGCATTAACGTTAAGTGAAGATATTAAGCGTAATGATGACGCAAAACTTATCTCCCTGCCAAGTGGTTATGCCCAAAATCCAAACCCTAGCCCAGATGAGCTTGAAGGCTTAGTGGAAGATGTGGCTAGAAACTGGGTTGAGCCTGAGCTACTAGCTAGGTGGCAGGGTTTTGATCTAAGCGGTTCGCTAAATAGTCTTAAAGAAGCTGCTTTAAACCTGTCTGCCGCCTGCGCTGAGCTGGCAGAAACTAGCGCTTTTGACCAGCTCATTGCCGGTGAACTTAGCGCAACTAAGACGAGGCAGGACCTAGACTCATTCCTGGCTGTTAATCAAAAACAGTTACTTAGCCGCCCTCAACGCGAAGAAGTTGAAGATACGCTGGCGCTAATTAAAACAGTGGTAAGTCAGGCTCACTCCCTTAAAGACCTACTCGAAGGCCTGCTAGCTGCTTACTCGCAAGCTTTTATTGAAATCGGTGATCTTGACCAGCTAGAACAGGCAGCCGCCCAGGCTAGAAGCTGGAAGCTGGGTAGGCGCGCACGTCGTCGCCACTTTGCCTCCATGCAGGCGCCCTGCAAGCTGAACTTGCGGTAACTGCGCAAAAAAAGCTCGTCAAAACTTACCGGCCTAAAAAAGTTATGGAGTCGGTAGGGCAGATGCGCGCCTTGCGTATCCAGATGGCCTATATCCTTGACCAACTTGATCAGCTACCTGAGTTAAAAAAGCGCCTGATGCTTTGGGACAACGATTTTGTGCAGCATCTGGAAGATTTCCAAACTTCGATAGAGCTACAAGAAAAGCTGCCGATTTGGTTGTGGGATGCGGGTGAACTGGCTGAGCTAAGGCAAGCACTTAAACGGCTAGAGTCCTCTGAGCGCACCTGGCGTGAGCTAACCCAGGCCCCCGAATGCAATCTTGGCGGCCAGGAACTAAAAACCCACATTGACCAGTGGATACAACGCGGCCAGCAGGTAGAGCAGGATCTAGCAAAATTGCGCCAAGTGGCGACTCTAAACAAAGCTATCCAAGCCTTGCAAAGTCAAGGTTTAGATGAACTTGCTGACCACCTCAAACATCAGCAGTTAACCCCAGCCCAAGTAGAGGCTTCCCTAGAGCTGGCCCTGTGTGCTCAGTCAATTGAGGAGCGACTGGCGGCTTTTGAGCTAGATAATTTCGACGCCGTCAAGCAACAAGAGCTAACACAAAAAACCAATAAAAACTGGCAGCAGGTACGCGAGATGTACCGCCAAGTTTTACCTGCCAAACTGTTTGAGGCCAGAGGTTGGACTAACCAACCAGACCAAGACACGCAGCAACTACGTATGCAGCTTGACGCTAAACGTAACTCGGCTTCTATCCGCACCCTGTTTTCCAAATACGGACAACAAATTTTAAACGCCACTCCGTGTGTAATGGCCTCACCTGCCAGCCTAGCTACCCACATTGAGCCGGGTGCTCTCATGTTTGACCTGGTGGTTTTTGACGAAGCTTCACAGGTGACCGTGCCTCAAGCTATGGGCGCGATTGGGCGCGCTAAAGCCGCAGTGATTGTGGGAGACAACAAACAGATGCCTCCCACTAACTTTTTTGCTGCCAATCAAGACGATGACATGGCTGAAGATATCGAAACCATTAATGATTTAGAGTCAATTTTGGATGAAGCTATGGAAGTGCGCCTGCCAAGCCTGATGTTGACTTGGCATTACCGTTCCCAGACAGAATCTTTGATTGCTTTTTCAAACCAGCACTACTACTCCAATGAGCTGGCCACTTTGCCTGCCGCCGGGCAAATGCCGGGCACGGGTATTTTCTGGCGCCGGGTAGATGGCCACTTCATGCGTAAAGCAGACCCCCACTACCAAGCCAATAAGCTAAACACCAATGAGGTGGAAGCTAAAGCGATTATTGAGGAAATTTCGCGACGCCTAAACGATCCGCTTACTAAGGATCAAAGCCTGGGCGTGGTAACTATGAATGCCAAGCAGATGGATTTAATCACCACTTTGCTTGAAGAAAGCGATGATCCTTTAATTGCCGAGCATATGCCGGGGGAGGGGGTGGCTCCAGATAAAACTATTTTCGTTAAGAATCTAGAAA
>ERZ772799.564-NODE-564-length-14031-cov-3.638738_pt1 | contig 14031 bp, 10 predicted proteins | sample MGYA00511345_ERZ772799 | MGnify/ENA primary metagenome ERZ772799 (study PRJEB29015, sample SAMEA2738037) | human oral metagenome | biome: human oral; feature: human-associated habitat; material: saliva | place: China | collected 2238 ... | reverse complement strand
CCCTCATGTCGAGCCTCGCCGTGGTCATCATGGGCGTGGCGATCATGCGCTCGGGTGCCACAGATTCCTTCGCGCGCGCCCAGTACGGACTGTTCACGCTGGCGCTGGCGATCGGCCAGCAATACCAGACCGTTGGTCTGTACGAGGTGCGCACCTTCCACGTGACGGACGTGCGTCGCCGCTTCGACTTCGGCACGTACCTGTCGACGCGCCTGTTGACCTGCCTGGTCATGGTCGGCCTCATCGCCTACCACTCGTGGACCGCGTCGACGAAGGACCCCTACCCCGCGTTCACGGTCATCGCAGCGGTGGCTCTCCTGCGCATCTTCGACGCCTTCGAGGACGTGTATTACTCGGAGTTCCAGCGATCGGGTCGCCTCGACATCGCGGGCAAGGCCTGCTTCGCGCGCATTTTCACGACGACGTTCCTGTGGTCGGGCCTCTACTGGTTCACCCAGGACCTCCTCGTGTCCACGATCATCACCTTCGTGGTCACCTACGTGGTGCTCGTGGTGGCCTACGGGCTGCCCGCGCGCGGCGTCTTCCCGCTTCTCCCCTCATTCAATCTCCGAGGCGTCACCGGGATCCTGTGGGAGTGCCTGCCCCTATTCGTCGCCGCGTTCCTCAACCAGTACCTGGCGAACGCGCCGCGCTTCGCGATCCACGCGAGCCTCGGCGACGAGGAGCTGGGTGTCTTCGCGATCATCTACATGCCGGCGGTCGCGATCAACATGCTGTCGCTGTTCGTGTTCCGTCCGCTGCTTACCCGCATGGCGCTGCGGTGGGCGGAGGGCAAGCGTGAGGAGTTCCTGTCGATCGTGCGCAAGGGCCTGCTGACGACCGCAGCAGCGTTCGTCGTCGTCGCCGCGGTTACCTACGTGATCGGCGCTCCGCTCCTCACCCTCGTGTTCAGCACGGACGTGTCGGGCTACGTCGGCGAGCTCATGGTGCTCGTCCTTGCGGGCGCACTCAACGCCGCCGGCGTCATCCTCTACTACGCGCTCGCGACGATGCGCCGACTGCGCGCGGTCCTCGTTGCCTACGCGGCGGCCGGCGCGACGGCCTACCTGATCGCGCCGATGCTCACGAAGTCCCACGCCATGATGGGTGCCTCGCTCGCTTATGCCGCCACCATGGGGCTGCTCGCAATCCTCTTCGTCATCTTCATGCTCATCCCCGTCCCTCGCACGACCAACGAAACGGAGCCCGTCAATGACTGATCGCCCCCACTCCCCCGTCAAGGTCGGCATCTTCATGGAGTTCTTCCTGCCCTACCTGGGCGGCATCGAGCGCTACCAGGATCGTCTCAGCGAGCAGCTGCGCGCCCTGGGCTACGACCTGTTCATCGTCACGTCCCTGCACGACGAGTCCCTGCCTCGTTTCGAGGACAAGGGCGGCCTGCGCATCTACCGACTGCCCACCAAGGGCCTCTTCAAGCAGCGCTACCCCTTCTTCAAGCGCGACGAGCGCTTCAAGGAGACGATGGCCGCGGTGGAGGCCGAGAACGCCGACTTCTACATCGTCAACACGCGCTTCCACCTCACCAGCCTGCTCGGCGCACGCCTCGCACATCGCCTGGGCCGCCCCGTCGCGCTCATCGAGCACGGCACCGCGCACATGAGCGTCGGCAACCCAGTGCTGGACTTCTTCGGAGGCATTTACGAGCACGGCCTCACCCACTTCGTCAAGAAGCACGTGACCTCCTACTACGGGGTGTCGCGCAACTGCAACAAGTGGCTGCGCCACTTCGGGATCGAGGCCTCGGGCGTGTGGTACAACGCGGTCACCCCAGAGGATACAGCCGTCGCTGACGACCGCTACGAGCGCGAGTGGCCGCGCGGCGGTGCCGACTCCGAGATCGTCATCTCCTACGCCGGCCGCCTCATCGCTGAGAAGGGCATCGTCGCGCTCCTGGACGCGTTTGCGCGCCTGCGCGCCGAACTTCCCGACGTACCTCTGCGCCTCGCCGTCGCCGGCTCTGGTCCCATCGAGAACGAGCTACACGAGCGCTACGGAGGCGACCCCGCCGTGTCCTTCCTGGGCAAGCTCGACTTCCCCGCCGTCATGAGCCTGTACCGCCGCTCCGACGTGTTCGTCTACCCGTCCATGTACCCCGAGGGCCTGCCCACCTCCATCCTCGAGGCAGCCCTGGGCGACTGCGCGATCATCGCGACGCCTCGCGGCGGCACGGAGGAGGTCATCACGTCCCCCGCCCTCGGCTGGGTGGTTGACGGGGCCACGTCCGCCCAGCTCACGGACGCGCTCGTCCCCGCCCTGCGCGAGGCGGTCACAGATCCGGTGCGTCGCGCATCTTGCGCGGCGGCCGTGGGAGCGCGCGTGCGCGAGCATTTCACGTGGGCATCGGTGGCCCGCGATGTCTCCTCCATCATCGACGAGGCCGTGGCCCGCTAGGCGGGACCGTCAGACCTGGGGCGCTGACCTGCGTCTAAATTCTTGGCCGCATTCATTCGTAGCCATTATGCGGCTTCCTATAGGGCCTGATTTCGGAATGACGCTGGGATCAGGCCCTTGAGCTTGACGTCGATGCCCAACCGGCCCATTGTCGGGATATCTACATTGCGACGATCCAGCAACATGTTGGCCTTATCTCTCCATTGGGGCGGCTCTCACGCCTGACCTACCACATATGCCTTATCGACACACAATCACCTCGCTTTGTCCATACAATATAGCTCGACGCGCCACTACTCCCACCTCCCTATAGATCCTGATACCATGTAACTACGTTTATTTCACGAGGCCAAAGTCCCGCCATACTGAAGGTCACCTATGCCCAACGCATCCAAGGCCGCCACTAGCACGCCTTACATCCCGGACATTACGCTGGATCGCTCTTCTCCCGTTCCGTTGTACTTTCAGATCTCCGAACCCATCGCTGAACTCATCAACACCGGAGCGCTGCCCGCGGACACGCGCCTTGAGGACGAGCTATCGATGGCTGCTCGCTTGCACGTCTCACGCCCAACCGCGCGCCAGGCCCTGCAGCGTCTCGTCGACCGCGGCCTCCTGACACGACGCCGCGGCGTCGGCACGATCGTCTCCCCGAGCCAAGTTCACCGCCCCATGGAACTCACCTCCCTCATGAAGGACCTGGTTGAGGCCGGACACAAGGTACAGACGACGATCCAGCGCTACGAGGCGCGCGCCGCCACGGAAGCCGAGGCCGAGGCGCTGAAGATCGAGGCAGGAACGCTGATCGTTCACATCGAACGCACGCGCTTTACGAACAACGAACCGATCGCTGTGCTCAGAAACCTCATCCCAGCGGACATTGCCCCCACGATGCAGGAACTCGAGTCTGGCTCTCTCTACGACCTCATGCGCGAGCGAGGCGTCACCCTCACCTCAGCCCGACAGGTCATCGGGGCGCGTACCGCAACCACCAAGGAGGCCAAGCTTCTGTCCGAGCATCGCGGCGCTGCCCTGCTGACGACGCAGCGCACGACATACGATCCCTCCGGACGCATCGTGGAGTACGGCGACCACATATACCGAGCATCGCGCTACTCCTTCGAGGCCAATCTTTTCGCGCAGTGACAAGGAATTGCTGCTTTGTCCTGACAAACTGATGACTGGATGGCGCGCACGCCGTGGACTTGTGGGCGACGGAGAATAGCAGCAAGCAATCACAAAGGTGTGCTTTCCGCCATGTCCATTGAGTACACCCCCGGCCCCATCCTGCACGCGTCCCGCACGCGGCACGGACGCACCTCCCGCACGCGTCCCGTACCCCAAAGTGTTTGACGCGCATCACTCCTGCGGCTATTGTCGGTCACGAGGACACCACGGTTGGCGAGAAAGGACGCGCCATGACTTGGTTTTCATCCATGATCCCTGGGGCCCCCGGCAACGCAGATTCCATCGCATTGGTCGCGCAGACCCTGCACGAGAGCGCCACGCACGCTGACAACATCGAGCAGGCGGTGTCGCGCATCCCTTCGTCCATCTCGACATGGAAGGGCCACGCTCACCTCGATTACCTGGAATCGCAGCAGCGAGCGCGCAGCCGCATGATCCGTTTCAACGAAGGCATGGCCTGTGCGGCCAACGACGTCGAGTCCTACTCGTGGAGCGTGCGCGCCATGCATAACTACGTGGAGAACACCCTGCGTCCCACCGCGCAAGAGCTCGACGAGGCATTCACACGCACTCCCGCAGGCCAGCGCCTCGACGCGTACTTTTCCCTCCTCGCCGAAGCGCGCACCCTCCAGGGCGAATACAGGGAGCGCTACAACAGGCTCAAGCAAGAGGCCGAGGACCTCGCCCTCAGCCTGCAACAGGCCCTGTCGATCGAACCCGTCGCGAAGAAGTCAAAGTTCGCGGGTGGCTTCTTCGACCCCTCGCGCACGGAGCGCCTGAGCGAGCGCGACATTGACAGGATCAACGCCGAACTCAAGGCCCTGCGCGAGGGCAGCTTCGACCTACGCGCAATCGCTCAGGGAAGCATCGGTGACTGCTACTACCTGGCATCGCTGATGGCCGTCATGAACTCCCCCGAGGGACAGGCCCTCCTCGCCGACGGCATTCGACCGCACTACAACCAAGACGGAACGATCGACGGCTACATCGTCACGGTCTACGACAAGCCCGGCTTCTTCTCCTCCGGCTCCTCCACGGAGGTATTGGTCAGAGACACATACCCCAACGGCGCCCGATCCTCGGGGGCAGCCGGCGTCATCTCCCTGTACGAAAAGGCGTTTTCCCAGCTCCACCCGGGCGGAGTCAACAGGTCAACCTTCTTTGAAAGCGGGATATCGGCCGGTTACCCCCGTGAGGCTCTCCCTCGCGTCACCGGTCAAGGAACATCCACGGTTGACGGGGACGGCCTCTTCGGCTTTGGAAGCGGCTACGACGCCGGCGAACAACAGACGATCATCGAGGCCGCCAACAGCGGGCAGCCCACCATCGCCAACACGGAGTCCAGCGACGCGTTCACGAACCGAACCGCCCCCGTGGATGTGACACTGCCGAACGGGCAGGAGACTCGCATCGACATCTACCGAGGGCACTCCTACGTGGTCACACACGCCGATTCGTCGGGCCTCACGCTCGTCAATCCGCACGGCACCAACACTGTGTCGGAGACGGGCACCGCCACCCCCAACGGGGAATTCACCATCTCTTGGGAGGATTTCGGAAAGTACTACGGAAACGTCACCCTCGGTGCCGTCAAATAACGCGGCACCGCGCACAGGGCGCTCTTCTCACCTGAGAGTGTCGCCGCTCCCCCAGCACTTCCACCCCGACACGATAGGCAGAACATGACTCACCAGGACCGCCGGTTGATCATCCCCGGTCACGCCGTTCGTTGCGGCCTGATCGACGGATTCGGCGAGCCGGCCATGAGCGTTCTTCGCTCGGAGATCACAGACGGGATTCCCCGCGTCACGCTCACGGTCACGTGGAGGCCCGGCGCAGGGACTCCCCCTCCCGGGATGCGCGCAGAACTGGCCCAGGGGGAGTCCGCGTCGCTCAGCAACGTCGGGAGCTTTACCCTGGTCGACATGGAAGCACCCCTCGACGGCGATATGTTCCCACGGCCGGTCATTCTCTTCGAACGCGATCCGCGCCTCATCGAGACGGCGCGCCGATACGCTGGAGCCAACGGCCTCTTCTTTCCCGACACGATCGACGATGGGAGTCACTCATGAGCAAGGGTTTCGCGTGCGACACGGACGAGATGAGGGCGTTGATCGCCAGGCATGAGGAGCTGCGTTCCGACTTGGAAAGGGTCGTCGTGCCGCCGAAAGGAGCCGCGTGGGGCTTTTCCGTCGTGCGCGGCGCGTACAAGGAGCTGGCGGAGGATTGCAATGACCGTCGCGAGATCATGCAGGAGTGGTGCACCCGCATGTCCGAGGCCATTGAGGCGACCTCCCGCGAGTCCGAGCAAGCGGACGCCACCTGGGCGGACGTCATCAAGGACGACCGCCTCACCTCCCTCTGAACGCTCCGGGGCGCCGATACGCCTCGCCCTTCCCATGAACAACCACAGCGGCCGCTAAATGGGCTCGCAGGTATAACACGACAAGGAATCACACGATGGTCACTCTGAGCAGGCTCGAAGAAATACGCGACTTGCGAACGGTATGGCCCCACGAGGCACTCGATTTCACCCCGTGGCTCGCGCAGGACGAGAACATGGCCCTCCTCTCTGACGCCATCGAGATTGACATGACGGTCGACGAGATAGAGTCCTGCGTCGGCGATTTCAACGTCGATATCTTCGCGTCGGAGACCGGCACGGACAGAACAATCATCATCGAGAACCAGCTGGAAGACACCGATCACGACCACCTCGGAAAGCTGATCACCTACGCGTCCGGAAAGTCAGCGGATGTGATCGTCTGGCTCGTTAAACGCGCACGAGAGGAGCATCGAGCCGCGGTCGAATGGCTCAACAACCACACCGATGAGAACATCGGTTTCTTCCTGTGCGAAATCAAACTGTTCCGCATCGGCTCCTCCGATCCGGCCGTGAAATTCGAGGTCGTGGAGCGCCCCAACGATTGGACCAAGGAAGTCAAGAAGGCGACGTCACCGGATGAGGGCCAGCAGCTTCGCTACGACTACTGGGCAGCATTCCAGGACTACGCCTTTCAGGACACACGCTTTTCGCGCAGCTTCCACCGTGGCAAGCCCTCGAAGGAGTATTGGATGAGTTTCGGCATCGGCTCGTCTCAGTGCCATATCGAAGCATCACAGGTCCACAAGCGAAGCGAGCTAAGTGTCGAGCTGTATATCAACCAGGACAAGGACCTATTCCGCTCGCTCTACGCCATGAGGGAGACGATTGAAGCCGACGCCGGCCTGAGCTTTGATTGGCGGGAGCTCCCAAACCGCAAAGCGAGCCGCATCGTCGCCAATAAGAACGTATCATTCGACGACAGGGCCCAGTGGACCGAGCACTTTAACTGGATGATCGACACCATGCTCGCGATCAAGACAACCTTCACGAAGTACCTGTAACCGGCTTCACCGCTGCGCTCGCCCGAGCACCCCAACCGTCGACATCGCTCAGGGAGTCATGTCATGTCCGCACGTATCAGTCGTGGCCTTCGGATCGCCTGCGCCATCGGGCTCGCCGCCTCGCTCGCTGGAGCGTGTTCGTCGGCCAACGAGGAACGCGACCTGCCTGCGTGCGATGGCACGACCTACGTTCTCGAGTCAGCGATCAGGTATCAGCTCATCGAAGGGTTCAGTCCCCTGCGGCTCACGGGCATCGAGGCCGATGCTGCCGGCGACGCGCCACACGCTACGCTCACCGTGAGCTGGTCCGATGGAGTCAACGTGCCGGAGGGCATGTATCAGACCCTCACTGTCGGGGAGAGCACGACCCTCGACAACGTCGGTACCTTCACTCTCATCGACGTGCTCCCGCCCTCCGGGGAGAGGCGCTGGTCGACACCGGTGGTCTGCTTCCAGCAGGACCCCCAGCTCATCGACACTGCACGTACCTACGCCGCAGACAACGGCTTCCCCTTCCCCGGCGACGAGCAAGACAGCCAGTCCTGAGGGCTCTCATCACAACACAGACCGTCGTGGAAACAACTCCACATCAAAAAATGCGGCCTAACCCCCTGCGCGAAGCTCCACTAGAACGAACAGTGTCAAGCTGCTGACAACTGCTCCCAGAGCTGATAGCTTAGGATGTGCCAACTATAGGTTTGCACCGAAGCAGACACCAACGAACGGAACTTAGATGGGCAAGAAAAAAGCGGAACAGATTTTGTCAATTAAGAGCCTCCACAATGTTGGAAACTGGGACTACACAGCAACTTCGCACAATACTCCCAAGCGATTTCAGAGAACGAATCTGATCTACGGGCCAAACGGATCCGGCAAAACATCCCTTGCGAACATGTTTTACGGCCTCGCACACGATTGGCCAACAGAGACGGAACGCACCTTCGGACACGTCTCACTGGAGGTGGGGTACGAAGATAAATACTCAAGGGAGACCAACAATCTAGACGATCCCGTATTCTCGCAGGTTCACGTATTCACCCGAGACATGGTCAAGCAAGCTCACGCACTGACGGTCGACGACGCAACAATGTCCGCAATCCTCACGCTCGGAACGGAACGTGTAGACCGCGAACGCCGAATCACCGAACTAGAGAAAGCACTTAGTGATGAAACTGAACAACTAACCGACATTAAGAACCGTAGAGAACAGTCTGAATCGATGACTGCACATGCGGTATCCGATTTTCAAAGCGACATATTCAATGCATTATCAACATACAAAGGCTGGGCCACTAAGGGCAGATACAATCAGACGTACGCGAAAAAGGACCTGCAAGAATATATCGACCGCAACGCTGCCGAGATTGATAAGATGCTACAAGAGCAGCCACCTACGAACGAAAAGGTAATTCATATTCTCGAAGGCCTCGATGAGACTGCGCTCTCAGAACACCTTAAGACTCTCACAGAAGGAGAACAACGGCAACTGACGCCTCCAGCCTTCATCAAAAATAATCTAATACAGGGCATCAACACAATCAACGTACTCCTCGACAAGGTCCCAAACGTCACCACACTAGACACGCTCGACAACAATCCAAGCGCCTCAAACTGGGTTCAACAGGGCATTTCACTGCACGAAGACTCGGAACAGTGCATATTTTGCGGCGCTCTCTTATCCACAAGCAGAATGGCCGACATTCGCACTCACTTTTCGCGCGAAGTCGAAGAACTGCAGACCAGTCTACGACAGTATGTAAGAGACTTCGAACAGGAGATAGGGGTAATTCAAACACTAGCCGATAGCATTAGAAGGCTGGCAGACGAGTTTCCCGACAGTGCCGACCTGAGGGCTTTCTCAGAGAACTACATCGATCAACTTGATACGTACACGACATGGATCAGCGACGCGAAGCAGATCATTGACAATAAGTTAAGTAACGTCATGATGGCCAGTCCAGAGCACCTGCAGACACCAAACATTCCTGATCCAACGGATCTGATCAACTGGATCAACACCTATAACGACAACTCAAGTCGACAGGCAGAGCGCAAAGAAAACGCCGAAACAACAATTCGCTCCTACTACTGTACCCGCCACAGTTTGGCTTATCTTAGAGCCACCCGAAATAGAGATAGACTACAGTCCCAAGAAATTTTACACGAGGACGAAATTGCACGAATACGTGACGAACTGAGCGAGCTAAGAAACTTCACTGGCGACCCACTCCCTTCTGCCCAGTCTCTCAATAGAAGAGTCTCCGACTTGCTCGGCCGCGACGAACTACACTTCGAGGTCGACGGTGACCATTATCAAGTGACACGAAACGGGAAGCCAGCAGTCCGACTAAGCGAAGGCGAACAAACGGCTATCACTTTTGTTCATTTTATCGAGATGATAGATGTTTACACAAAGAATGGCGGACACCCGATCGTCGTGATTGACGATCCTGTATCAAGCCTCGATGAACGCATTCAGTACGGCGTCGCATCAATGCTGCGCGAACTGATGACAAAGTACAATCCGCGGCAGAAGAGCCTGAAAACTTCAGACGTATCACAGCTATTTGTCTTGACACATAATTTTGATTTTTTCAGATACCTATACTGTTTACTCGCCGAAAAGGATAAGCCTGTAGGACCCACTTCCGCATACGAAATTGTCTCCCGATACATCTCAGATATTCGACACCCACAACTTGAGAATTGGTGGGTCGACGACAAGAAAAAGATGGAGGTCTTTTCCTCCTACCATTATGCTTTCGGCTTGCTCGGCAGAGAGCTTATATCAGCCAATAGTGGCACCACTCTGTCCACCATGGATTCACAGTTGCTATATCCAAATCTCGCGCGTCGACTCCTGGAGCAATTTCTAGCCTTTGAATTCCCTCATCTTGCCACGGTATTTCATGACGGAATGGTTGCCGCCGCAGCTCGCGTACGCGACAATGGAGCAACTGCGGGAGTCGACCCATCTGAAATTAGTCAATTGATCACCATTTGCAAAGATATCGTATTGCCAGCAACAAACATGGGATCACACAATAGACTTCCCACTACTGTTGGTACACAGTCAGGCCAATCGCTCGACCTTCTGATCCGCCAGGTATTCTATTTCATGCACCTTGTTGACAATTCTCACTTTGAAGGAATGTGCAAAGCTCTTGAATTCAAAGACAAGTACGCATTGCTCCCGGCAAGCGCGCGCCCTCAGAATCCCTAAGGCGTGCCGTGTGTTAACAGTACCGTTGCTATTGTGTCGACGATTCGTTCCTGGACTCTTATGCGACGGCACATTGAAGGGCCCTCGCACGCGCCGACACCCTCAACTCACGCCGAAGGCGCAGTGATCACGATGGGAAGAACGTTCCCGCGAGCGTCCCTCGGCAGGTTCTCCCCCGCCTGCACGTGCAGGCACTGGCCGTCCCACGCGCACAGCGCCCCCGTGACGCAGACCGCGGCGCGCGAGTAGTCGAATCCGCTGGGCAGACCCGACACCTGCGCGACGGACGCATCCGCAACCACGGCCACATGGTCACCGTGCCCCAGCAGGCGCACCCAGGCCTCGTCCGCGTCCGAAGCCGACCCCGCGCGCACAGCCCGCGCCGACTCTGCCGACACCGCCCGCACGCCCACAAGCTCCGGCCCGTACAGGTCATTCCACGCCCCCAGGCCCTCCAGAAACTCGCGCTGCTCGCGAGGGATCGTCCCGTCAGCCTTCGGGCCCACGTTGAGCAGGAGGCGCCCGCCGCGCGAAACAACGTCCACCAGGTGACGGACGGCGCCCGCGCCGCTCAGGTACTGATGCTCCCCCTCGGCGCGGTTATACCCAAAAGACAAGCCTGCACCTCGAAGTAATTTATTTTCCTAAATTATTCATTTCTCGCGCAAACTGAGAAACCATATTCCCGTAATGAGAGTCAGGATTACGGCGCATAGCGAAGCGTCGTACATCCTCAAACGCCCTGTTCCGTTCCTGACATTCATCTGGAGACAGATCAGCAAAACGCACTTTTGCGTCTTTCTTCAAGGTAGTAACAGTTTCCTCTCCAAGAAAACGCTTAGCGCCACCAATTGTTCGCAAAATAGCCTCCTTGTCACTCAGAGGAACGCGTGACTGCTCCTGAGTCACCCCAAAACTCATCGTCACCTTATTTAGCAGTATTCCTGACCCAAGACGCTCAAGATACCGCATCCATGCAGGACGTTCACTCACCTCCACGAGAATAATGGCTCCAATTACACACCAGGGAACACCTTCGCGCTCAGCTGCACCCCTCGCCCATTCCCACAGACCTCCACCAATATCTCGCACAACAAGTTCAATACGCTCTTCAATGCCCACATAAGACGACCTGCGAGTAACATCAGAAATAAAACAGTAAACGACGCCAACGAATACAGCCGTCCAGACAGCATTAACAAACTCACTCGGATCGGGCACAAAGATAGCAAGCGCCGAAGAACAACGGTACGCACAGTAGGCAACAACGATAGTCACCACTACGCTGATAGACTGCAGCAGAGTGTGAAAAGCAGACCCACCACCTTCTGCAGCCATTCTCCCCACAATCAAACGAACTGATGACAGCAACACGAAAAGAATTGTGCACACAAACAGAGAAACCGCTTCGTCAAGTCCTAAACGAACGGCTGTCACAACGATCCCAAGAGAAATGACAAACACAGGTAACACGCGGAACATAGCATACTGCGCTGCTACTTTCCCACGACTACGCTCAAGATGCGAAGCACTGTAAGTGTAGGAACGCGGAGAAACTTGTCGAACCATGGAATAAAAGGCCTTGAGCAATAGGCCTCCAATAACACCCAACGCAACAGATAAGACAACTAACAACGCACACATCCTAGATCATTTGAAATACAAATCAATTAGAGAGCAATACAAGTCATTACAGCACGCGCACTCACAGCCCAGCGACAAGAAAGGCAAAGAGTTGAAATTAACTAATCACACATACTACTCTTTATCAATCTCGTATCACCAATACAATAAATTATTGGCCCACTCACCTCAGGACCAGATACCTTATCCCAGCACCTCCCTCACGGCCTGGTCCAGCGGCTGCGCGGTGCCGCCAAGCATCCCCTCGAGGGCCTCAAGCGTGTAGTGCGACGGACCCGCCAGGAAGGCGACCATCGCGCCGACCTCCGAGGGATCCACGTCCATGCGGGCAGCCCATGCACGCCGGTACAGGCGCAGCTGCGTCGCAAAATAGGACAGCTTCTCCGGCTTGGTTGTGCGCGTGACCGGCTGACCGCTCTTCCAATCCACAACCAGGAATCGCGGTCCCTGCCCGCTCACGCGTTCGAAGACGGCGTCGATGCGGCCCTGCACGGACACTCCACCCACCTCCACGGAGAAGGCCTCTTCGATGGCGACGGCCCGATAGTCCGCCAGTTCCCCCGCGACGAACGCGCGGAAGTTTTCGCGCAGCTTCTCGAGCAGCTCGCGCTCCTTGAGCGTCAGCAGAGCCTCATCCGCACCGTCATCGCCGCCCGCCAGCGCCCCATCCTCACCGGGCACGACCGCAGAGGGGTCCACGGCCTCGGACGCGGGATCCGCGCCCGCCACGTGCAGCTCGCGCTCGGCCCACGCGTGGAACACCGTGCCAAGGGCTGAAAACGAGCTGGGCTTGGCCGGCATCGGACGGCGCATATCGCGCGCGAACTCGCCCGCATCCTGCAGCAGCGAAGAGACGGACGTGGCCGGCACGCGCTCGGCCCACAGGTCCACAACCGGCGCCTCCCGGCCCAGCCGATCCTCCTCGATCAGGGCAATCGTGTCCCGCACCGACGGGTCATCGCCCAACTCCGCCAAGGCCTCGAACACATCCCGATCCTGCGCGAGTTCCCGCATCTGCGCGCGCACGGACGCCGCCGCAGCCGCGACCCGCTGACGCGACGGTCCCGGCGCCGGCGGAAACGTCTCCGCGGGGGCCGACGCTGACAGCGCCTCACGCTCCTCCTCACCAGGAATCGGGGCAATCAGGCAGGCCCCCTCCCCCACGGCGGGCTTGACGCCCAGGTCGCGCCAGGCACCCGATCCCCACACGTCTCGGTCCTCCACGGCACCAGCCGTGCCCCCCGCGGGCTGCGGAGTATGACCGAACAGCTGGGCGCTGGCCTCCATGAGGTAGCGAGACGGGTGAGACACCTTCATGTTGAAGTCCGACGTCCACGCCCCCACCAACAGCTGCGCGCTACGCGCACGAGTCATCGCCACATAGGCCAGGCGCCGCTCCTCACGCTCCGCATACACGCCGACGGAAGGCTTGTAAACCTTCGTCGACCACTTGACGTAAGCCGCGGAAGCAGTCCGGGAACCCTCGACGTCGGGCACGAACGGGGGCAGGTCCCCACAATCCCCTCGCAGCGGATGCGGCAGCGCCCCGCTGTCCGTCAACCACGCGTTGGCAGGGGGAACATCGTCCGTCCATTCCACGCTGGTCTTCTTACTGTGCGACGGAAACACGCCGTCACACAGGCCGAAGACGACGACGCCGTCCCACTCCAGGCCCTTCGAGCCGTGCACCGTCAAGATCTGGACAGCCTTCGGATCCGGCTCCCCCAGCGGCGCGTCAAGCCCATCCTCACGCTCATCCGCCAACCTCAGGTACGCCAGGAACGAGCCGAGCGAGGCCCCCGGCGTCTCCTTCTCGTAGGCGGCGGCCACGGCAATGAACTCGTCCAGCGCCGCGCGCCCACCCATCGACAAAGGGTCCGCAATCACGTCGTCCAGCGTCCCCATGATGAGGATCGCGCGCTCGACCTGCTCGGTGATCGACCGGCCCACGCCCTCGCGGACCTGGCGCAGGCGCTCGCCCAGCAGGCGCACGCGGCGCACCGCCTCCTCGCTGATCGCGGGACGCCCCTTGTCCGCCCACCCGGGGGCCGGCGGGTCATCCACGGCGTCCAGGAGCACCGCCTGGTGGGAACTGGCCCCCTCCCGACGCGCCAGGACACGCGCCCAGTCGCCGAGCGCCATCAGGTCGGCGGCACCCAGGTCGATGCCCGCCAGGA
>ERZ772799.562-NODE-562-length-14032-cov-8.701796_pt1 | contig 14032 bp, 10 predicted proteins | sample MGYA00511345_ERZ772799 | MGnify/ENA primary metagenome ERZ772799 (study PRJEB29015, sample SAMEA2738037) | human oral metagenome | biome: human oral; feature: human-associated habitat; material: saliva | place: China | collected 2238 ... | reverse complement strand
AAACCATCGAAGAACACGAAAACCACATCCTCGCCACCATGTCCTGCCACGGCTCCGTCCGCGCCGGCCGCCAGCTCACCCTGCCCGAAATGAACGCCCTCCTGCGCGACATGGAAAACACCCCGCGCAGCAACCAATGCAACCACGGCCGCCCGACCTGGGTGAAACTGACGCTGAAAGAATTGGACGCACTGTTTTTACGCGGACAATAAAGTTGGCGAAAAGCAAAGGTCGTCTGAAAACGGATTTAGGTTTTCAGACGACCTTTTATCTCAAATTCAATCAAAAAAACCAACCGTAGCGTGGGCTTTGCCCGCGAAAACCTCCGCCAAACCTATCTTTAAAAAACTCAAAGAAACCCTTATCCATCGTCATTCCCGCGTAGGCGGGAATCCAGACCTCGGCATTTCGGAATGATTTCAAAGCTGCCATAACTTTAAACTTCTGGATTCCCGCCTGCGCGGGAATGACGACGGTAGGTTAGCCATGTGTGAGGGAGGGGAAAAAGTGAAGCAAGTGCAGGCTGTGTCAAACCCTAACAAAAATTACTGAATCTTCTGCGATACCCAATTTTCAACCTAATCTATCGCCAAATCAAAAGGTTTCAGACGACCTTTTAATTAAAAACTCCTCCCATCGATAACCTAAACGTAGCGTGGGCTTTGCCCACGAAAACCACCACCAAACCTATCTTTAAAAAACTCAAAGGAACCCTTTATCCATAGTCATTCCCGCGTAGGCGGGAATCTAGACCTCGGCATTTCGGAATAATTTCAAAGCTGCCATAACTTTAAACTTCCGGATTCCTGCCTGCGCGGGAATGACGACGATAGGTTAGTCATCTAGGGGCGAGAGTGAAGACAATATCCACACTTAACATTTAAACTTCCTGCCAAACAATCTCCAACCGGATAGCCCCATACAATACCAAAGGTCGTCTGAAACTTCTTCAGACGACCTCTCCTTAATTCTCAAACCCGACCAATCAAATACTCCACCAATGCCGGCACGCCTTCCGCCGCGCGTTTCGGAATCACTTCGACATCCGCGCCCACGCCTTGCGGGTTCGGATCGACCAGATAGCGTTCTGCATCGAGCGGCGCGTAATGAATCAGCGAGGCCGCCGGATAAACCTGCATCGACGTGCCGACAATCATGACGACATCAGCGTCGTGCATTTCCTCGACCGCCATGTCAAACATCGGCACTTGCTCGCCGAAAAACACGATATGCGGGCGCATCGGATTGCCTTGGCTGTCGCGCACATCGTCGGTCTGCTCGCCGGTAAATTCGATGATTTCGTCTTCATCGACGGTGCTGCGCAGTTTGTTCAGCTCGCCGTGCAGGTGCAATACTTTGCTGCTGCCTGCCTTTTCGTGCAGCGCGTCCACATTCTGCGTGATGATGTGCACATCGTAATATTGAGCCAGCTTGACCAAAGCCAGATGCGCGGCATTCGGCTCGGCGGTGTTTGCCTGAAGCCTGCGCTGGTTGTAAAAATTAATCACAAGCTTGGGATTGCGCGCCAAGGCTTCGGGCGTGCAGACATCCGTCACCTTATGCCCTTCCCACAAACCGCCCGCATCGCGGAAAGTCAGCAACCCGCTGTCGGCGCTGATTCCTGCACCGGTCAGGACAACGCATTTTTTCATTGTTCGGACTCCTTATGTCGTCTGAAATTCATATTGCCAAACGGCTCAATCGTCCGGATGGAAACGCGCGGCGGCACGCTCTTTGGCGGCGGTTTCCTTGTCTTTCAATTTCGTTCCCAAACCAAGGCGTTTTTCGTATTCCGATTGCGGCGTATCGTCATCCTGCATACCGAACGCGCTGGCGTTGACCCAAAGCGCGAGAAGCGAAACGACAAAGGCGCAAAAACCTATGATGTACCAAAACATTTTTTTTCCTGTATTTTTGATGTGCAATAACGAAGGGCGCGATAATCGGGAATGAAACGGCAGATTGGAAAGAGTAAATTCAAATAAGAAATACCTGCCGCGGCAATCACGGTACAAATATTTTCTATTTGAAGCCACTGTCAAACAGTCAAACTGCCTACCCGCCGCCTTTCATATAGTGGTTTGTAAAGATATGAAATGTATCACAAAGCCGATGTGATATAAATTCTCCCGCCTGATTCTTTCATTCGTTTACCTATTATCGGTTTAAAAGCCAAAAGGTCGTCTGAAAAGTTTTCATAACTTTTCAGACGACCTTTATCTATCCCTTAAAAAAAACCTTATTGGTCCACAAACGCGCGTTCGATTAGGTAGTCGCCGCGTACGCCGGTTTTCGGGGAGACGGTCAGACCGAAATCGTCCAGAACTTTGCAGGTGTCTTTCAGCATGGCAGGGCTGCCGCACAGCATGGCGCGGTCGTCTTGCGGGTTGATTTTGGGCAGGCCGATGTCTTCAAACAGTTTGCCGCTTACCATCAGGTCGGTCAGGCGGCCGTGGTGTTCGTAGTCTTCGCGGGAAACGATCGGGTAGTAAATCAGTTTTTCTTTAACCAAGTCGCCGAGGTATTCGTGTTCGGGCAATTCTTTGGTAAAGCGGTCGTAGTACGCCAAATCTTTTTTGTAGCGCACGCCGTGTACGAGGATGATTTTTTCAAATTGCTCGTAAATTTCGGGATCTTTGGTGATGCTCAAGAAAGGGGCGATGCCGGTACCGGTGCTCAACAGGTAAAGGTGTTTGCCGGGATTCAGGTCGCCGGCAACCAAGGTTCCGGTCGGTTTTTTGCTGATTAACACGTCGTCGCCGACTTTGAGGTGTTGCAGGCGGCTGGTCAGAGGGCCGTCTTGGACTTTAATGCTGAAAAATTCGAGGTGTTCTTCCCAGTTGGCGGAGGCGACGCTGTATGCGCGCATCAGCGGCTTGCCGTCCACCATCAATCCGACCATGACGAATTGGCCGTTTTCGAAGCGCAACGATTCGTCGCGGGTGCAGGTAAAGGTGAAATACGCATCCGTCCAGTGGTGTACGGACAATACTTTTTGGGTATTGAATGCTGCCATTTGAGTTTCCTGTCGGTAAATCCGTCTGAACACGCGGGTCGGGCGGATGATGGTTTAAAAGGGTTTTCAGACGACCTGTCTCGCCTGTGAATAGATAATGCCGAATTAGAGCAAACGCGCAATTTTAAACGAAAATATTTATCATCACAATGCTTGCTGTCTAGCAGAGGTCGTCTGAAAACTTTTCAGACGACCTCTCGGACAATGCCTTACTTGTCTAACGTTTCGCGGATGATTTCTTTGACGGCGGCTGCATTGTTCGGCACGACTCGGACGCGCTGCGGCAATTTTTCCAAACCTTCCAGCGCGGCGGGGCGCGGAATGGCGACATCGCCGACGGCTTCGTGTATGGTCGCATCGAATTTCGCTGCCAACGCAGTTTCCAAACAAACAACCGTCTCCCCCTCTTCGCGCACTTCGCGGGCGACTTTTACGCCGTCGGCAGTGTGCGGGTCGATGAGTTCTTTATCTTGCTCGTAAACCTGTTTGATGGTGGCGAGGCGGTCTGCGTGTGTGGATTTGCCGGAAGTAAAGCCGTATTTTCCGCCGACTTTATCCAAGGCAAACTGCAAGTCAAAGCCCTTGCCCGCCGCGACTTCCGCCCACAGCGTGTTGATTTCCTGAGGATCGCGATCCATCAGGTCGAACACGAAACGCTCGAAGTTGGACGCTTTGGAAATGTCCATAGACGGGCTGGAGGTAACATAAGTATGCTCGCTGTTGCGCGGGCGGTATGCGCCGGTTTTGAAAAACTCGTCCAACACATCGTTTTCATTGGTCGCAACAATCAGGCGGCGGATAGGCAAGCCCATCTGTTTGGCGATGTGTCCCGCGCAAACGTTGCCGAAGTTGCCGCTCGGCACGCAGAAGCTGACCTGCTCGTCATTGCTTTGCGTCGCCTTGAAATAGCCCGCAAAGTAATAAACCACTTGCGCAACGATGCGTCCCCAGTTGATCGAATTGACCGTACCGATATGGTATTTTTCCTTGAACGCGGCATCGTTTTGCACCGCCTTCACAATGTCCTGACAGTCGTCAAACATCCCCTTTACGGCGATATTGTGGATATTCTCGTCTTGCAGGCTATACATCTGCGCGCGTTGGAACGCACTCATTTTGCCGTCGGGCGAGAGCATAAATACATTCACGCCCTTTTTACCGCGCAAAGCATATTCCGCAGCCGAACCCGTATCGCCGCTGGTTGCGCCCAAGATATTGAGTTCCCTGCCCTTTTTGTTCAACACATATTCAAACGCATTGCCCAAAAACTGCATCGCCATATCCTTGAACGCCAGCGTCGGGCCGTTGGACAAGGCTTGGATTTTGATGCCGTCGGACAAAGTACGCACAGGCGTGATTTCCTTAGTGCCGAACGCCGCTTCCGTATAAGTACGGTTCAGAATATCGCGCAAATCGTCCGCCGGAATATCCGTAACAAACAGGCTCATCACCTCAAACGCCAGCTCCGGATAGCTCAAGCCGCGCCACTTGTCCAAAGTCTCGCGGCTGACCTGCGGATAACGCTCTGGTAGCATCAAACCGCCGTCGGGCGCCAGTCCCATCAACAAAACCTCGCTAAACGGTTTATGCGCCGTCTCGCCGCGCGTACTGATATATTTCATGATTTCTTCTCTATAAAAACAAAAAAATTGCCGATCAAAACAGGAAACCTGCCGCCTGAGAACGATCCCGCAAGCCGCCCTATCCCGACCTTAATCCACTATAAACTTTCAGACGACCCCGATACACAGAGGTCGTCTGAAAAACATTATCTATACAAACGCTTGAAACAAGCATTGACGGTTTTCACCGTTACCGACGCAATCGCCCGATCGCGCGAAGAAGGATTCAAAACATCCATCAACTCTTGCGCAGACACCTGATTCGGCGCCTCCTCGCTCGCGCAGCCGCAGATTTTGTCTTCCCACTCGCGCTGTTTGTCCGCGCTCATCGTCAGCGCGATCAAACGCCACTCATTACGCTTGTTCAATTCCGAACGGCATTGATGATCGACCGCCATTTTCACCACACTGCCGCCGATACCCGTACCGCCGCCCAAACCGCCGAACGCCGAGTCAGAATCATAAGCGCAACCGCCCAACAACGCCGCCACAGAAGCAACGGCAACCATCTTTTTCATATTCATAACCATCCCTTGCCGCAAGGTCGTCTGAAACGCCCCGCAAAGTCTTTAAACAAACGCGTATTATACCGTAAGCAGTGTGAGATGGGGGATTGGGGAAAGTCGGGTATAATCCGTTTTTTTGGGAAAATAGAGGATTGATCAATGGCTAACTCAAACGAAAACGCGCAAAACCCTAAAGATGATCAAGAGAAAATATCTGACGAAGGCATTCATGAGCATTCGGAGCATACCGCTGAAAATAAACAGCCTGAATCAAAAGACAATGTAGAAAAAAAAGATGAATCCACATGCTTATGTAATTTTTTTATAAAAATTAAAGAATGGAGAGAAGCAAGAAAAAATAAAAACTCAAAGAGGGCAGATGAAAATGCCACAGAAAACAATGATGCTGCAAAACAGGAAGAAATAAAACAAGCTGATATGGTTGAGCAACCCAAAGAGCAAGTAAAGCTGACTGACATTTTGGAAACCGTTAGCAAAATATTGGGTATTTCGGCAATATTAGGAACATTTATTGGCGGATTTTTTATATATAATTATCTTAACTACTTAGGACAATTAAGCATTTTTCCGGAAGCAATAGCTAATCCATCTGCTTTGATAGCTACTGCTATTGTTTTTGGATTTATATTATTATGTTTTATGATGCAATTTATCCTTCCATTTTTATACGGATGTACTAACGCAAAAAAAACAAAATCCTCCAAATTCGATAACATTGCCATTTGCTTTTTATTCTTTTCATTATTTCTTTTCGCATTATTCTTTTTATGTATCTTCACAAAAGGTATTTTTTTTATATTCTCAGTACTTGTCATCATTTTATTTAACTTTGCTTTTTACTATTTAGGTTGCCAAATATCAAAACGAAGTATAGAAAAAAATATTTTAAATATGTTTATCTTTACTGTAGTATTTGTTATTTTAATTGTACTTATATCTATATTTGACAGCAGACCCTATTTAATTTATCTATCTAATCATTTCGTTCGTTTCGCTGAATCTCCTAAAAATTCCTCATGGTATTTACTGCATAATAACTTCCAACAAAACAACGGCTCTCAAGAAACCAACGGCATTGATAAAAATGACTTAATAAAATTAAAACAAAATTTCAAATGTTCTATTCTTTCAGAAAAAGAAAAAAAAGATAAAAACATTGAATGTTCTTCGATTCCCGAACAACGCAACAACGCCCTATACGGCTATATGGCGTGGAATTTAGGCGACACTAAGGTTTTCTGTCCACCGACTATTGATAACCGTAAAGCCGACTCCACTGAAACTGAAAATGAGGACTCTAAAACTAAAAATGAGGACTCTAAAACTGAAGGACAAAAAGAAGCTGACAAATTAGCTGAAGAATGTATCGTCATCAGCGGAAAAGCCCTGCAAATTATGCCGAAAGGTTATATCAGCACCAATACTGATGGGATTGACGACGGTAATCCTGACAATACCGGTCATGACGATCCTGCAACTGATATTAACACTGACGTTAGATTCAAAAATGACCTTAACGCTCAATCCAATGCCGGCTTGAATAATTTCAATGTCCAACCTGTCCTGCCGATACAATCCAATGCAAAAAATATGTCAATCCAGATTAATTACGGCAACTGTAATCATGATTCGCCAAGAAACAAGGATGGTCATCCTGATATAGGATACACGGACAAAAAAATCTGCCAGTAAGTTATGGCAAACCATGCCGTCATTCCCGCGCAGGCGGGAATCCATCTTTGAGGATAGGCAAAGCCATAAAAATCAATCAACTGAAATTCACAAACGGATTCCTGCCCGCGCGGGAATGACGGCTGTGATGTATCCTGTCTTTATTGTTCCCTTTGCCATCCGTCCGTTTTCAGACGACCTGCTATAATCCACGTCGTCTGAAAACCCTCTTTCACGGAATCCGCCATGTCCGACCTTTTCACCCGCCAACCTGATGCGCCGCTTGCCGAACGCCTGCGCCCGCATTCTTTAGACGATGTCATCGGGCAGCAGCACTTAATCGGCGAAGGCAAACCTTTGCGCGTGGCTGTAGAGGGTGGAAAGCCACATTCTATGTTGCTGTGGGGGCCGCCGGGTGTAGGCAAGACGACGTTGGCGCGGATTTTGGCGCAGAGTTTCAATGCACAGTTTCTGCCTGTTTCCGCCGTATTTTCCGGTGTGAAGGACATACGCGAGGCAATCGAGAAAGCTGAAATTGCCTTGCAACAAGGGCGCGCGACGATTTTGTTTGTTGACGAGGTACACCGCTTCAACAAAGCGCAGCAGGACGCATTTTTGCCTTATGTCGAAAGCGGCTTATTAACCTTTATCGGCGCTACCACGGAAAACCCGTCATTTGAAGTCAATCCGGCATTACTCAGCAGGGCGCAGGTTTATGTCTTGCAATCCTTGTCTTCAGACGACCTGAAAAAGCTGATTGCCAAAGTGTTGGCCTTGCCCGAATACCAAGAGTTTACGATTGAAGCCGATGCGCAAGAATTACTTGTGAATACCGCCGATGGCGATGCCCGCAGATTGTTGAACTTGATTGAGCAGCTTTTACGCGCTGCCGATACACGCCGTCTGAAAACCCTGACTGCCGAATTTCTTGCCGACAGTTTGGGTGCGCAAATCCGTCGTTTTGATAAGGGCGGCGAGAGTTTCTACAACCAAATTTCTGCGCTGCACAAATCCGTGCGCGGTTCGCATCCTAACGCGGCATTGTATTGGTTCTGCCGTATGCTCGACGGTGGCACCGACCCGCGCTATCTTGCCCGCCGCATTGTCCGCATGGCATGGGAAGACATCGGCTTGGCCGATCCGCGTGCCTTAACGATTGCCAATGATGCCGCCGCGACTTATGAGCGCTTAGGCTCGCCGGAAGGGGAGCTTGCTTTGGCTCAAGCTGTGTTGTACCTTGCCGCCGCCGCCAAATCAAACGCAGGTTATAAGGCATACAACCAAATGCGCCGTTTCGTCAAAGAAAATGCCAGCAACGAAGTGCCTGTCCATCTGCGCAATGCGCCGACCAAGTTGATGAAAGAATTGGGCTACGGACGCGAATACCGCTACGCCCACGACGAACCGAACGCCTACGCCGCCGGCGAAAGCTATATGCCCGACGGCTTGGACGAACCGGACTTCTACCAACCCGTCCCGCGCGGACTGGAAATCAAAATCGGCGAAAAGCTGGAATGGTTGAAATCGCTGGATGAAGAGGCGTTGGATAAGCAGAAGTAAATGGTGTCTCACATTTCAGACGACCCCAAAACGTCATCTGAAAATCCAATCATCAAAAAGAAAAACCGGATTCCCATCAAAGGAATCCGGCTTGTTTTATTCCAAACTTAGAAATTCATTCTCACACCCACGCGGACGGAGCGGCCAGGCAGCGGTGCGATGTATTTCAGCATGGAGTTTTGCGGACGTGCGGTGCGATTGGCAAGGTTGCGCGCATCGACAAACCATTCAGATGTTACCTTGCCGTGTTTGAGCGTATGGCTCAAATACGCATCCCACATGGTATAGCCGCCCAACACAGGTTCTTTGTAATTGGCAGCCATATGGCCGGTATGTTTGGCAGGACGGTAGCGCGTCAGGCTGCTGCCCACTTGCCAGCCGCCTTTATTCCATGTCAAACCTGCTCCGTAGCGGGAAACGGGCATATTGGGCATGTAATAGCCGTTGTTGCGGACGCGGCTGCCGTGTTCTAAGGAAGTGTTGCGCTCGTCGTCCAAATCGGCGCGGTTGTGTACGAAATCGCCGAAAAGTCGTGCTTCCAATGTGCCGTATTTGTTCAGGTCAAACCACTGATTCAATTCCAACTCTAAACCGTGAAGTTGGGTATTGCCGGCGCGCCAATATTTGGTTGGAAGGCGTTGACCGCCATCGTGTGCCGCATCGACCAAGAAGGCATAATCTTTGAATTGGGTTCTGTACCAGCTTGCGCGAAGCCGTCCGTCTTTCCAACCGAATTCGCTGTTGAATTCCCAAGTTCTAGCGGTTTCAGGACGGAGGACATCGACCGCCCAGTGTGATTCGGCAGCCATCAGGGCATAGTGATCGCCGCCTGCGTACAACTCGTTGACTTCAGGAGCGCGTTGCGAACGGCTATATCGCGCGCCCAGCTTCCAGAAGTCAAACAAATCCACGCCTACACCGGCATGATAGTGGTTCAAACTGTATTTCAGACGACCTCTTTCCTGCAAACTTTGAACTGTCGAGCTATTGCGTCCAGGTTTGAAATCGCCGATATCGACCGAGTGGCGAACCTGACCGTGCCGCCAGCCCAACGAAGCATCCCAGTTTTTCCATTTGAAGTTTTCCAACGCGAAAATACCGTATTCTTTGCTGTCGGTATCAGGCAGGTAGGCGTAGTTTCCGGTACGTTTGCCGTTGATGCCGGGAGATTCAGTGCTGCGTTGTTTCCAGTCTGCGCCCATTGTGCCTTTCAGCCAAGAACCGGCTTTGTGGTTGAACTCCAAACGGCTTTGGAAGGTTTTGCTGTCCAGCGTTTGCATTTTGGTGTCGCCCAAATATTCAGCGGTAGGCGTTTGCGTATAAGCAGCTTGAAACTTGATGTTCTCTATCCACGGAGCCAACGGACGGTACATGGCCTCAGCCTGCCAACGGGTTTGCTGGGCGCGCACGGAGGCATACTCGCGTCCGGTTTTGTTAGAAGAGCCGCCATGATGATTGTGTCCGGATGAAGCAAAATTGTAATAGCCGAATCCGGCAATGCCTGATTTGCTTAAGAAGCGGCTGACAGACAAACCGACATAGCTGCGCTCGCCGATATGGCTCAAACCGAAAGCAAAGTTCTGATTGCTCAAGTGGCTGTTTTTTAGACGACCTTTTTCAACAGGCATATCGTCTTTCATGGCATTGACGACCTTAATCCTACGGTCTTTGCTGCCATCGTAAAGCGGATTCTCTACCCAATCGCCCCAAGACGGTTTATTCACTTTGTACAGTTCAGACTCGTCAGGTTCTGACCCATCGTTATAGCGTTTCCACTGGGCGATAAAAGCCGGAATATCTTTCGCGACATAACGGAAATGGCCTTTATTTAAGGTTTCGCTAATATCCGGAGTAACCTGACATGCCCACATCAGACGCGAGCTGTAAATATTGGCAGGATCGTAACAGGCTGCCGGCTTGGAATCGCCGGAGATGCGGTAATCATCCGAATGGGTGTCCGCGCCCGACAAATGCCAAGCCACATTGCCTACCTTACCGTTTAATTTGAACGCGGCGACGCGCGGCGTATTGTAACCGCCGCTCACTTCCACTTTGCCGCCCACGTCTTTTTCAGGCAGCTGACTGGCAATCACGCCCGTATCGACATCGACCGCACCGCCAATCGCATTACCGCCATACAGCACCGAAGCCGATGATTTCAAAATGGTAATTTTTTCCGCCATAAACGGATTCACCATCAACGGCAAATCAGGGCTTAAAGAAGAAGCGTCCGAAATACCCAATCCATTTTCACTGACATACACACGCGAACCGCTCAAACTGCGGATTTGCGGTACGCCTGTATTAGGGCCGTAAGCATTATTTTGAACACCGGACACTTGTTCCACAGTCTGCCCGAGCGATACGGCGCGTTTTGTTTTCAAATCATTCGTAGTCAAGACTTCCCCGTCTTTCAGGTAGTCTTTTGCACCAGATTGCAAACGCCAGTTGTTAGAAGGTGCTTTCGCAGTAACCTTGACTTCAGGCAAGTCTACTTGCGGGGTATCTTCCGCAACCACTTGTCCTGAAAAAACCGCTAAAACAGCACACAATATTCTGTTTTTATTGAAAAAGATAGTTTGCTTCACCATTCATCCTTTTTAGATAACACATCACGAAAGGCGATATGATATATCATTTTCTTTACCTAGAATGCGGATAACTTTGTCTTTGTTTATGAACTTTGATTTTTGTCAATAGCTACAAAGAATAGTAAAAATACTATTAAGTACACATAAAGAATTAATTATAAGAATAAAAAAGAGGTCGTCTGAAAACGTTTGTTTTCAGACGACCTCTTTTTTATACAACCCTCTTATTTTCGCATTTCAACCAACATCCGACACACGCCCAATCCTGCTGCTGCCAAGATTGCGGCGGCAAAGCCGATGTTGGAAATGCCCGCCCAGACGGTAACGTAATGTCCCAAAAGCGCGCCGCCGCCGATACCGACGTTGTAGAGGCCTGAGTAAATCGAGTTGGCTACATCGGTCGCATCCGAGGCAAAGTCCAATACTTTGGATACCATGCCGAGGCTTAAGACGACGATGGCGATACCCCAGACAAACACCAGCGCGTAAACGGCTATCGGGTAAGTGGCAAGGGGCAGCAGGCAGAGCGTTGAAGCCATGATGACGGATACCGAGGTCAGCAGGAATGTGCGCTGGTGTTTGGCAAACCATTTGCCGAACAGATACGACGCGGCAAACCCCGCCAGTCCGTACAGGCTCAAGACGATGGTCACTTGTTCGGGCGCGAAGCCGCCGGCTTGCAGGACGAAGGGTTCGATATAGCTGTATGCCGTAAAGTGGGCGGTAATCAGCAGGACGGTCAGCGCGTAGAGCAGCATGAGGTTTTTGCGCTTGAGCAATCCGGGCAGGCTTTTGAGCGAACCTGTGTTCACGCTGGGCAGCAGCGGCAGGTTTTTCGCCAATATGCCCATGACTGCCGCCGCGCAAAGTCCGATAAGCAAAAAGCTGAACTGCCAGCTTGAGTGTTGCCCGATAACGCGCCCCAGCGGGATGCCCGCCACCATCGCCATAACCGTACCCGTACTGAGCAGCCCCAAAGCCTGATTGCCTTTACCCTGCGGCGCAACGCGTACTGCCAGCGAGGCGGTAATTGACCAAAACACGGCATGCGTCAGGGCGATACCGATGCGGCTGACGAGCAGGATTTCGAAACTTCGGGCGAAATAGGAAACGATGTGGCTGAGGGTAAAGAACGCGAAGAGGACGAGCAGCAGCTTTCGGCGTTCGATGTTTTTCGTTACCAGCATCAGCGGCAGTGACAGCAGCGCGACAATCCACGCATACACGGTAATCATGATGCCGACTTCGGTCGGCGGCATATTGAAGGTCGCACCGATGTCGCTCAATAGGGCAATCGGGATATATTCGGTGGTGTTGAAAATGAATGCGCCGACCGCCAGGGCGATGACGCTTAACCATTGCTTGTTTGTGTTTGCTGACATTGGGGTTTCCCTTTTTATATTTGTCTTCAAGATTTTATCGAATCTGTAATTATACTACTTTCAGACGACCTTCCTACTGCGACGACACAAATTTCCACCCTAGACGCTCCCGCATCATCGGCATACAATCTTTGCATGAACACCAAACGCCCCAAGCTCTCCCGTTTTGCCCACATTTACGGCATGAACGGGCAATTCATCCTGTTGGAACAGCATTCCGAGTGGATGCCGGTCAACGATGCCGACTACGACAATGCGCCCGCCTTGCCGGAGGGGTTCGTGTTTGCGGATGAAGCGTTCTATACGACCGACGGCAGCGTGCCGCCGCTTGTCCTGCCCGACAACATCAAAATCTTCAACGAAGAAGCGCGCAAACTCGAACGCCGCAGGCTCGATGCGCTGGCTTTGGAGGAGTTGGGCAAAAACCTCGCCGCCACCCAAGCCGAGACCGACCTCGAAGCCCTGCTCGAAAAAATCGAATTTCATTTGAAACAAGACAATCTGTTCAAATAAAACTTTTCAGACGACCCTCCAAGCAGCAAAGGGGTCGTCTGAAAGATAAAATCGTTGACAATCCAAACCGATTTGGTACATTGTTCAACACTTATCAATCCCCGTTTCCCAACCGACAAAGGAGTCGAGAAGATGTTTTCAAAAAGCGTCAACCTAGCCCAATATGATCCGGAGCTGGCAGCCGCCATCGCCCAAGAAGACCAACGCCAGCAAGACCACGTCGAACTGATTGCTTCCGAAAACTACGTCAGTTGCGCCGTGATGGAGGCACAAGGTTCGCAATTGACCAACAAATACGCCGAAGGCTACCCCGGCAAACGATACTACGGCGGCTGCGAATACGTCGATATCGTCGAACAGCTGGCAATCGACCGCGTCAAAGAACTCTTCGGTGCGGAATACGCCAACGTCCAACCCCATTCCGGCTCCCAAGCCAACCAAGCCGTGTACGCTTCCGTCCTCAAACCCGGCGACACCATCCTCGGCATGAGCCTCGCCCACGGCGGACACCTGACCCACGGCGCCAGCGTCAACATTTCCGGCAAACTCTACAACGCCATTACCTACGGCTTGGATGAAAACGAAGTCCTCGATTACGCCGAAGTCGAACGCCTCGCGCTCGAACACAAACCCAAAATGATCGTTGCCGGCGCATCTGCCTACGCACTGCAAATCGACTGGGCGAAATTCCGCGAAATCGCCGACAAAGTCGGTGCCTACCTTTTCGTCGATATGGCGCACTACGCAGGTCTGATTGCCGGCGGCGAATACCCCAACCCCGTCCCATTCTGCGACTTCGTGACCACCACCACCCACAAAACCCTGCGCGGCCCGCGCGGCGGCGTGATTTTGTGCCGCGACAACACGCATGAAAAAGCGTTGAACTCTTCCATCTTCCCAAGCCTGCAAGGCGGCCCGCTGATGCACGTCATCGCCGCCAAAGCCGTTGCGTTCAAAGAAGCCCTGCAACCCGAGTTCAAACAATACGCGAAACAGGTGAAAATCAACGCCGCAGCGATGGCGGAAGAATTGGTCAAACGCGGTTTGCGCATCGTTTCCGGCCGCACCGAAAGCCACGTTTTCCTCGTTGACCTACAACCGATGAAAATCACCGGCAAAGCCGCCGAAGCCGCATTGGGCAAAGCAAACA
>ERZ772799.560-NODE-560-length-14063-cov-2.720303_pt1 | contig 14063 bp, 9 predicted proteins | sample MGYA00511345_ERZ772799 | MGnify/ENA primary metagenome ERZ772799 (study PRJEB29015, sample SAMEA2738037) | human oral metagenome | biome: human oral; feature: human-associated habitat; material: saliva | place: China | collected 2238 ... | reverse complement strand
TGCAGCAGCTTTCACAGCTCTTGCAGATGCAGCTAAAGCAAAACTTGGTAAATAAGAATTAAGATGGGTTTTACCCATCTTTTTTTATGGAGGTAATAATGATTCGTTTAGCAAGAGTAGAAGATATTCCAAGATTACAGGAGCTATTGGGACAGATTCTTCTAGTGCATCATCATGCACGCCCTGATGTTTTTAAGTCAGAAGGCAGTAAATTTACAGATGTAGAGTTAGAAGCAGTGATTAATGATCCAACTAAACCTATTTTTGTATATGAGGATGAAGAAGGCCGTATCTTAGGACATCTGTTCTTAATGATTAAAGAAGTATCTGATAATAATGGTCCACTAAAGGCTGTTAAGACTCTTTTTATTGATGATTTATGCGTTAATAAGGAGGCTCGAGGTCAAAAATTAGGGGAGAAGCTTTATCAATTTGCCTTGGACTATGCTAAGGAGCTAGGTTGTTATAATCTGACACTTCACGTATGGAATGATAATGCGGGTGCTGTACGTTTTTACGAACGTTTAGGTATGAAACCGAGATATACAGAAATGGAAACTATCCTAAAATAATACGTTTTCATGAGAGAAATTTAACTTACGAGGAATAAAAATTTTTGATATGCTGAAAGAGAACTTTTAGAAATGGAGATTTTTAATGCCTCGTAATTTTAAAGAAGCTTTGTTTTTTACGATTTTAATGTGTGGAATGATGGTCTGTGGGATGAGTCTCTGGAATCTTCTTATCCTTGATTGGACTGGAGTTGTTCCCTTTGCTTGGGGTCACTTTTTCCAAGGTTATCTTCCTGGATTTGTAGTTGCTTTCTTACTGGATATGCTTTTGGTGGGACCACTAGCTAAGACAATTGCATTTGCAATTTTACATAAAGTAAAAGCTCATGATAAACGATGGGCGAAGATTTTAGTGATTTCTGGAACCATGGCGCTATTCATGGTAACCTTTATGTCGCTCTATGGATTAGTGTACAACGGTCAGTTGGTGACGCTCTCATCCTATGGTCGTGCTTGGTTGACAAATGTTACCATGGCCTTACCACTTAATTTTCTAGTAGTTGGTCCCATCTCACGCTTTATCTTGGGAAAACTGCAAAAACCATTGCCTGGTGAAGAAGTTGTAGAGAATTTTGAAGACGATGACGAATTACCAACTATAATCTAAGTAAAGAACTGGAGTTTCTCTCCAGTTCTTTTAATTTTAAAAGCAGCCACGGATGTGACTGCTTAATGATGATTAGTTTTTCTTTTTCATTTCACCGTGTGGGTAGTAAGTCCCTTCTGGCATATCGTTAATGAAAACATGGATAGCTTCCTTAGGAGCTTTTGCAACACGTGATACAACCTCAGTAACTTCGCGAGCAAGTTCAATCTTTTGTTCTTCTGAACGACCTTCAAAGAGATCAATTTTTACAAATGGCATAATGCATCTCCTTAGTTTTGATAGTCCTATTATAGCATTAATTAAGAGAATATTCTAAAGTTTTTGGAAATTCTTGAAATGATAATATTGCAATGCTACAATGCGAGTGATTTCAATAGTAAGGCTTAAAGTAAAAAGAGGCCGCTAGCTAAGAGAAAGCATTCCTAGTTGAAAGTAATAGTATTACTTTTGATGCGATCATTCCTGATTTTGGAAATGTTTTACATGCTATTCAAAATGGTAAGGCGTCTGTGATGATGGGTAAGTGATTGTATTTTCTTTATAAAGGATGAAAACTCTTACTAAAAATGGTAAAATAATGCTAACTAGAGACAGTAAGGAGTAAATTATGACAATTGATTTTCGTGCCGAAGTTGATAAGCGCAAAGATGCTTTGATGGAGGACCTTTTTGGTCTTTTGCGTATTAACTCAGAACGTGATGATAGTAAGGTTGATGATAAGCACCCATTTGGTCCTGGAACAGTAAAAGCTTTGGAACATTTTCTTGCTTTAGCAGAACGTGATGGATATAAAACTCGTAATATTGATAATTATGCTGGTGACTTTGAATTTGGTCAAGGTGATGAAGTTTTGGGTATCTTTGCACACTTGGATGTGGTTCCAGCGGGTAGCGGATGGGACACTGATCCTTATGAGCCAGTCATCAAAGAAGGAAAGCTTTATGCTCGTGGTTCATCAGATGATAAAGGGCCCACAATGGCTTGTTATTATGCCTTGAAAATTATCAAAGAGCTTGAGCTTCCAGTATCTAAGCGCGTTCGCTTTATTGTTGGTACAGATGAAGAATCTGGTTGGGGCGATATGGAATATTACTTCGCTCATAATGGATTAAAAGATCCTGATTTTGGTTTTTCACCTGATGCAGAATTCCCAATTATCAATGGTGAAAAAGGTAATATTACAGCCTATCTCCATTTTGAAGGTCAAAATGATGGGGACTTTAGTCTTGTGTCCTTTAATGGTGGTTTGCGTGAAAATATGGTTCCTGAATCAGCAAGTGCAGATTTTACTGGACCTATCACTTTGAAAGAACTCGAGGCCAAATTAGCAGACTTTGTTGCGGAACAAGAAGTAACTGGTCAAGTGACCGAAGAAGCTGGTGTTTTCCATGTGACTATTCATGGGAAATCAGCTCATGGTATGATGCCTCAAAATGGTATTAATGGGGCAACCTACTTAGCACTTTTCCTTAGTCAATTTGATTTCCAAGGCAATGCTAAAACGTATTTGGATTTAATTGCTGAAACACTTCATAAGGATTTCTTTGCTGAAAAGACAGGTCTTGCCTATACAGATCCTAAGATGGGTGAATTGACCATGAATGCAGGTGTATTTAACTTCTCTAAGGAATCAGAAGATAATACGATTGCTCTGAATTTCCGCTATCCTCAAGGGGTTTATACGGACGCTATTAAGACTGATCTTGAAAAACTCGAAGGTCCTAAGGCGGTTAGTCTCTCAGAACACGGTCATGTGCCACACTATGTACCAGTTGATGATCCTATGGTAGAGACTCTTCTTTCAGTCTATGAGAAACAAACAGGGCTTAAAGGTCATGAACAAATTATTGGTGGCGGAACATTTGGACGTCTCCTCAAACGTGGTGTTGCCTATGGAGCTATGTTCCCTGGTTATGTTAACACGATGCACCAAGCAAATGAGTTTACTGAGGTTGAAGACTTGTACCGTGCTGCTTCCATTTATGCAGAAGCTATCTATGAGTTAATCAAATAAAAAAGAGAGACAGTTTTGTCTCTTTTTTGAGGAGGAAGATATGGAAACACTTGAAGAATTAACGCAAGCAATCATGTCCGATGAACAAAATAAAGCTTTTACGGAACAAGGTATAAAACCCTTGTTTACCATTCCAAAAACGGCACGAATTAATATCGTAGGACAAGCTCCTGGTATTCGCGCCCAAGAGTCCGGTCTTTATTGGAATGATCCTAGCGGTGATAATCTTAGGGATTGGATGGGTGTTTCACGCGAAGAATTTTATGAATCTGGCATGTTTGCTATTGTGCCAATGGATTTTTATTTCCCAGGTCATGGTAAATCAGGTGATTTACCTCCTCGCAAAGGATTTGCAGACAAGTGGCATGAGAAAGTTCTTGCTTTAGCTCCTGATATTCAATTGACAATTTTAGTAGGTAACTATGCACAGCGTTACTATTTGCATCAAAAATCATCGGCAAAATTAACGGATACAGTTAAGCATTACAAAGATTACCTTCCAGAGTTTTTCCCTCTCGTTCATCCCTCTCCTCGAAATAATATTTGGCAAGCCAAGAATCCATGGTTTATGGAAGAAGTAGTTCCAGATTTGAAGACCTTAGTCATAAAAATCTTAAGTCAATGATTTCTGATATCTGCACTCGGAGTGTCTTTAGGTATTGTTATCAAATTAATGAAGCAACATTCAGAACATATCCAGATGTTATAAAGATTTGAGCCCCTTGGGGCTCTTTTTGGTGCTATAACAAAAATATTTGCAAAAATAATTAACAAAAATTTTAATGCTAAGCTTATATAATACAATTTAATTCTAATTTTCAGAAGAAGTAACATATAAAATTAAGGTAGCTATCCTTTTAAACTAAAGAATCAATTAAATAATACTTACAAATTGAAAATGAATATAGATTTTTGGAAATATTAAGACAATTCTATTGACAGAAAGTTTAAAAGTGATAGACTTTAGGTGTTAAGAAAATATAGAAGGAAATTTGTGATATGGGAAGAAAAGATTCACAACGTTTTTCAATCAGGAAGTATAGTTTTGGAGCTGCTTCTGTTCTTTTGGGTACAACCATTCTTGCGATGGGGGCAACTGGTGTACATGCAGATGAGGTTTCAACTTCAGCTGCTACTGATACACCACTTAGTGCTTCTGTACTAACAGAAACTGCTGCTGATCCGGCAACGACTGTTGATCATTCAGAGAAGCAAGTTGTTTCTGTCAAAGAAGAAGGAAATACCACTGTAACAACAAGTGTTGTTACAACTGATAGTCTTGAGGATGCTAAAACTTCTGCGGTAAAAGAAGGGGTAGAAGTCGAAGAAACTGCACCTCAAACACATACATCCCTAGAGGGTGCTATTGCTGACAATCAAGCTCAATCAAAAGAGATTAATACGGTTGTTTCGGATTATCAGAAGGCAAAAGAAAACCACAAAAAAGATGTAGCTGAGTATGATAAAGCTAAGGCTGAGTACGATGCTAAAGTGGCCGAAAAAGCAGCAGCTGATAAAGCAAACGCTGCTTCTAAAGCACAGTATGATACTGATCAAGCTGCTTATGAAAAAGGGTTAGCTAAATACCGAGCTGATAAAAAAGCCTATGATGCAGCATTGGAAGAGTATAATACTCAAAAATTAACTTATGATTCTAAAGTCGCAGAAAAAGCAGCTGCCGATGCAGCTAATGCTAAGTCAGAAGCTGATTATAAGGTACAGTTGGCTGTTTATGAAACTGCTAAGAAGAACTATGAAGCTGCTATGGCTCAGTATACCAAAGACAAGGCAAAATATGATGCTGAGAAGGAAGCTTATGATGCTAAAGTAGCTGAAAAAGTTCGTACAGAAATCGAAAACAAGGCTGCTCAAGAGCAGTATGAGAAAGATTTAGCTACGTATAATGCCGCTTATGAAAAATATCAAACCGATTTAGCTGCCTACAAGACTGCTAAAGCAGCCTACGTTGCTAAAGTAGCCGAAAAAGCAGCAGCTGATGCAGCTAATGCAGAAGCTAAAGCTAAGTATGATGCAGAAATGGTCACTTACGAAGCAGCCTTGTCTGAATATAAGACAAATAAGGCTTCGTATGATGCTGCTCTAGCTGAATACAATACGAAAAAAGCAGCCTATGATGCTAAAGTAGCTGAGAAAACACAAGCAGAAATTACTGATAAGGCTGCTCAAGAGCAATATGAGAAAGATCTTGCTGCTTACAATGCGGCTTACGAAAAATATCAAACTGCTTTAGCTGCCTACAAGACTGCTAAAGCAGCCTACGATGCCAAAGTAGCCGAAAAAGCAGCAGCTGATGCAGCTAATGCGGAAGCTAAAGCGAAATATGATGCAGAAATGGCTGTTTATAATACAGCTAAAGCACAATACGATAAAGATTTACAAGAATACCAAGCTAAGAAAGCGCAATACGATAAAGATAAAGCAGCCTATGATCAACTTGTTGCTATTAAAGCAGAAGAAGATGCTGCAAAAGCTAAGTATGAAGTTGAGCTTGCAAAATACAATGTAGACCTAGAACAATACGGCAAAGACTTTGCTACCTACCAAACAAAACTTGCTGAATATCAAACAGCTTTGGTACAGTACAAAGATGCTAAAGCAGCCTATGATAAGTACATGAATGATAATGGTTTCCAAGATCTAAAAGATGTAGAAACTGTTCAAGATTTGACCTTTCAACGTGAAGGTGGAGCCATTCATACCATCGATGGCATCAGTGCTTATCTCACTCGTGATGCTCAAGCGCGTTTGAATACAAGCAATGTTCATCAGTATGATTCTAATAAATTGGAAGCTTCAGATATTGTAGCAACTAGTCCTTGGGCTAATAATGAAACTGAATTTATTCAAATTAAGGAAGGTGACAAATTTGTTGTAACCTATGACAATTTGAATCAGTCAAGCATGCGTGAAAATACAGATATGCATCCTATCAAGCGCGTGATTTACCGTTATGAGATTCTAAGTCTCCCATCAAATGATGGCAAAGGGATTGCAGCAGTTAGTGCGGATCCAACTGTAACTCTTACAGTCGGTGCTTCAACAGACCAAAATAAACCCGTTAAGGTTGCTGTAGATGTTGAATTCTATGATGGTAATGGCAATAAGTTTGATTTGACACAACATAATGCGATTGTTGCTTTGAACTCTCTTAACCACTGGACAGGTGCTTCTTATGTAGATAGTGGGGATAAACCTCGTGCCCTTACAGTAGAAGCCAAGGATAAAGATGGTAACACTGTTCGAGGATCTTGGAATCCGTATGCAGATGGTTCATCAATGAGCATTGAAAACAATGCGGTTGTTGTTAAAAATGGAACAGCTGACTTTGGTACTGCTGATGTCACTATCTCTGCTGAAAACCCAATCAAGATTGTGGCACAAAAAGCAACGTGGAATGGTAGTGAATTTACAGTTAGTGAAGAAACTGTTATTGACGCAACTTCAGTCAATGTTTCAGGTGCTGGGAACGGTCACTCTATTGGAACAGATGAGTTCACATTAGATGGTAAAGATGATGTTATCGGTTCTTATACGATTGATCCAACTTCAGGACGTATCATCTTTACTCCTAAGAAGAAATTTGAAAATGTGGAGCACCAAGAGTCTGTAAATATTGGCAATAATAGATATATTCCAATTCCAAATTCTAGTGTTTCTTATGATGCCGCTACTAAAGAAGTAACGTCGTTTAAAGACAACCAATATATTGAACATGGCTCAATCTTTAATGGTGAATCTTCAGCGACTCTTGAAGGTTGGGATAATCCATCTTCTCCATACCTCTATTATGGTGGAGCAGGCTTGAAGATGTCTGATGGTCACTTGGTATTTACGGCCAATGGAGCTAATGCTGCTGGTCAACCGACAGTATATTGGTTTGCGATTAACTCAAATGTTGGTATTCCAAAAAATCCAGGTGAAGCGCCAAAAGAGCCAACAGCTCCTGAAGAACCAAAGGCTCCAACACCACCAACGATTACATTGGAAGTTCTTCCAGCGGTACCAACAGAACCAACTCCGCCAACAGCCCCTACGGCACCAACAGAACCTAACTATACAGTTGTTACAGTTGATTCAGAGGAACCTAAGGCACCAACAGAACCAAAAGCACCAACGCCACCAACTCCGACAGTTGTTGAAGTTCCTGCGGAACCAAGCAAACCAGAAGAACCTAAAGCGCCAACACCACCGACAGAACCTAACTACACTGTGGTTACAGTTGATGCAGAGGAACCTAAGGCACCAACAGAACCAAAAGCTCCAACGCCACCAACTCCAGCTTTAGTTGAAGTGCCAGTAAAGCCACGTAAGATTACGGCTCCAGTAGAACCTAAGGCTCCGACTCCACCTACACCTGTAGTTGTAGAGGTACCTGGTGAGCCAACAAAACCAACTCCACCAACAGAGCCAACAGCTCCAACACCACCAACTATGGTCACAGTTAATGTTCCTAATAAACCTGTTTCACCTAAAGAACTTGTAGCTCCTAAGGTAAAATGGCATAAAAATTATCTTGTTGAGCGCGTAACACGTCCAGTACCAACGACGCCACCAACTCCTCAAAAACCAAAAACTCCTGGAACACCTACAGGACCAAGCGTTACACCAACTTCTTCTATAGTTGCTAAGCAAGAAACAGAAAGAACTAATAGCGCCGTATTGCCAGAAACAGGTGACTCTAACCAAAAATTAGCATCTGTAACAGGTCTAGGCCTGCTTTCAATGGCCCTTTCAGGTCTATGGTCAGCTCGCAAACGTAAACATTAATAAGATAAAATGAAAGATTAGGTTGTTTTGCTATGCAAGACAGTCTAGTCTTTTTTTTGTTACTTATTCTTTGCATATTATCGGCATAAATAAGTTTGAATGTTAAAACTAATAGGGCAAACGAGAGGACATGATTTAGGTGAAATAGCTATCCAAAAGCTAAATATCACTATGAAAAGTAAAATGAAAGCTTATAGTTGATTGTTTTTCATAATCTTTTCAATAAAAAAACATTAAAGCGAATTGGACTAGATATTATAAAATTAAACCTCCTTTTTGTATCGAAAACGCTATTAATAATAGGGTTTTGTCTATCAAATATTTTGATATTAAAAAGTATTTGAATTTAAGAATCTAATCGAATTTAAAGGAATGCGTGTTTTTATGAGATATCTCAAATTGACATGGTTCTTTCTTTTGTTAGAATATGAACATAACTAAATATAGAAGGACGTAATTTAAATGGGGAAAAAGGAATTACAACGTTATTCACTCAGAAAGTCTAGCCTTGGTGCGGCTTCTGTTCTTTTGGGGACTGCAGTTCTTGCAGTAGGAGCTTCAAATGCAAGCGCTGATGAGGTAGCAACAACTACAGATTCAGCAACACCAGCAGTTGAAGCAACAGATGCTGTTGAAGAAAACACTTCAGCCGTAGCAGATTCAACTGAAAAGAAAGTTGTTAACGTTACTGAAGAAGGCAACACAACTGTTACAACGAGTGAAGTAACAAATACAAGCTTAGAAGCTGCAAAAACAGCTGCAACTAACGAAGGGGTTGAGGTTAGGGAAGAACCTGCTCAAACCAAAGAAACTGTTGAAGCAGCTGCTGCAGATAATAAAGCACAAGCAGAGAAAATCAATACAGTCGTTTCTGATTATAAAGCGGCTAAAGAACAATACAAGTCAGATAAAGCTGACTATGATAAAGCAAAAGCAAACTATGATGCCAAATTAGCTGAGAAAGCACTTGCTGATAAAACAAATGCTGAAGCTCAGGCTAAATATGATACTGAAAAAACAGCTTATGATAAAGCTTCAGAGCAATACCAAATTGCTAAGCAAGCTTATGACTCAGCTCTTTCAGAGTACAAGACTAAGAAAGTTACTTATGATGCTAAGGTAGCAGAAAAAGAAGCCGCTGATAAAGAAAATGCGCTTTCTGCAGCTAAATACCAAGCAGAATTGGCAACATATAACCAAGCAAAAGCTGATTATGAAGCAGCTCTTGCTCAGTACAATAGCGATAAAGCTAAATACAACGCTGAAAAAGCTAACTATGATAATAAAGTAGCTGAAAAAGTTGTTACTGAGAAACGTAACGCTGAAGCTGAAGCTAAATATCGAACTGAGCTAGCAGCATACAATGAAGCAAAAGCTAAATATGATGTAGAAAAAGCAGCATATGACAAGAATCTTGAACTTTATAACGCTAAGAAAACAGCTTATGAAGCAGATCTTGAAACAAAACAAGCTATTGAAAAATACAATGCAGATGCAAAAGCTAGATACGAAGCTGCCTTGGTTGTCTACAATGAGCAAAAAGCTAAATATGACCAAGAGTACCTTGAGTATCAAAACAAATTAGCTGTCTACCAAACAGCACTTAAACAATACCAAGATGCTAAAACAGCTTACGATAAATACATGAATGATCCTGTATATCGTAACCTTAAAGATGCTGAAGTTGTTCAAGAATTGACTTTCCAACGTGAAAACGATGCGACACACAAAGTTGAAGGTGTAAGCAACTACTTGACAAAAGAAGCACAAGAGCGTCTTAACACAAGTAATGTTTTCCAATATGACTCTAACAAGTTACAAGCATCTGACATTGTTTCAAATAGCCCTTGGACAAACACTGAAGACGAGTGGATTCAAGTTAAAGAAGGTGACAAATTTGTTGTTACTTATGATGGTTTGAACCAATCAAGCATGCTTGTTGAAAATGAAGCATCAGCAATCAAACGTGTTGTATACCGTTACGAAATCGTTAGCCTTCCATCAAACGACGGAAAAGGTATCGCGAAAATCAGTAAGGATCCAACAGTAACTATGACAGTTGGAGCATCAACTGATCAAGATAAACCAGTTAAAGTAGCTGTAGATGTTGAGTTTTACGATAAAGATGGTAAAATGTTCAACCTTAGTGAGCGTAATGCTATCGTAGCACTTAACTCACTTAACCACTGGAACGGTGCAGCTTATGTTGAAACATCTGAGCGCCCACGTCCACTTACAGTAGAAGCGAAAGACGTTAATGGTAATACTGTTCGCGGTACTTACAATCCTTACGCAGATGGTTCTACTTTGGCAATCCAAAACGGTGAAGTTGTTACAAAATCTGGTTACGCAGATTTTGGTGGAGCTACAGTTAACATTTCAGATGAGAACCCACTTAAGGTAGTGGTTCCTATCACTGACTGGAATGGTTCAGAATGGGTTGTCTCACGTGAAATTCCATCTGATGTCACAACTCTTAATGCTTCAGGTAGCGGTAATGGACACGCTCTTGGTAACCAAGATTATACGTTTGGTGATAAAGATGATGTTATTGGTTCATACAGTGTTTCTGCTGAAACTGGTTTGATTACATTCACACCTAAGAAAAAATACCAATCAACACGCCACCAAGAATATGTAAATATTGGTGATAACCAATTCATCGCTATTCCAAAATCATCAGTTACTTATGATGCTGCCACTAAAGAAGTAACATCTGTCAATGATAACCAATACATTGACCATGGTGCAGTCTTTAATGGTGAGACAACATCAGAATTGACAGGTTGGGATAACGCTGATTCACCTTACCTCTACTATGGAGGTGCAGGTATCAAGATGACTAATGGTCACTTGGTATTTACTGCTGAAGGTGCAAATGCTGATGGTGCACCAACAGTTTATTGGTTCGCAATCAACTCTAACCTTGGTTTGCCTAAGAATCCAGGTGAAAAACCTGAAGAACCTAAGGCACCAACACCACCAACAGCACCGGTTAAACCAGTCGTTAAAACAGTTGGTATCAATCCACAAGAACCAACACCACCAACACCTCCAAAAGAGCCAGTGGCACCAACGCCACCAACACCAAAAGTAGTTGAAGTTCCTGGTAAACCACAAGAACCAACACCACCAACAGGTCCAACAGCACCAACGCCACCAACACCAAAAGTGGTTGAAGTTCCAGAAAAACCGGTTGAACCAACACCACCAACAGGTCCAACGGCACCAACGCCACCAACACCAAAAGTAGTTGAAGTTCCTGCTAAACCAGTAGAACCTAAAACTCCTGAAAAACCAAGTGTTGTATGGCACAAGAACTACGTCGTTGAGAGAGAGTCTCACGTGGTACCACCAACACCACCGACTACTCCACCAACACCTGTTACTCCTCCAACTCCAGTGACACCACCAACTACACCAACTCCAGATACTGAAGTTCCTGTAGTGCCTCAAGCTGAGTTGCCACAAACTGGTGAGCACACTAGCAATGCTGGATTTATTGGACTTCTTTCAATGATTTTTGCAGCCTTTGTAGGATTCTTCAAACGTCGTAAAGAAGATTAAGTGGTGCTATTAAATTAGTTCCCCATCAAAACTAGATTCTATTTAGGATCTAGTTTTTATTTTTGCTCGTTTTTCCTCCCTCATATCATTTCTATTTACTGGTGAAACATGTTATAATTGTTTTGAACGACTATTTTAGAAAGATGCAAGGAGACGAGCATGGAAGAACTTAAGAAAATCGCTGGTGTAACCGCTGCCAAATATGTTGAAGATGGAATGGTTGTTGGACTCGGTACAGGGTCAACAGCCTACTTCTTTGTAGAGGAAATTGGCCGTCGTATTAAGGAAGAAGATCTTAGTGTTGTTGGTGTAACGACATCAAGTCAAACCACTAAACAAGCTGAAGGCTTAGGCATTCCTTTGAAGGCAGTGGATGACATTGACAGTATTGATGTTACTGTTGATGGAGCCGACGAAGTAGACCCTCAACTCAACGGGATTAAAGGTGGCGGTGGCGCCCTTTTGATGGAAAAAATCGTCGCTACACCTACAAAAGAATATATCTGGGTGGTTGATGAGTCTAAAATGGTTGATCAATTAGGTGCTTTCAAACTACCAGTTGAAGTGGTTCAATATGGTGCTGACCGTCTGTATCGTGTCTTTGAGTCTGAGGGCTATAAGCCATCATTCCGACTTACGGAACAAGGTGACCGCTTTGTTACAGATATGAAGAACTATATCATCGATCTTGATTTAGGTAAGATTGAAAACCCAGTAGCTCTTGGTGAAGAACTAAAAGCTATGACTGGTGTTGTCGATCATGGATTGTTCAATGGTATGGTTAACAAAGTCATCGTTGCAGGAAAAGACGGTGTTAAGGTCGTTGAAGTTAAGGCCTAGTCCGATTTTTATTCCCCCTCACTTTTAATGAGCAAAACTAATTAATTTTTTTCAAACTATTAAATAATATAGAAAGGCAAGAGGTAATTTCGAAAAGATTTTAGCTCTTTGTGGTGTTATTATGTCCAAATTTAACCGAATGCATTTAGTCGTACTTGATTCAGTAGGAATTGGTGCTGCTCCAGATGCCAATGACTTTGTCAATGCAGGTGTGCCAGACGGTGCTTCAGATACCCTTGGTCACATCTCTAAATCTGTAGGATTGAATGTGCCAAATATGGCTAAGCTTGGTCTAGGAAATATTCCTCGTGAAACACCTTTGAAAACAGTACCAGCAGAAAGCAACCCAACTGGTTATGCAACAAAATTGCAGGAAGTGTCTCTTGGTAAAGATACGATGACTGGTCACTGGGAGATCATGGGTCTCAATATTACTGAGCCTTTTGATACTTTCTGGAACGGATTCCCAGAAGAAATTCTCACTAAAATTGAAGAATTCTCAGGCCGTAAAGTCATTCGTGAAGCTAATAAACCATACTCAGGTACGGCTGTTATTGAAGACTTTGGTCCTCGTCAAATGGAAACTGGTGAATTGATTATTTACACTTCAGCTGACCCAGTTCTTCAAATTGCTGCACACGAAGACGTTATTCCTTTGGATGAGTTGTATCGTATTTGTGAATATGCGCGTTCAATTACCCTTGAGCGTCCAGCTCTTCTAGGGCGTATCATTGCGCGTCCTTACGTTGGTGAGCCTGGAAACTTCACTCGTACGTCTAACCGTCGTGATTTGGCTGTTTCACCATTTGCACCAACTGTTTTGGATAAATTGAATGAAGCTGGTATCGATACTTATGCCGTTGGTAAAATCAATGATATTTTCAATGGAGCTGGTATCAACCACGATATGGGACACAACAAATCAAATAGCCATGGTATTGATAATTTGATTAAAGCTATGACTTCTGAAGACTTCAAACATGGTTTCTCATTCACAAACTTGGTAGACTTTGATGCCCTTTATGGACATCGTCGTGACCCACATGGATATCGTGATTGCTTGCACGAATTTGACCAACGTTTGCCTGAAATCATTGCTGCTATGCGTGAAGATGATCTCTTGATGATTACTGCAGACCACGGAAATGATCCAACTTATGCAGGTACAGACCATACTCGTGAGTATATTCCTTTCTTGGCTTATAGCCCATCATTCAAAGGAAATGGACTTATTCCAGTAGGTCATTTCTCTGACATCTCAGCAACTGTCGCTGAAAACTTTGGTGTAGATAAAGCCATGATTGGTGAAAGCTTCTTGGATAAACTTGTCTAAAATGAAGCGCTATGCATTCTTGGTTCGTGGGATAAATGTTGGTGGCCGTCATAAGGTAGTCATGGGAGACTTCTGTCGTAAGTTAGAAAATCTCGGTATGACAAATGTCTCTTCCTATATTAATAGTGGAAATTTTTTCTTTGATTCTACCTTGATGAAAGAGGAACTCCTCTTAGTTTTAGAGGAATTTCTAAATAAGGCTTATCCATTTATTAAGGTATTTTCTCTTTTTACTCTTGAAAATTATCAAAATGAAGTGGCCTCATTACCTAAGTGGTGGGAAGATGATTTCTATAGAAAAGACGTCCTCTTATTCACTGAAAGACTTGATAAAAATGAAAT
>ERZ772799.559-NODE-559-length-14075-cov-4.382668_pt1 | contig 14075 bp, 10 predicted proteins | sample MGYA00511345_ERZ772799 | MGnify/ENA primary metagenome ERZ772799 (study PRJEB29015, sample SAMEA2738037) | human oral metagenome | biome: human oral; feature: human-associated habitat; material: saliva | place: China | collected 2238 ... | reverse complement strand
GCGAGCTTCGCTCGGCGCGTCGTCTCGAAGCCCGGCCAGGCCCCGCCACCGCCCATGGGCGATCTTTCGTTCGTAGTCCACCGTGTCTCGTCGGTGCACTTGGCGCCATCGCTGGTGTGTTTGCGCTCCGCGATGAAACCGACAGCACCTTTGCTGGCGCTTCCTTGCAGTGGAATGAAACCGCCATCACCATTGCGGGCGATGAAAGGCCATTTTCGGGCCAATTCCAACCTGCAAAGGTGTTGGCGGTTTCAATGGGGCGCGCAGCGTGGCGTGCAAAGGTGTTGGCGGTTTCAATGGGGCGCGCAGCGTGGCGTGCAAAGGTGTTGGCGGTTTCAAAGTTGGTCCGTCATCGCATCCTGTGCGCGAAAAAGTTCGCCCCGTATCTCCCGCTCCTGCCGTGGTGCCCGAAAAAGTTCGCCCTGCAAGCCCAAAACGGGTGAAAAACGCTGCTTGTTGGTGCGCTGGGCGAGTTTCTCGCGGAAGAACCGCTGCAAGCTCTCATCGTGAACGTGTCTATGTGCGCCCGCAGTCCTTGCGGTGGTCGCTCATCAGCCGGGGAGAAAGGTCACATGCAATTCCCCTGAATGTATTTCAATATCTGAACTCAGATCGTTGAAGTTCTGCGGTTTGTGGGTCATCGCGAGTGTGAGCCCTCAGGGAATTGCATGCGGAATTGTGGGGGCATGTCGCTCAGGGGCGCCGGACCGATGCCGATAGTCGCGTCGATGAGCCGAATCGGTGGCAGTGTGCGTGTGGTTGCGGGTGGGCTGGTCCGGCGCTCGGCTGGTGCGCCAGATGGCGGTCGGCCATGGCGGCAGGCGACAGGCGGCAGACGGCGGGCAGCGGTCGGCCAGGGCAGCAGACGGAAGGCCGCAGGTGGCAGACCGTGGGCGACCTGGCGGGCCCGCCGACGCAGCCAGCCGACGCGTCAGAACTGCCGCTGCAGCAACACCAACGCCGCAAGGGGGCCGGCTACGCGGCTCGGGCCGCGATGTAGCCCTGCAACGCAATGACGCCGGCACCACGAGACCAGGCCTCGTTGGAGCCGTCGGAGAGGGTGACGCGAATCGAGGTGGCTCGCGGGTCGCGCACTTCGCCGATGCCCTCCCGGACGGCATCGCCGCTCAGGGATGCGAGAGCGACCCCCTCGCCGCCGATGATCACGAGCTCGGGCGCCGTCAATGACGCCACTAGGCCGATGAGCCTGCCGAGGGCGCGCCCCGACGCCGCCAGAATTGCCTCCACCGCGGGGTGCTTCTCAGAAGCGAGGGTGATGACGTCATTCCATTCGAGGGGTCGGCCGACGGCGGCCGACGCGTCCCGGCAGATTGCGGGGGTCGTCAGCATTGCTTCGGCGCAACCCCGGTGCCCCTGGGAGCAGATGGGCCCGAGGGGATCCAACGGCCAGTGCCCGACGAGGCCGATGCCCGAGTCCTCGTTCTCCAGGCGCTCCCCGTTCGCGACGCACCCGTAGCCCACGCCCACGCCGACCGTGATGACGGCGAAGTTGGAGTGGCCGGTGCCCGACCCGAACCAGTGCTGGATCTGCGTGTAGGCAGACAGGTCGTTTGCGACGAAGGCGGGCAAGCGGGTCGCCTCGGAGACGAGGGAAGCGAGCGGGACGTCGTGCCACTTGAGGAAGGGTGCCGACTCGACGGTGCCGTCGGCGTTCACGATGCCGCCGACAGCGATGCCGATCGCGTCGATGCGGTAGGCCGAGCGGGCACGGTGGGCCAGGTCCGCGATCGCCCGGACGACGCGGATGGGCGTGAGGGAGTCGAGGGGGACTCGGTAGGAGTCGCGAGGGGTCGCCTTCAGGTCGATGACGGTGGCGTCGAGTGCGCTATCCGTCAGCTTGATGCCCAGGAAGTAGTGCGAGGAGGGGACGACGTCGAGGGGGATGGTCGGGCGACCGGAGGTGCGCTGGGTCGCTTCGGGAACCTCGGCGAGGAGGCCCGAGGCGATGAGCTCCGTCGAGATGCGTGTGAGCGTCGCGGGGGCCAGGCCGAGGCGTCGGGCCAGTTCAGCGCGGCCGAGCGGGCCGTGGATGAGGACTTCGAGCGCGACCGCAGAAGCGAGCTCGTCTTTGGGCTGCCAGGTCATGACCATTCCTTTCTGGTGAAAAAAAGATTACACGTAAATCTCATATTTGCCTAGCGTATTGACAAGACTAATTTTGCGTGGTGAAATTACCTCCAAGCGGCCAAAGGTGGTCGCGATCACGAGAAAGATCACAGTGCAATGAAGCAGAAGCGTCTCCTCACCGTCGGTGTCACCCTTTTCGCTGCGGCCTCGATGCTCGCAGCCTGTGGCGGTAACACTGCCGACCAGTCATCATCCTCCGACTCCGGATCCGGCTCCTCGACCGTCGAACTGACCCTGTGGGGCACGTACGGTGCGGGCTCCAACAGCGCACAGAAGGACGCGCTGGAGAAGGAAATCATCCCCGCCTTTGAGAAGGCAAACCCCGGAATCACCATCAAGTACGTCGACATGCCGTACGATGGCCTCAAGCAGAAGCTCACGACCGGCGCCGCGGCCGGAGAACTGCCCGACCTGATCCGTACCGACCTCGGTTGGAACGCTCAGTTCGCCAAGCTGGGCGTCCTCAAGCAGCTCGACGGAAACATGCCGAACTATGACGCGCTCGCGGCCAAGGTGTATCCGGGCCTGCTGGGCACGACTCTGTACAACGGCCACCACTACGGCCTGCCCCTGGATACGAACACGCGCGTGCTCATCTCCAACCCCGATGCCCTGTCGAAGCTCGGCGTCGACAAGGCTCCTGAGACCTTCGACGAGCTGAAGGACCTCGCCGCCAAGGCCAAGGATGCGGGCGGCTCGGTCTACGCGTTCGCAGACGGCGACATCTCGCAGTGGAACATCATGCCGTGGATCTGGAGCGCGGGCGGCGACATTGCCGACCCGGACCAGACCAAGGCCTCGGGCTACCTGGACTCCGATAAGTCCGTGGCCGGCGTCCAGTTCCTCGTCGACCTGTACAAGGAGGGACAGATCCCCAACGCGATTATCGGCAACGAGGGTGCGACCAAGACGCAGGACGGCATGCCGAATGGCGAGTACGCGACGATCCTCGATGGCCCATGGATGGACCAGATCTGGGCGGGCTCCTACCCGGACTTCAAGCCCACCTACTCGAAGGTCCCCGCCGGTGAGGGCGGATCGATCTCGGTCGTCGGCGGCGAGTCCATCGTCATCACGGAGCAGACGAAGGACCTCGAGGCCTCGTACAAGTTCCTCGAGTTCACCCAGTCGCGCGAGTTCCAGCTGCCGATGAGCAAGGCCGGCCAGATGACGGTCGTCGCCGAGTATGCGGCCGAGGAGGCCGAGGCGACGCCGGGCACCAAGATCTTCTCCGAGCAGCTCAAGACCGCGAAGTCTCGCCTGTCCATCCCCGATTCCGGGAAGGTCGACGAGATCCTCAAGACTGAGCTGACCCCCGCCTTCGAAGGCAAGGTGACCGTCAAGGAAGCCCTGACGAAGGCCGCGCAGCAGATTGACCCGCTCCTGAGCGCCGCCAAGTAACCTGGCGTCGCTCCTGCAACCGGGCCCGGCTCCCACACGCACGGGGCTGGGCCCGGGAAAGGACTCATCATGAGCACCCCCACCGCGGACGAGGCCGTGGCGCCTCGCGCGCGTCGGCGTTCCTCCCGGAGGAACCCGGTGGCCCCCTACCTTTTCTTGGCGCCGGGAATGATCCTGTTCGCCCTGTGCGTCCTGTACCCCATGGTGCGTTCGGGGCAGATGAGCTTTTACGACTGGAACATCGTGAAGGGCTCGAACTCGGACTTTGTAGGCCTGGACAACTATGTGAAGGCCTTCCATGACCCATCGTTTTGGACGGGTCTGGGTAACTCTGGGATCTACATGGCGCTGACGGTGCCCCCGCAGATCATCCTCGGCCTCGCCGTTGCGATGCTGCTGCGCTCGAAGGCGCCGCTGCAGCCCCTGTTCCGGGTGCTCTACTACCTGCCCGTGGTCACGTCCTGGGTGGTTGTGTCGCTGCTTTTCAAGTACCTGTTTGCCGACCAGGGGCTCATTAACTACATGCTGGGGAGCGCCCACCTGGGCGCGGGGGACACGTCGTGGCTGTCGAACCGTTGGACGGCGATGATCGCGATCTGCGCGCTGGGGGTGTGGAAGGGCATCGGCTGGTCGATGATGATCTTCCTCGCCGCCCTCCAGGGGGTACCCAAGGAGCTGGAGGAGGCCGCCCTCGTCGATGGGGCGAACTGGTGGCAGCGCTTTAAGGCCGTGACCGTGCCGGCAATCTGGCCGGCCACCGTCTTCGTCATCGTGATGCTGGTGATCGGCGGGCTGAACGTCTTCACGTCGGTGCTGCTCATGACGAAGGGCGGGCCCAATGGCCAGACCGAGGTCCTGCTCACCTACATGTATCGCCTGGCGTTCTCCGACTTGAACTTCGGGTACGGCTCGGCGATCGCGGTCGTCCTGACGATCCTCGTGTTCATCATTTCGATTGTTCAGCTCAAGGTGTTGAACCGTGACGACGAAAGGGCGGGAGCATGAGCACGTCACGCAAAACGATGCACGCCGCCGGAACGTCGCTGCGCTTCGTCGTCCTGACGGTCGGCGCGATCGTCATGATCCTGCCGTTCGCCTACATGGTGTCGACAGCCTTCAAGCCGCAGGCCTATGTCCTGGAGACGCCACCGAAGTTCATTCCTGACCCGGGCACGGTCGACAACTTCGTGCAGGCGTGGACGACGCAGGATTTTTCCCGCTACGCCCTGAACTCAGCGTTCGTGTCCGTGACGTCGACGGTGCTGGCTGTCTGGCTCTCCTCGATGATGGCCTACGCGTTCGCGCGCTTCGATTTCCCGTGCAAGGAGTGGTTCTTCCGGGCCCTCCTCCTCGGCCTGATGATCCCGTCGATGATGCTCATCATTCCGCAGTTCGTGCTCACGAAGCAGCTGCACCTCATCGATAACCTGTGGGCCCTCGTGCTGTTCTACGTGTCGGGAAACTTGGCGCTTAACACGTTCCTGCTGCGCAGTTTCTTCGAGGGGATCCCCCGCGAGCTTGACGAGGCCATGGAGGTTGACGGCGCGAACGTGTGGACCCGCTACTGGCGCCTCGCGATGCCGCTGGCCAGGCCGGCGCTCGCGACGACCGTTATCTTCACTTTCCTGGCCACCTGGGACGAGTTCGCGTGGGCACTCACGGTCATTTCGACGGAAACGAAGCGCACTCTCCCCATCGCCATTCAGCTGTTCCACGGGCAAAACTCCACCCAGTGGGGGCTCGTTTTTGCCGCGTCCCTGATCGCGATTCTCCCCGTCATCGTCGTGTACCTGATCTTCCAGCGCCACTTCGTCGCGGGCCTGACCGCAGGAGCCGTGAAAGGATGACTCCCTCGCTCCTTCCCACCCAATCCGTCTACCTGCCCGGGCAGGCCGTCCTCGTCGAGGCCTCCCACCCGGGCGACCTCGTCATCACACACCTGGGCGAGACTGTGCGCGAGGTCCGGTGCGAGCGCCCCGGCCTCGTCGATCTGGGAGAACTGAGCGTCGGCGGGTACGGCGTCGCCCAGCCCGCGGCCGGCGCGTCGAGCGCGATCCAGGTGTGCGTGTCAGCGTCGGAGCGCCTGCGCTACGGTTTCGTCGCGTCATTCCGTCCGGGAAAGGACGTCGAGGCCGTGGCCCGTTTCGCCCGTCGCCTGCACCTGACCGCCATCCAGTTCTACGACTGGGCGTATCGGCACGCGGATCTGCTGGGCGGGGGAGAGGAGTACCTCGATGCCCTCGATCAGCCGATTTCCCTGGCGACCGTGCGCGCCCTCATCGAGGCACTGCGGGCGGTGGGCACGCGCTCCATCGGCTACGCGGCCGTGTACGGCGTCGGCAATGACGAGTGGGAACAGTGGGAGGATGCGGCCCTGCTGGATCCAGCGGGGGAGCCGTACTCGCTCGCCGACTTCCTGCGCATCGTCGATCCTGCGCACCCGCGCTGGCTCGCCCACTTCGCGGCAGACGTTGCGGCGGCCGCGCGCGAGGTCGGCTTCGACGGCTTCCACCTCGACCAGTACGGCTGCCCGAAGGCGGCCGTCCGCCCCGATGGGGAGGTCGTCGACGTCGCCTCATCCTTCGACACCCTCATCCGAGGCGTGCGCGAGGCGGTGCCCGGCTCGACCCTCGTGTTCAACAACGTCAACGACTTCCCGACCTGGTCCTCGCCCAGCGCCCCGCAGGACGCGGTCTACATCGAGCCCTGGGAACCCGTCACCACGTACGAGGCCCTGGCTCGCGTGGCGACGAGGGCCCGCCTCGTCGGGGGTGGGAAGCCGGTCGTCCTGGCGGCCTACCAGTCCATCTACGACAAGGCCGCCCGGGACGTGGGTGACGCGTCCACGCGGCTCACGATGGCGACGCTCTTCTCGCACGGAGCCACCCAGCTCCTCGCCGGAGAGGACGGCCACATCCTCGTCGACCCGTACTACGTGCGCAACATGCCCGCCGAGGACGAGACCCTCGACATGCTGGCGAGCTGGTACGACTTCCTCGTCGCAAACGACGAGATCCTCGTCGATCCCGGGATCGTCGACGTGACGGCCTCGTACGTGGGCGCGTACAACGCGGATATCGACGTGTCCTTCGACGAGGCCCCCGTGTGCTGGGAGGCCGCCCCCGGATGCGTGTGGCGACGCGTCACCCGCGCGGGGGACGCGCTCGTCGTCCACCTCATCAACCTGGTGGGACAGTCCGACACGGTGTGGGACGGGTCCCACCGCTCGGCGATCGCGCTACGAGGCGGTACGCTGCGTCTGAAGCCCCTGTTCGGGCGCGTACCGCGCGTGGCTGCGGCGGATCCCGATGCGGGCTCGACGCTCATCCCTCTAGACGTGCGAATCGTCGACGGCCAGGCCGTTGTTTCCCTCCCCGACCTCAACGTATGGCAGGTGCTCCATGTTCTTCTGTAATGATGCGCTACACTCCCACGGCAACGGCCTCGGCCCCGACGAGTGGTGGAAGGGCGCCGTCGTCTACCAGATCTACCCGCGCTCCTTCAAAGACTCCAACGGCGACGGCTTCGGCGACCTCGAGGGCATTCGTTCCAAGCTCGACTACCTGCAGGCCCTCGGCGTCGACGTCCTGTGGCTCTCGCCGATCTACGCCTCCCCGCAGGCGGACAACGGCTACGACATCGCCGACTACTACGACATCGACCCCATGTTCGGCACCCTGTCGGACTTCGATCGTCTGCTGGAGAGCGTCCACGAGCGGGGCATGCGCCTCGTCATGGACCTGGTCGTCAATCACTCCTCCGACGAGAACCCGTGGTTCGTCGAGTCGCGGTCCTCGCGGGAGAGCCCGAAGCGTGACTGGTACATCTGGCGCGACCCCCGCCCCGGGTTCGAGGGCGGCGAGGCCGGGGCTGAGCCCAACAACTGGGGGTCCTTCTTCTCCGGCTCGGCCTGGGCCTGGGATGAGGCCACGGGCCAGTATTACCTGCACCTGTTCCACAGGAAGCAGCCCGACCTGAACTGGGACAACCCCGACGTGCGCTCCGCCGTCTACGAGATGATGAACTGGTGGCTCGACCGCGGTGTCGACGGCTTCCGCATGGATGTCATCAACCTGATCTCGAAGGACCCGGGCATGCCCGACGGCATCGTCTACCCCGGGCGCGCGTGGGGCGAGGGCTTCCCGCACTTCTCCGAGGGCCCGCACCTGCACGAATACCTCGCCGAGATGCGACGCGAGGTCTTCGACGGTCGCGCCGGCACCATGACGGTCGGCGAGTGCCCCGGCGTGCGCCGCGACAACGTCCTGCTGTTCACGGACCCGGCCCGCGCAGAGCTCGACATGGTGTTCCAGTTCGACCACGTCGACCTCGGCCTCGAAGCGGGGAAGTTCCACCCGCGCCCGCTGCGCCCCGGCGAGCTCGCCGACTGCCTGAGCGCCTGGCAGGAGGCCCAGGGTGAGGTCGGGTGGAATAGCCTCTACCTGGATAATCATGACCAGCCGCGCGCCGTCAGCCGCTTCGGCGACGAATCGCACCGCTACGAGTCGGCGACCGCCTTGGCCACCGCGCTGCACATGCTGCGTGGCACCCCCTACGTGTACCAGGGCGAGGAGCTCGGCATGACCAACGGGGTCTTCCACGGCCTCGACGATTTCCGTGATGTTGAAGCGCTGCGCTACTACCACGAGGCCGTGGCGGCGGGGGAGAGCCCCGAGGCCGTCCTGGTGGGCATGCGCGCGACCGGACGCGACAACGCGCGCACGCCCGTCCAGTGGGACGCGAGCGAGCACGCCGGCTTCACGGAGGAGGACCCGTGGATTGGCGTCACCCCGAACTATCGGGAGATCAACGCCGCCTCCCAGGTCGGTGATCCCTCTTCCGTGTACGCCTACTATCGCGCGCTCGCGGACGTCCGCCACGGCCTGCCGGTGATCGCCTCCGGAAGGTTCGAGAGAATTGCGACTCCTTCGCCTGCGGTCTTCGCCTACCGGCGCACCCTCGGCGAGGCCGTGGCAACGGTCCTCGTCAACCTGTCTTCACAGCCCGTGTCCCTCGGCGAGGCGGCGCGCGGGGTGGTCGGCGAGCTGCTTCTTTCCAACCGCGACCTGCCCGAGGCCAGGCGGGGAGTCCCGGCAGTCCTCGAGCCGTGGGAGGCGCGCGTTTACCTCGCGTGAGGGGCGCGTGGCCCCTGGGTGCTGGCGTATGTTCGTGTACACGTCATGAATCATTTATCCAGAGTGCACTCCAGCGTTGGCGTTGCGCCGTCGTAAGCGAAGTCGATACGGCATTCGAAGGAGGCCGCTTGGGGGAGGCGCTTGCCGGCGTTGGGGTCGGTGGGGCCTGTACCTACTATGAGGGCGAAGCGCGAATTCTCCAGTGGACCGATGAAGGGTGGATCGTTGACCAGGTCCAGTGGTTCAGTGGAGAATGCGAGGGCTCCGCAGGTGCGTTGTCGCGCGGGGTCTGGCGTGCCGGTGCGGCAAGATGCCGCGAAGGCTTCGCTTTCGGTTTGGATCCATTGGGTGAGCTTCTCGCTCGGCTCAATTGTGAAGGGGGTGGTCCACAAGTTGCTGCGGATTTCCCCTGCCCCATCGGCCAGGGGGTGCTCGTAGTTGATCGTCCAGTAGTCGGGGTTCTTGGGGGTGGCTTCCATGCGGTAGCTGCCGGGAAAGAGCAGGTAGGAACCCCGCGGGTTGCTGACCAAGATGTCGCCGATGCGAATGCTGCGCAGGCCGTCCGTATCGATCGACGTGGTCATCGACCCATACGAAAAGACGTCGATCTTCCACATGCCGAGCTGACCGTTCCTCCGTTTGGTCTCTTCGAAATAGGAACTGAACGAGTAGGAGTCGCTTGCGCGGTCGTTGAACCGAACCGTCCCCTCGATCTCCGTCCGTATTCCCTCTTTCTCCGTCGAGTTGTTGGGAACTGCGCGCCCCTCAAAAGTGACTTTCGAGGGGGCGTGCGCGTGTGCGGCATCCCGTAGGAAGTCATGCTGGACCTGACCGTCGAAAAGGGTTGCGAGTTCGGGGAAGTATCTCACAGCGTCGTTGTACTTTCCGTCTTTGACGAGGTCCATGTATCGGTTCCACGCATCCAAGGCGGTCAGATCGGACAGGTACACGTAGTTCGACCAGTATCCCCCTCCTGCGATGGCGGCCACGAGGCCCATGCATGAGGCGGCGGCAACCCAGCGCTTGCGCCGCGACGGGCGCGATGACGGCTCCGTCGACGAGTTATTCGTTGCTGTTTCAGTGCGTGTCATGGAGCCTCCCAGGGTGTGCAACAGTGAAAGATAGCAAGGGTGCTCTCAGTGACGCAAACACCGGAACATTCCGGGGCGTCAGTTGTCGGGAGAATCCTTCAAGCGTGGTGTGTTGGTTGGGGCAGGCGTCGTGCTCCTCCTGGGTCTTGGTGGTGTGGTGGGTTTCTGAGGGTGCTGTTGTTCGATAGTATGTGGAGCGGTCAGGTTTTTCGCTCCTACGTGAGAGAGGCGTCATGACGGCGAAGAAGCTTTATCACCGCCTGTACGCGCGTGTGGTGCGCGCGCGGCTGCGTTGGTCTGCATCGCCGCCGGTATTTTTTGCGCGTAAGCGGTACTGGCTCTCAACGATGGTGGCTGTTGCTGTTGTGATCGGCGCGGTCGCCTCGGTGTTCGCGTGGCGCTCGCATGTTGAGCGGGCGAACCGGGAACTGGACGCGCAGGCTCTGGCCGGTGCGACCAGCGTGGTGAACGCCTACTGCGATGCGATCCTAAAGGGAAACGTTGACGAGGCAGCCGCGATGGATGGCCTCGCAGATTCTACGGACCCCAATTGGATGCTGAGCGATGCGGGGGAAGACTTCACGGTTGCGGCCGGCACCTTCGTGTCCTTGTCGGTGTCCGAGGGGGAGATGTCCCCGGACAGGCTCACTGCGACCTTTGATGTCACGAGCACCCCTCGCGTCGGGATGGCAGCGCGTGAGGAGAGTATGGAGATGGTGGCGCGCCGAGACAGCGTCGACGCTCCCTGGACGATCGCCACCAGCCTCGCGCAGACGGTGACGGTCGAGCTGCCCGGTGCCACGACCGACGTCCTCTTCAGCGGGGCTACCATCGCTTCCTTTAACCCCGTGGCGGAGTGGCCGGTCAAAGGACGGGCCCTCACGTTGACCCTCTACCCGGGGAAGTATGAGATCGGTGCGCGCTCATTCAGCAGCGAGGCGCGCCTGAGATCGTTGCCCGGCAAGGGTATGTTCCTGTATCGGGACGACAAACACGGCGCGGTCCAGTCCCAATTCACTGTTCTGCCCTCGCGTGCCGGTGCCGTCACGGTTACTCCCTTCGCCTTCGACGCTACCGTCTTGGAAAAGGAAACAGAATTCGAGCTCGTGGAGCTCATCACGGAGTGTATCGACACGCAGGGAAGCTCATCGCACCTGTGCCCCGACGCGACCACAAACGCCCCGCCGAGAGTCAAGCAGGCTGACCTTCGTCACGAGCTCGACTACTACGGCGTTCGTGTGACCATGGACTCTCCGACGACCTTCACGATTGAGAGCCTGCGTTTCCCGGACCCGGCGCCCGGCACAGCCGAGTCTTACACGGGCAGCGGCACCCTGTCCTACGACGAGAACGGCAACGAAGCGATCACCGGGATCACCCTCGCCCCGAGCGACACCTGACTCTCCCGCAGATGCCCACTAGCCCACGGTCGGCGCGGCTAGACCCAGGTCGGCGCGGCGCCGGGGCCATCAGAACTATCGGCGTCGTTTACCCACCGTGCATGAGGCGTCGGGTGAGTCTGAGGTATCAGGGAAGCTGATGTCACAGGTAACGTAAACAGTCGAGATGCGGTAGCCCTCTTTGAGGATGGTCTCGCCCATGTCGACGTAGAACCCGAACCAAGTCGGATGCACTTCGAAGCTGATGAGGTCAACAGGTGGGAGGGCGGGGGCATCAGAGCGCAGTGCCAGGACACCGCATTTCTGCACATCAGCAGGATTGAGGGAAGGCATGGAAGAGCTGAAACTGGTCCGGCAGTCCAGCATGAAAGCCTGGGCTGCCCCGTTGGCCCAATCCTTCAGCTCGTCGCTGGCGACCACCTCGAACGAGGACGGATCGGCCGCGCGTAGTTCCCCCACGTTGTCGCCGAGCGGGTAGGTAAAGTCCACTTTCCAGTAGGGTTCGTGATCCGCGTGCGCCTCCATACGATACCGTCCCGCAAAGAGGAGATGCCGCGCGTCGGGGTCAGAGACGGCCACGTCACCCACACGCACGTCGCGCATGCCGGAAAAAGAAACGCTTTGAATCGCCGTGTCAAAACTTGCTTGCCACATGCCAAGCGAGCCGTTTCTTCTCTCGGTACTTCTCAATGAGAAGGAAAGAGTATCGGGCTCCGAGGAGTCGTCGTAGACGAAGGTGGTGTCAAACCATTCAGACGTTGAGCGTGAGGGATGCGTGCTGACCTCGCTGACCTCGCTAACCTCGCTGACCTGCGGTGCGCCGACGTGGGAACGATCTGTCAGCAGTTCGGTGGAAAAACCCTCCGTGAGGAACGGGTTGCTCCCGTCCGTTAGCGAAAAAGCTTCGTCGTACTGGCCGTCCGCGATAAGCGAGGCGAAGTGAGCGGCCGCGTCCTGCGCGCTCACGTCGGACATGTACACGTAGTTCGACCAGTAGCCCGCCCCGGACGCGGCGGCCACGAGGCCCACGCACGAGGCGGCGGCTACCCAGCGCTTGCGCCGCGACGGGCGCGATGGAGACTCCGTCGACGAGTCATTCGTTGCTGTTTCAGTGCGTGTCATGGATCCTCCCGGAGTGTGCATCGCGGACGGGGGAGCCCTTACCATCTCAAGTGTTGGTGAGAGGTGAGCGGTCTAGACCGTGATGGTTGCGCAATTCCTGATTGAGTTGGCGTGGACTATTGTATGTCTCAATGGGTGAGGAGCGTGATCGGTGAGATTGCATGCTCATGATGCTAGCATTATGAGAAGCGGGGCTTGACTGTAATGTACCTATCGAGAGTTCTGCGAATCTTTGAGAGGTTTTCGTATGACTCAGTCTCAGTAGCTTTTGTGTCAGCTTCGTAGTCGCGAAGTCCAGCTGCGATTCCCTCACATGATTCGGCTAGACGCTCGATGCAGTCCTGGATGGAATTAAGTGTGTTAACTAGTTTGGGCCATGCTCCTGAGGTACCGAGACCGATGGCGCTGGAATGAGAGAAAGCGGATGGGTAACGCGTATTATGGGCCTCGTTTTTGACTTCGCGAAGAAGTTCAGCTACGCGTGGTAAGTTGTGGTCATAGGTATTCTTTAGGTCGGTCCAGCTTATCTCGATATTACTTGAATATTTGTCGGAACTTCCGGTGTACTTGTCGATGCGTATTGTGCCTTTATTGTTGCATACACTCAGCTTTTTATCGATTTCTGAAAATCCATCTTTGATTCCTGTTTCGGCCGACGTTAGGTTTGTATTGATCTTATCGAGCGATTTCTTGAGGGCGTCGATGATGTTTGTAGGGGTAATTATGAGGGGAAAGTTGAGCCATTCCTCGTCTTCATCTACGGTGAGCCAGTCTGCAATGCGATCGATTGAGTCGGCAATAGTGTTAAGATCTCCCTTCATTAGGTTCTGTGCTTTGCCTGTGATCTTTAGAATGGTTGATGAAATTTTTAAAATGGGAACTATGCCGCGTGAGTTTGTGTATGAGTTACAAGCTGAAATAGCGGAGCTAAGCGCTTTTCTCACATCAGAGCGTGTGATTAGTAGAGTATGTCTGGTTGTTACATATAAAGAGGTGAGAGCGTAGGTTGCATCCTGAAGATAAGATAAAGCCGGTTGTATCCTTCCGACCATTTCGGCGGCGACTCTGTCAAGAGTTAGCGACGTTCCTTTATCAAGGTCATGGCCGATCAATTCGAGCCAATAGGGAATTGAGCTGTCGTTCTCTTGCTTGTAGGGATGGAGCGAGCTTGCCCAAAGATTGCTATGATCGCATGCCTGCTTCATTTCTTCGCCGGTTGCAAAATATCGGAAATTGCTGACAGTTGCGTCAATTTGGCTGCGCAAGTCGTTAAATGTTGCGACAAAAGAGGTCTTGCCTACCGTTTGAGCGGATGTGCACGTACCGCCACCTTCGCCATCTTCTGCGGGGCGTGTGAAGGTCTTTGGCTCAAATGAGGATCCGCGTGGTCTGCTCGGAAACTCGACATACTCATCGCCAACCACGACATAATTGAGTGATGTCATATAGGCATCGCAATAGGCGCGCTTGAGTTCTTTTACGAGTTTGTCAAATTCAGCGGTATGGTCGATGCCGGCCTCTTCCAGGTCGAAGCCGTTCCCGGCGAGTTCAAAGGGATTGTAAGCTACCATCGTTTGCTCCTGTGTGTCGGTCATTCTAATTTTATCAGTTGTTCAGGTGGGAAGCAATGGTCTCGTGGTGGTTGGGTGAGACCTGGGTAGTTCCTGCAGTCGTTCTCGTGCGCGGTGTGTTGGTTGGGGCGGGCGTCGCGCCCCTCCTGGGCCTTGGTGGTGTGGTGGGTTTCTGAGGGTGCTGTTGTTCGATAGTATGTGGAGCGG
>ERZ772799.558-NODE-558-length-14077-cov-4.548139_pt1 | contig 14077 bp, 15 predicted proteins | sample MGYA00511345_ERZ772799 | MGnify/ENA primary metagenome ERZ772799 (study PRJEB29015, sample SAMEA2738037) | human oral metagenome | biome: human oral; feature: human-associated habitat; material: saliva | place: China | collected 2238 ... | reverse complement strand
TAGTGTTTTACTCAACCTGTTCTATCTGAAACGAGCCGCCCAAGCTATCAGTTCAGAATAGACTTCCAGACGGGTTTAGGGGTTTTGTGAATAAGCCTCCACCCAATCTATCATAGGCGCCGCCGTCAGCCGGACCTAAGTAAATATTCTGAATATGCTTCAGTGTGCATTCGTGCCTTATGGATTGAAAGGAAACTCTGGTGGATATTATAGTTATCGTTATCTCGTTAGTATCCTTGATTGTCTCTGTCCTGGTAGCAATGAGTGAGCGACGAATCTCGAGCAAGGCGAATACGTTAGTAGTAGTAGATCTCCTTAGGGAGCACGGCCAGCCTTCTTTTGTCGAAACAAGATTTTATATTATGAGGCAGCATCTCCGGGGTGCGGATTTATCTCGGGGGATACAGGGGATTCCGGGCGACAAGCGGATGCAGGTCGTAGAACTTTTGGCTTTCTATGACCTCATTGCGGCGTTGCATGTGCATGGAGTGATAGACACGAAGCCTATAGATAATTATATCGGAGGTGCAGCGATTAGCGTTTATCGCAGGATGGAAGAGTGTATTGACGCGGAACGCGAGATTCGGGGCTATATCTATTTGGATCATTTCAGGCAGTGGGTGGATCACATAAAATCCTCGATTCCGAGGCAATATATTGGCCGGTAGGCGTAAAGGGTTAATTCACAACCACCCTCAGATGTGCTTTGACTAGGGATTTTGCTGGCCGTCGCGCCCTCTGTGAATAAGCCTCAACGGTCGATCAGTTCATGAAACTGTTCAAAGGCGCTCGTATCCCGGGGCAGGGCTATGCCCCTATCCGAGTGGAGCAGTTGCAAGAAGCACTGCGGCTGGAAGAGTAAGAGGGGAAGGCCCATGGGGCCTGGCCGAACCTCCTGCCAACTTACGCTGCTCGCCGATACGCTACCCCCACCTTGGGTGCAGCCTGTTCAATCCATTCTTCATGGAGACCAAGTTGATGACCAATGGCGCTCTCTTCGATTTCGCGCGTCTGTTGCTCGCCATATAGATGGTCAATATGCCCGCGTACATCATCAATCTGTTGCTCGACTGCGTCAAACCGACTATTCATACGCTTCTCAAGGGCGTCCATATCATCTTTGATGAGGCGGTAGAGCTTGAGCACTTGTTCATCATTCATACTAATTACTATAAGAAAAATGGATGTGTAAATCAAGGTTTATGAATGAGCCGTTGAGCTTTACCTATTAGTCATGTATCGGCTAGTTGGTCAGCGATATCTGGCTCTAGTCACTCGCGGAATTTTGCGATATAATCATAACCAGCAATGCCGCACCCAAATCCCGACAACAAGCCATCGCTTCACGCTCGTCTCCGCAAGACCAAAGCGGCCTTTCTCGCAACAGCCCTGACTCTGGCTGGCGTCCTGCTCATCATGCTGAACGGCTGGCTCGCTGGCCTCAATCTCGGTGACTGGGCGTGGCTGCACGCTTTGCCGCTGGGTGAGCTAGGCGGCACGCTGTTTGGTGCCGGGCTCCTCGGCACGCTGTTTGAATATTCCTTCCGCAAGGATCAAGAAGCTACCACCACCCGCCAGTTCCGCCAGATCATTCACGATGAGGCGCCGGCGATGCGGGATGCGGTGATCGAGGGGTTTCGGTTCAACACTGACGATCTAGAGCGGATAGCCACGCCCCGGCTGTTGGACGAACTGGCGGTCAACAGTTTGGGCATGCGCTTTGGTGATGCGGCCTTCGGGCGGGAGGTGTATGGGGATATCAAGCACCAAGCAATCACGGCCGAGGAACGCTGGTATGACGCGCGAGTCGACGCGACCCTAGGTATACCTAGGGTTAGGAGCGTAGCTCCTAACCCTTTCTTTGACTTACTGGTCCGCTGGGAATACACAGTGGTTCCCAAGCACCGGTTCCGGAAGTTCGCCGTAGTCTCAGACCGGCAGCGGTACGACCAGATGGTGGCTGAGCGTGGGGAGACGAGTGTGTGGTTCCGCCGACCGGCGCCCGGCCTGGAAGTCACTGATCCGGCAGTGTTTGCGTTGGAACAGTTCACCATCAATGGGAAGGCTATTCCGTTCACTCGCCAGGATGATGATGTCTCACAGGTCTACATCGTTGACCTTGGTGAGCAGGTGGTGCGGGATGAGAAGCCGGTGGTGGTGTCGTTCGCATTCCGGACGCTGGTGCCTCGGGATGGGCATGTGGTTCACATCGACATTGATCGTCCCACCAAGGGATTGGAAGTCGAGTTGACCTACGACGCTGCGGCCATCCGGCGTGTGCGCCTGATGGACTTCGCTTCTCGCGGTGACGGTGGCCGCATTATTACAGAGTCGGAGATACCGGTGGTCCGCTACCGCTACGACGGCTGGCTGTTCCCACGCGCGGGCCTGGTGTTTGCCTGGACGTTAGCGGACGAAGGCTCGATCACTGCGCCGCAGACAGCGGCTGAGGCCTCACACCCTGTAGCGCCGAAACGTTCCGTACCGGTCGCTCGCGCTAACCCAGCGCGCAAAGATAGCGAGCACACTGCGCCGAAGATCAAGAGGGACGCCCGCCACCGCCAAGCGGCATAGCGGGCGACTTGTCTAGCACGATTCAACCAGATACTTCAGCATCTCAGCAGCCACCCATGGCGGTCTCCTTCCGTCTCGGTGGGGTTCGGTCTTGGCGGTATTGACCTTGTCCTCTAAATATTGCCATACATGTATGGTGGCGGCAAGGCTGGGACGCGGGAACGCTGGGGTGTATGGGTGGACCCGACCGAACCGACGCGGATTGGTGGGAGTTCGCCCGCGCTCTCGGAGTCAAGCTCCAGCGGGCACGCTTGGCCAAGGGCATGAGCCAAGAAGCCGTTGCTCACGCCGCTGGCATCTCCACCTTTACCTACCAGAAGTTCGAGAAGGGCGAATCCAAACCCGGCACACCCATGAACCCGCGGCTGCGGACCCTCTTGGCCCTCGCTGAGACCTTGGATGTGAGAGTGGGGGAGTTGGTGGACTGAGGTTGCCAGAAGCCACCCGTCCCTGGAGCTATAGAGCAAGTGGCTTGGTGGGATTCATGCTTCGTGATGCGTGATATCCACAAGGAAATGTGGCGTGGCATTGATTGAAATCAAATAGCTCGCGGCACAGGACCGACAGGTCTGCGCTCAACTCCAGACTGGATCAGAATGTTCAGCACCGTGGTGCGGCTGACGCCAACCTCGCCCGCCACGTATCGGGCTGAGCGTCCCGACTGGTACAGCTCCACCACGCGTTGGCGGATACGCTTGGTCGCGCGACGTTTCGTGATGACGGGCCTGCCAGTGAGTCGAGCGGCAGGCGGACGAAGCTCAACAGGGGTGTTGGGGGTGTGTTGAGCCAGGGCCACACCGTGCCGGAACCCCAGGGTGGTGGAAGTCATGGGTATCTTGTAGGTCTTCCGAGCAAATCGTCGCCGAAGCTGTCGCGATAGCCTGAATTTGGTCCAACATTCCATGAGCCGTGCCTTTGTTACCCTTTTTTAAGAGCGCTTCACGGCGAAGCGACCAAGGACATTCGACCTGAAGGAATCCCATGCACTGCAAGGAATGTGACGGATACATCTCATCGAGCAGTAGGTTTTGCTCCGAGTGCGGGAGCACTACGCCCGGGGGATCAAATGACAATAACAGCAACCTTTACCCGACCCAGCAAGCAGGGACCGACTCGATGTGCGTGGGTAGCGCCATCGCAGGGGTTATCGCCTTATTGTTTCCGTTGTTTGGTATCACTGGTGTCATCGCGATCGTGTGCGGGGCCAAAGGCAGGTCGAACACAGATGAAACTGGCATGGGCGGTCGCGGTCTCGCGACCCTCGGCATGGTTCTGGGAACTTTGTCAATTGTGTTCGTGGTGATCGTATTCGCCGGCGCGAGCATGAGCTTGAGGAGATGAGGGACGTTTCCGCTCGACCTGAGGTGTGAGCGGATCGTGCGTCACAGGGGACGTCACGCGGAAGAATCGATATCGATTCTCGTTACAGTGGAGATTAAGAGTCACACCATGTTACGCTCTGCCTGCGAGCTGGTGGGGGGTGATCCCACTCACCACGGAACCCGGTGAGACTCCGGGACTGACGCGCAGCGGTGAAGGTGACGAGGCCGGCAACATGCCACTGGGAGAAATCCTGGGAAGGTGTCGGCGGAGGATGATCCTGAGTCCGAAGACAGCCAGTTCGCGACGTCGACGGGCTTCGCGGTTAGGCTTCGGAGCGGCGATGTCCCGGGTGCGCCCAGCGCGTCTCGCGGAATCATCGTGATGGAGCAGTCGTGGCAGCACCGTCGGACAACCTGGGCACCACCAACGCCGCTACCCGACGAAAGGCTGCACCCGACAATGCTCACACGACCCGCCACGTGGCTGGCCGCGGCTCTGACCGCCGTCGCCCTGCTGTTCAGCGCCTGTGGTCTTCCCTCGAACCAAGCGTCGACGGAGGGTAAAACCCTGAAGCTCATCACCGTCCTCGCCGCCGAGAGCACCGACGCCCATCAGAACCAGACCGCCTTCATCTTTAGCTCCGGAACGGTCGAGACCCTCGTGGGTGTCGATCCCCAGACCCTGCAGATCCGCCCCTGGCTGGCCGAGAAGTGGGAAAGCGCTGATGCCCAGAACTGGACCTTCACCCTCCGCAAGGGGGTCAAGTTCCACAACGGCACCGAGATGACCGCCGAGAAGGTCAAGGCCAGCCTCGAGAACTCGATAGAAGTCAACCCCGGCATCAAGAAGGCGCTGCGGATCCAGTCCATTGAGGCGACGGATCAGCACACATTGAAGATCGTCACCGAAACCGCCTACCCGGCCCTGCCGTCCAGCCTGGTGCATTACAACGCGGTGATCGTCGACACTGCCACCACGGGCTCCAAGTTCCCCATCGGGACGGGTGCGTTCAAATTCGAGAGCTTCGACATCAACGGCGAGGCCGTGCTGGTGCGCAACGACGACTACTACGACGGCAAGGCGAAGCTCGACCGCGTCATCATGACCGCCAACAAGGATGCCAACGGTCGCAGGTCGGCCCTCCAGGCCGGGGACGCCGACATCATCTACCGCCCCTCTCTCGACTCTCTGAGCACCCTCCAGGGCGACTCCACGCTTCAGGTCGACAGCAGGCCCGGCACCCGCGTCTACCACATGCTCTACAACTACTCCGGTTCCAACGCCGCGCTCTGGGGCAACGAGGAGTTCCGCAAGGGCATCGATGCGCTGATGGACCGTGAATCCATCGTCAAGGATGTCATGGGCGGTCAGGCCGAGGTGGCCTACGACGTCTTCCCCGGTGACTACCCGATCTCCCCGAAGGTGGCGGCCCACCCGTTCAGCACCGAGGAGGCTCTCAAGCACTTCGAGGCGGCCGGCCTCCAGGTCAGCGACGGCAAGGTGACCCGCGACGGTCAGCCGCTCACCCTCAAGCTCGTCACCTACGAAGCCCGTCCCGAACTGCCGAAGATCGCGCAGGTCGTCCAGGATCAGGCCCGCAAGGTCGGCATCGACATGCAGATCACCAAGGCCGACAACATCGACGAATACCTCCCGCAGAACGACTGGGACCTCACGACCTACTCGCTGCTGACCATCACCCGTGGCGACGGGTCCTTCTTCCTCAACAGCTCCTTCGGTGAGGGAGCGGCCCAGAACCACGGCAAACTCAACGATCCCGAGCTGCTGGCCAAGCTGGAGAAGTACAACACCGAGGTCGACACCACTGCCCGCACCGCGCTGGCTAAGGAAATCGCCCAGTACATCGACACCAAGTACTACAACTCCTACATCACTGCTCCCTACGAGACCAGCGCCAGCAAGAAGACCGTGACCGGCTGGGTGACCCCCGGCAATGAGTTCGAGTTCCAGATGATCACCAAGGATCTGGACATCTCCTGAGCCATGAGGAAATGGTTGATCAGACTGGTCGAGGTCGCGGTCTTCGTCCTGTTGCTGACGGTGGTCAGTTTCCTGGTGGTGAAGCTGGCGCCCGGTGACGAGACCCGCTCGCTGCTGCGGATGGACACCATCGAAGTCACCCAGAGTGACATCGAGGCCCTCCGGAAGGAACGCGGCCTGGACGCGCCCATCTGGGAGCAGTACTCCGCCTACCTGATGAACCTGCTGAGGCTGAACTTCGGCACCTCCTCGATGACCGGGAAGCCGGTCATCGAGGGGATCGCCAACGCCTTCCCCAGCACGCTCATCCTGGCCGGGTGGTCCCTGGTGGCCGCCTTCATCATTGCCGGCCTGCTGGGTACCCTGGCGGCCCGCAACGTCGGGAAATGGCCGGACCATCTGGCTCAGGGTTTCACTCTGATCTCTTCCTCCATGCCCACATTCTGGCTGGGCCTGCTGTTGCTGAACGTGTTTGCGATCGGCCTCAAGCTGCTGCCCTCCCAGGCGGCGCGGCCCGGTGGCCTGGTGATGCCCATCGTCTGCATGACCATCGCCATCGTGCCGCCCTACGTGAAGGTGTTCCGCAACAGCCTCGTCGAGGCGCAGGAGGCAGATTTCGTCCGGGCATCGCGGTCGCGCGGGCTGCCCGAGTCGACGGTCTTTGGCAAGCACGTGCTGCGGGCCAGCCTCATCCCCCTGGTCACCATCATGGGCATGAGTCTCGGTGGCCTCCTCGGGGGCACCGTGGTGGTGGAGAAGATCTTCGCTATCCAGGGCATCGGCATGCTGGTGCTCGACTCCCTGACCAAACGCGACTACCCCACGATCCAGGCCTTCATCCTGCTGATCGGCATCGTGGTCTTCCTCATCAACGGGCTAGTGGACCTGTCCTACCGCTGGCTGGATCCCGCCATCGCGCTCAAGGGGAAGAAGGCATGAGCACCGGAAAACGAATCGTCATGATCGCGGTCGCGGTGTTCCTGGTGCTGCTGATCATCGGCCCCTGGATCGCGCCGCAGGATCCCAACCTCACCGCGACGGCCGACAAGCTCCAAGGACCGAGCACCGCCCACTGGCTCGGGACCGACGACCTGGGCCGCGACGTGTTCTCTCGCATCCTGACCGGCGGTCTCACCACGGTGGGGCTCAGCGCGATGGCGCTAGGGCTCTCCATCCTGATCGGGGTTCCGCTGGGTCTGCTGTCCGGCTACCTGGGCGGACGGACCGACTGGGCCCTGATGCGGGTCGTCGACATTTTCCTGGCGTTGCCGGAGTACATCGTCGCCATGATCATCACCGGTTTGATGGGCCAGGGATTCGGGAACCTGCTGCTGGCCATCCTCATCATCAAGTGGGTGGGCTACACCCGCCTGGCCAGGAGCGTCGTCATGCAGGAGAAGGCGAAGGACTACCTGATGGTCTCCACCATCAGCGGGGCCTCCACCGTCTCGATCATGCGCCGTCACCTGCTGCCGCACATCGTCGGCCCGGTCATGGCTCTGGCGACGGTGGACATCGGCAAGGTGATCCTGCTCGTGGCATCGCTGTCCTACCTGGGGTTGGGTGTACAGCTCCCCTCCGCCGAGTGGGGTGCCATGCTCAACGAGGCCCAGATGTTCTTCACCCAGGCCCCGCACCTCATGGTGGCGCCCGGCCTGGCGATCTTCCTGGTGGTGTGCGCCGCAAACTGGCTTGGCGACCAGCTGCAGAGCCTCTACGCCATCTCCGGGGAACGGAAGGAGGAGACCGGTGTCGCTGCTTAGGATCGACAAACTGCGCGTCACGACCCGCACCAGGGAGCTGGTGCACGGCATCGACCTGCGCATCGAAACCGGTGAGTGGCTGGCAGTCGTCGGGGAGAGCGGGTCGGGCAAGTCCCTGACGGCCTTCTCCATCGCCAACCTGCTGCCGCGCGGGCTGAGACGTCACGCCAAGGCCATGCGCTTTAGCGACAAGGACCTGCTGAGCCTCTCGAAAGAGGAGATGCGACAGCTGCGCGGCAACGACATCGCCTATGTCTTCCAGGACTATCAGGCGGCGTTCTCGCCGTACTACCGGATCGGGCGGCAGCTCGACGAGGTGATGCGCAGCCATACCGACTGGGATGCGAAGCGTCGGGGGAAACGGGCCGCTGAGGTCCTCGAACAATTACAGCTCCCTGCCGAACTGCTGAAGCGCTACCCGTTCCAGGTCAGCGGCGGGCAGCTGCAGCGTGCCGCCCTCGCGGCTGCGATCCTGCTGAAACCCAAGCTGATCATCGCCGACGAACCCACCACGGCCCTCGACGCGGTCAACGCGTCGCTGGTGCTCGACCAGATCGCGGAGATCCAGAAACAGGAGGGCTGCGCGGTGCTGTTCATCACCCACAACCTGCGGGTGCTGAGCCGGTTCGCCGACCGGATGGTCATCATGCAGGATGGCGAAATCAAGGAACGGGGAGCCACGAAGGAGATCTTCGAATCCCCGAAGGAGCAGATCACCCGCAACCTGATCGCCGCCATCCCACCGCTGCGCAACATCCCGTCCCGGCTCCCCGTCTTCGCGGAAGGAGCCAGCTCATGAGCGAATCGGTCGAGGAGATCCGCGAGTCCGCAGGAAAGACCGGAACCCCCGTCCTGGAGGTCGAGGACCTGCACAAGACCTATCCCGGCGGCACCCACGCCGTCAAAGGGGTGTCATTCACGATCAACAAGGGCGAATGCCTCGGGGTCGTCGGGGAGAGCGGATCGGGCAAGTCGACGCTTGCCAAGTGCCTGCTGACCCTGGAACCGGCCTCCGCAGGTCGGGCGATGCTGGAGGGGGAACCCCTCCTTCAACGTCGCGGCAAGGAGCTGCGTGACATTCGTCGTCGCCTTCAGGTGGTGTTTCAGAACCCGGCGAGCTCGTTCAACTCGCGACTGACGATGTACGACTCCCTCATGGAGCCGCTGCGCACCCGGGGATTCGTCTCACCGAGTTTCGTGCAGCCGGGGACGCAACGGAAGGTCGCCGAACAGCTCGTCGACCTGGTGCGTCTGCCCGTCTCCTGCCTGGATCGCAAACCGCACGAACTCAGCGGGGGCGAGAAACAGCGGGTGGCAATCGCACGCGCCATCAGCGTGGAGCCGACCCTCCTGATCTTCGACGAACCCACGGCTAGCCTCGACGTCTCCATCCAGGCCCGGGTGCTGAACCTGCTGCAGGAACTGAAGGAGGAACTCGGCCTGTCGTCGATGTTCATCTCCCACGACCTCAGCGCGGTGCAGTTCATGAGCGAACGTTCCATCGTGCTGCGCGGCGGGAAGATCGTCGACCGGTTCGGTCGCGATGAACTCTTCGAGGACGAACGCGATCAGTACACTAAGGACCTCATCAAGCTCTTCGAGGGCTGAGACGATCACGGCTGGTTGAGATGGCCTGTTCCTTTGTCGCGGCCCGGCCCAACCGGCGGTGGCGAATTCTTGTCCAACGGAAAGGACATGGGATGGGATCTTCGACAGGTGGACGACGTGACGACATCGATCCGGAACATCTGACCGCGCTGCAGGAAGGACGTGCTTCGGCGGGCACCCTCGCTGAAGCACTCGCCATCGACCATGGCGTTTTGCTGGCCAATGTCCTGCCGGAGGCCGGGGGGAAACTTCGTTCAGCCGTCGCGGATGCGCAGTCGCTGGGAATCCTCAAGCGTATGCAACGGATCGGGGCGGCGATTCGGGATTCTTACCCGGTCCTGGAACAGCTGGCTGACCTGGCCACACATCGATCGGACACCGTTCGTGGATGGGCCTGTTTCGCTGTGGCCAGTGATTCGGAGATCGGACCCGAGACACTACTGGAACGCATTCGGCCCTTCGCTGACGATCCCCATTTCGCCGTCCGGGAATGGGCCTGGATGGCCGCTCGTCCCACGCTGGTAACCGATCTGAGCGCGAGCATCGCATTGCTTGTACCGTGGACCGCGTCAACGTCGGAACGGATCAGACGTTTCGCCAGCGAGGTTCTCCGTCCCCGTGGTGTGTGGGCCACACACATCAAGGAGCTGAAATCCGACCCACAGCAGGGTTGTCCGATTCTGCATCCACTCCGGGCAGACCCGTCACGCTACGTTCAGGACTCGGTTGCCAATTGGATCAACGATGCTGCAAAAACTCGACCCGAATGGGCACGGGATCTCTGTTCATCCTGGTTGGCCGATGATCCGGCCCCGGAGACGGAACGAATTGTGAAACGAGCCCTGAGATCACTCACCAAAGCTGGTTGAGCCGGGCAGCCCGCTGACGCTCGCAACCCGGCTCAACCAGCTTCACAGAGTGGTTTCGACTCAGCTGGTGCGCGGGGTGCAGAGCCTCCGCCTGACCACCGTCCCTGCCACAACCGCCAGATAGACGATCCCGTAGAAGAACGCCAGCCCAGATGAGGTGGAGGCGTCGAGGGCGTAGGCGGTCCAGAACCCCACTACCGAACAGATGACGGTGACGACGATGGTGATGATGTACATGCCGTGGATGCTGTGGGACAGCAGCTGCGCAATGGCTGCAGGGACGATCATCAGCGCCATCACCAGCACCGCGCCCGCCGCGTTGAAGGCGGCGGTGATCGTCACCGAGACCAGCAGCATGGTCAGATGACCCAGACGTTTGACCGGGATGCCCATGGTCTGGGCCAGTTCCGGGTCGAAGGCGATCAGTTTGAGCCGGGTGTGCAGCACCGTCAGGTACGCGACGTTCAGGACCAGTACCCCCGCCATCACCCACAAGTACTGCGGGCCAAGCATGGTGCCGCCGATCTTCAACGGCAGGAAGGCGGCCAGGTTGAGGTCGCCGACAAGCACCGCCGATTCCGTGATCTGAACCCCGTTGAACCGGGTGCTGAGCAGCAGCACACCGATGCTGAACAGGGCCGGGAACACCAGTCCCTGGGGGCCATCTCCGGAGACCAGGCCCGTCGATTCGAGCAGCTCCGCCCCCAGCACCACGACGGTACCCATCACGGCTGCCCCGACGATGGACCACGGCGACTGGATGGTTCCGGTGGCCACGGCTGCGATGACGATGCCCGGCAGCACGGCGTGGCTGATGGCATCGGTCAGCATCGACTGCTTCCGCAACACCAGCCAGATCCCGGGCAGGGCGCAGGTGACGGCGGTGACGATGGTGAGGATCATCACCCACAACGCGAAGGTCATGCCGCAACCTCCTTACTGTGGAGGCGCCTCGCCCGGATCGTGAGCAGGAGGCTGCGTTTGGGGGCGAACAGGATCGAGATGAGGGCGATGACCGTGACCACCAGCACAATCACGGGTCCAGTGGGCACGCGACCGATGGAAACCGCTAGCCACGATCCAACGAGGGCGCTGAAGGCTCCGATCAGACCCGATAGCAGCAGCATGCTGCCGACGCGTGTGGTCCATTGCCTGGCCGCGATCGGCGGGGCGATGGCCAGCGCCACCATGAGCACCAGCCCGACGGCCTTGAGCCCGATTACGATCGACAGCACCACCACCGCGTTCAACAGCAGCGACAGCAGCCGTGACGAGAATCCCAGTGTCGTCGCATACTCCGGGTCGAAGCAGCTCAGCTTCAGCTCCTTGAATGCCAAGGCCGCCACCAGGAAGGTGGCGAGGGATACGACGATGCTGGAGACGATGTCCTCGCTCGTCAGGTGGGAGGCGTTGCCGAACAGGTACTCGGCTAGCCCGCCCTTGCTGGGGTAGGACCCGGCGAGGATGACCCGGTGCAGCACCATGCCTCCCCCGAAGAACAGCGCCAGCACGATCGCCATTGCCGCGTCCACCTTCGTCACCGAGACCTTAGGTAGCCAGTCGACCAGCTGCACCGCGACCAGGGAAACCACCGCGGAGCCGAGGATCAGCACCCAGTTGCTGCGACCGTCGATCCCGAAGGACGCGGCGATGATGAAGGCCAGCATCACTCCTCCGATGGAGGAGTGGGAGACGACATCCGCTAGGAGGGTGCGTTTCCGCAGGTATGCGAAGGTGCCGATGGCCCCGGTGGTGAACCCGATGATGACGGTGCCGAGCAGCATCATCCGGTAGGTGTGGTTCGTCAGCAGCTCGGCGGGGTTCATGTCGTCGCCAACCCGTAGGCCTGTTTCACCATCTCGTCGGTGAACACCTCCTTCGTGGGGCCACACCCCATCACGGTCCGGTTCAGCAGGCAGGTCCAGTCGCACAGTGTCGGAACGGTGGCCAGGTCGTGGTGGACGATGACGACGGTGCGTCCCTCGTCGCGCAGCCCGTGCAGCACGCGCGTGATGGTTTCCTGGCTGGCGGCGTCCACCCCGGCGAAGGGCTCATCGAGGAGCAGCAGGTCGGATTGCTGGGCCAGCAGCCGCGCCAGGAAGGTGCGTTGGCGCTCACCTCCGGAGAGCTGACTGATGGGCCGATGCGCCAGGTGGGGGATGCCGACCCGCTTCAGGGCGGCGGCCGCCACGTCGCGCTCCTTCGTCCCGGGCCGGCGGAACCATCCCAGGCCACCGTAGGTGCCCATGAGGACGACGTCGCTGACCGTGGTCGGGAAGTCCCAGTCGACGCTGCTGGCCTGCCGCATGTAGCCGACGCGGCGGCGCACCTTCTGCAACGGCTGTCCGAAGCAGGCGACGGTTCCCTTCGCGGGTTTCAGCAGCCCGACCACGGCCTTCAGCAGCGTCGACTTCCCTGCCCCGTTGGGCCCGATGACGCCCAGCACCACGCCCTGCGGGAGGTCGAGTGTGACCTCCCGCAGAACCAGCGAGTCGCGGTAGGCGAAACTCAGCCCGGAGACGCTCAGGGCAGCGGTCATCGGCTCAATGCCTCGACGATGGTGGTGACGTTGTGCTTCAGCACCCCGAGGTAGGAGTCGACGCCGGCCTCGCTGCCGAGGGAGTCGGCGTAGAGCTCCTGATCGGAAACCTCAACCTGCCAGCCCTTGGCGGCGACGGCCTCCTTGACGGACTGGATCGCCTGGGGGTTCTTGAGGTTGTCCTGGAAGATCACGGGCAGCTTGTGTGTCGCGATCAGATCGGCCAGTTTGGCGATGTCGTCGGCGGACATGTCGGCCTCCGAGGTGACGAAGTCGGTGGCGTGGATTTCGATGCCGTAGGCGCGCCCGAAGTAGTTGAAGGCGTCATGGCCTGTCACCAGCACCCGGCGCTCCTCGGGGATCTTCGCGGTCTCCTGCTTGGCCCAGGTGTCGGTTTCCTCAATCTGTTTCTTGTAGGCCTCTGCGTTCTTGTCGTAGTCGGCGGACTTGTCCGGGTTGATGCTCTTGAGGTGGTCGGCCATCAGGGTCACGACCTGCTGCCAGATCGTGGTGCTGTTCCAGATGTGCGGGTCGTGGAGGTCGTTGCCCTGTTCGTCCTTCTCCGGCCAGGGCATCAGCTCGTTCTGGTCGATCTTGTCGCCGACGGCGATGTGTTTGGTACCCAGGGATTCGAGCTGGGTCAGCATCTTGGCCTCCAGGTGCACGCCGGAGGAGAAAACTGCGTCGGCGGACTGCATCTTCTCGATGTCCTGGGTGGTGGGTTCGTAGGTGTGGGGGTCGCCGCCGGGCATGACCATCGTCGTGATCTCGGCGTCGGGATCGAGCACCTTGGCGGCGTCGGCCAGGTAACCGGTGGTTGCGAAGATCGCGAGCTTCTTCCCGCTGCCTGTGTTTCCGCCACCTGCGCTCTCCGAGGCGGAACTCTTGGAGTTGTTGGAGCATCCTGCGACGAGGGCGACGGCGGGGACCGCAGAGAGCGCAGCGATGAGGGAGCGGCGGGTGAACGTGGTGGGTCGCATGGGTTTCCTTCTATACAGCAGTAAGTCAGTTTGATTCAAAATAGAACTTTGAGAAACCTAACATGGTATGGATTTTCAGTACTACTTGGGGGTACCTTCGTTCCCAGGTCCATGCCGCCGGCTTTCACGAGCGAATCGATCTACCCCTCCTCCCCGGCGAGAATCAGATAGATGCGGCGGCGCACATCAGTGAGTTCCTTGGCCGCCTGCTGGCGTTGGGCTTCGGTTCCGGTGCGACCGACCTGGCGCACGGCCTCGCCGAGCGAGTGCATGAGTTCTCGCAGTCGGGGGCCGTCCTCGGTCGCCAACGGGTTGGGCCACTCGGCCTGGTGCTCCTCGACATGGAGCCGGCCCGCTTCCGTCAGGGAGACCTCTTTGCGGCCACCGCTGGTGTCGATGTGGACGAGGCCCTCGTCCTCG
>ERZ772799.557-NODE-557-length-14083-cov-2.406330_pt1 | contig 14083 bp, 12 predicted proteins | sample MGYA00511345_ERZ772799 | MGnify/ENA primary metagenome ERZ772799 (study PRJEB29015, sample SAMEA2738037) | human oral metagenome | biome: human oral; feature: human-associated habitat; material: saliva | place: China | collected 2238 ... | reverse complement strand
ACGCCTTTACGAAGAACTTACCGGCATCCAGTTCGGTGACGTAGAAGCGCCGGACGACGAGCGCCAGGAGCACCGCAAGGGCAACGGCCGCGACGACGGTGGCCACAAGGATGCGACGTCGTGCCTTGGGACCGGGCTCCTCGTAGAGCACGTCCCTGATGGAGGCCTGCGCGCTCATCGGACTATCCTCACTTTCCTGTCCACCGCATTGCCGACGACGCCAATGGCGAAGGCCGAGGTCGCATACAGCAGCGCGGAGAGGGCAAAGGGCACGCCATGGTAGGAGGGGTCAGGCCGGGCGATGGTAGCGAACCGGTCGGGGTCGCGCCTCCAGTCGAACTTGCCGCTATCGACAACGGCGCCCCCCAAGGTGGCACCATGGCCGCCGATCCACTTGGTCAGCGACTCTATGACGACGGCCGCCCCATCGTCGGAGGGGCGATAGAGGTACGGGGTCGCAAAGGTATTGTCCACGAACACGGGCACGGGCGAGGGAAGCGAGGCGGCCGCCTCGACGAGGGCGGGAACGTCCGTCACGTCGACCAGGGGGTTGCCGATGGTCTCCACGAACCAGAGCTTAGTGTTCTCCCTGGTGGTGGCGGTGAAGGCGTCGAGGTCGTTGTTCTCGACGAAAGTCGTCTCGATACCCAGGTCGCCCAAGGTGTGCAGAAAGATGTTCCAGGTGCCGCCATAGAGCGAGTCGGAGGCGACGATGTGGTCACCCGCACCCGCCAGGTTGGTGATGGCAAGGATCTCCGCCGCATGGCCGGAGGCGACGGCAACCGCACCCGCGGCCCCCTCGATTGCGGCGATGCGCGCGGCGACGGCATCGGTGGTGGTGTTGGTCAGGCGACCGTAGACGTTGCCGGACTTGGCGAGCGCGAACTTGGCGGCACCGTCCGCAGCGTCATCAAACTGGAACGCGGCGGAGGCGTAGATGGGCAGCGCCGCAGAGCCGGTGGCGGGATCCGGCGCCAGACCGGCATGTACCTGTAGGGTATCGAAGTGCTGGGCGGGGTCTTGGGCAAAGCTGGGATCAAGCTCGAATGCCATGGCGTACTTCCCTTCAGTGGTCGGCTATGCCGAGTATCTATCGTCAATCGCTATCATCAAATGATATCCCGTTGTAAAATCCCAGCTATATCCAGTGGCTCATCTTTCCCACAGTCTATTGTTTACGCAGTTAGAACACTATTAGTTGCTTATGATCGAATGTTATCGTTTATATAGATAGCAAATTGGATTACCGAGTCTCGACCGAGGAGGAGAGCGCAGGGGATTGGACGCCATGAGAAATCGGATGCGACAAAACTGGCGGTTATGTGTATTCCCAAAGGGGCACATGTGATGCCGACGGCCCCAATCCGGACTCAATCGGTAAAAATCGGCCCCCATTCGTCTGAAAAACGACCAAATGGGGGCCAAAACAGTATGTCCGATAAAGAAGTATTAGTTGTAGCCACACATAACTGCCAATTTTGTTACATCTGGCTTTTGCTACGAGACCTCGCCCACGCCGCACAAAGCGCAACCTAATAGCCCCATCGACAGTTTCACCCGGCCACCAGTCAACCTGACAGTCAGCTGGTCTGGCGACCAGCTGGTCCGATGGCAAGGCTAGTAGTTGATGGACTGCTCCTCGAAATAAGACTGCGGGTGATTGCAGACCGGGCAGACGCTCGGAGCGACGGGGCCAATGTGCAGGTGGCCACAATTGAGGCACTTCCACACCTTGACGCCCTCGCGGTCGAAGACCTCACCCTTCTCGACGCGCTCGACCAGCTTGTTGTAACGCTCCTCGTGGTGCTTCTCGACTTCGCCAACCAGACGGAACTTGGCGGCGATCTCTGCGAAGCCCTCCTGCTCGGCGGTGGCAGCGAAGCCGGGATACATGCTGGTCCACTCGTCGTTTTCGCCCGCAGCGGCATCCTTGAGGTTGGTCAGGGTCTCGGGCACGGTCCCGCCATGCAGGTACTTGAACCACATCTTGGCATGCTCGCGCTCGTTGCCTGAGGTCTCGGCGAAGATGTTGGAGATCTGGACGTAGCCGTCCTTCTTGGCCCTGCTGGCATAGTAGGCGTACTTGTTAGTTGCCATGGACTCGCCGGCAAAGGCCGCCTCGAGGTTCCTCTTGGTCTGCGAGCTCTCGAAATCGACTGCCATGCGCAAGCTCCTCTCTCGTTGGTTTGCAGCATCACTCCCCCGTGACGCGTGCCTGTCGCTAGCGTAACACCCGCCATTGCCTATGCAAGCCAGATACCATCGCGCAGACGGCAAAAGCCCTCTTTGGCCAGCTCCTCGAGGATCGACTCCACGTCCGCGACCGAAAGGCACGTCCTCCCCCTTCTCTCCTCCCGCTCGCCCAGCTCGTCGGCGATGGCGGCAGCGCTCGCACCACCTCGGGTGTCCGTGCGATGGGCCAGCAGGATGCGAACGACCTCCGCGCGCTTCTGGCGATGGCTCCCCTCGAACTTGGACTGGCACACATGGGAGGCGGAGCGGCGCGAGGGATTGGGCAGCGTTCGCTTGAGGTACGCACCGTAGTCGAGAAGCGCGTAGTACCAGGTGCGCGGGTCGTCGTTGGGATCGCTGTCGTCCATGGGGCAGCTACGCTCCACCAGCGGCAGCAACTCGCGATCCGTCACGTCGACGGCATCCGGGTAAAGCTCGTGGATGAAGACGGAGCGCACGTTGGTCTCGAGGTAGACGCCGGGAAGGTTATAGGAGAAGGCTCGGATGCCCGCCGCCGTCGCGGGACCGATGCCAGGCAGGGCGAGGAGGTCCGCATACGCGCGCGGCATCTGGCCTCCCCGCGCGGAGACCATGCCCGCCGCCTTCCAGAGCGAGAGCGCACGCCGGTTGTAGCCCATGCCCTGCCACTCCTCCAGCACGTCGACCGAGCTTGAGGCAGCAAGCGCGTCGGGGGTCGGGAAGCGCTCGCACCAGCGCTGCCAGCGACCGTCCACGCGGCTCACCTGCGTCTGCTGGAGCATGACCTCAGAGACCCAGATCTGGTAGGGGTCGCGGGTGCGACGCCAGGGCAGGTCGCGGTACAGCTCGGCCCCCCTCGCCCTGACCCGCTCCCTGAACGAGGCGAGCCCGTCACCGAGCTCGCCCTCCCACTCCAGGCGGGCGGCGCTACTCGTCATCGGAAGCCAGGACCCTGGGACCCACGACCTCGAAGCCCTGGCCCCCCGCCAGCACGGGGTGCTTGTGCTCGGCGACGACCTCATAGAGGGTCACCGAGGAGAAGTAGTCGCGCAGGATGCGCTCCGCCTCGCACCAGATCGGGTTGAAGTGGCAGGACGGCATGAAGGGACAGGGTCCGCCGTCGTCCCCGTTGGTGTCGCAGCTCGAGACCTGGATCGGCCCCTGGATGGCCTCAACCACCGTGCGCACCGTGGTCGCCTTGGGATCGACCGCGAGGCGCATGCCCCCATGCGAGCCACGCGTGCTGTCTATAATCCCGGCACGCACGAGGTCGTGCTGGATCGAGCGGGCGAACGAGTAGGGCACGTTGTTGTTCTCGGCCGCGACCCGAACCGAGACGATGTCGCCATCCGCGCGCACCAGCTCGGAGAGCATGCGCAGCGCGTAATCGGTCTTCCGTGAAATATCCACCTGTGTACCTCCCCTGCGAGCCTCGCGGCGTCCCCATCGCGCGCGGCCTACTTCCAGTCGAGCACCTCCCAGTCGCGGCGCTTGGCCGCATGCTTCAGCGTCTTGCCCGGGCTCACCGCGTAGGGCTTCTGAGAGGCGGAGAGCAGGTCCTCGTCGGAGTGGTGGTCCCCGTACGCATAGGCGATGACCCACCTGCCCGGCCCCACGTGCTCGTCTGCCCAGCGCTCCACGGCGCGGGTCTTCTCGGGCCCCGCTATGACAGGGCCCGCGACCTGGCCCGTATAACGACCTTGGGCATCCACCTGCATGTCCGTGGCGACGAGGCCATCGACGCCCAGGTGGTCCGCCGCCTCGCGGGCGATGTCCAGGAAGGTGGCCGAGACGAGCAACGTGACGCAGCCCTCGTCCTTGCACTTCCGCACCTCGGCCATGGCTGCGGGACGGTAGCGCGGCAGCAGGACCTCGTCGTGGAAGGAGCGCATCAGGGCAGATATCTCCTCAGGACTCCGCTCGTTGAGGGCGTCGAAGATGACCTCCCGGGCCTCCTCCTGGCGCTGCGGGAGATGGAGCACGTAGCGTGCCCCCCACCAGCCCAGGCGCAGAGCCTGCGAGATCGAGAGGTAGCCACGGGCGAAGAGGTAGCGCGAGAAGAGCGAGCCCGACTGCCCGCTGATCGAGGTACCGTCGAAGTCGAAGACGGCCAGCCTCACCAACTCGTCGTCCTGTCGCCTTTCACCTGCAGCCACCAGAGCCAGCCCCCAATAGACGGTCAGGGGCCCGTCGGCCCCGGCACCAAAGCCCTCTAATTGTATGACATAAGTGCCAATTTTTGTCCCCCGCCCCACGGCTGCGGGACGAGGCGAGAGGGACGGTGGGTCCGACGGCCCGTGGCCCCGGGCGCATGGCCACGGACCGCGCAGCCGGGGCCAGCCCTTGCCGCCCTTCTCCCATAAGAAAAAAGCCCCGGAGACCGGGGCTTGAAGTCGCAAATGGCGGGATATGCGGGACTTGAACCCGCGACCTCCGACGTGACAGGCCGGCGCTCTAACCAGCTGAGCTAATACCCCGTTCACCAGGTGCGGGAGCTATTCTACACAGAAGCGCTTCGCCTTGTCCAGTGGCCCTGTGAAAAAAGTTTCCTCCACCATTCATGCACAAGCCTTACCTGTTTTGGCGCCTCCTTCGGGGCATCACCGACATGCGCCCGCATCGGCGTTCGGTGCACTAGCCCAGGGGGACGACCACCAGCCTGCCGTCACTCGTGTGGAGCCTCAGGCTGCTCCCCTGGAGCTCCACCGACTCTATGGATCCCTCGCCCCTCACCGCGTTGCCGTCGGCATCGGTCACCTGGGTCTCGACCGATCCGCCCCCAATCTGGTAGGCAAGGAGGTCCCAGCTGCCGTCGAGGTTCTCGGGCACGATCAGGGCGCCGTTGTAGAGGACCAGCTGGACAGGTACCCCGTCGAGCTCGAAGTAGACCGTCTGGGAGCTCCCGCCCTCAGGCCAGCTCACCAGCGCGTACTTGCCGCTGCTCTGCTTGCGCAGGGCAAAGGTCGTCCCGCGGTTGGTGATCGTCCCGTCCGCCTGGGTCTGGCCCTGCGCCTGCTCCTGCCGCGTCGCCGCGCTCCTGGAGGACGAGAGGGCCCTCCAGAAGAGGAAGCCGCCCAGGGCGAGCACCACGGCGACGGCCACCCCGAGGCCCACGAAGAGCTTGCGGCTGGTCTTGTAGCGTGCCTCTCGCCTTTGGACCGAGGGCTTGTGTGAGCCCTGCAGGCGCATCTCGTCGCCCAGGCCTATGCGCGTCCACGACGAGGTGGAATCTGCCGAGATCTTGGAGACGTTCTGCCTCGTCTCGACCGTCGCCCCCTGCCCAGCGGATATGCGCTGGAAGGAGCCCGTCTGGGCGGGGTCCACGCCAATGGGGCGCGGGGCGTCCTGCTCGGCGCTGGCGGAGTCGGGCTCCAGCTCATAGCCGTCGCGGGGGACGTAGCGACGCGCTGCGGGCTGGGCGTTGCCGGCAGAGTGCTTACCGTGACGGGGGGCGGCCCCGCTCGTGTGTTGTGACATGACAGACCTCCTCGCTCTGGCGTGCATCGTAGCGCACCGGTGCCGCAAGTTGTCGCTACAGCACCCGGCGGGCCTCAATGGCCCGCCCAAGGGTCACCTCGTCGGCGTATTCGAGGTCGCCGCCCACGGGCAGGCCGCTCGCGAGGCGCGAGACCTCGACCCCCAGCGGGCGTATGACGCGCGAGAGGTAGGTGGCGGTCGTCTCGCCCTCCACGTCCGGGTTGGTGGCCAGGATCACCTCGCTGACGGAGTCGTCGGCTAGGCGCTGGAGGAGCTCCTTCACGTGCAGCTGGTCCGGGCCGACCTTGTCCATGGGAGAGATGACACCCCCCAGCACGTGGTAGAGGCCATGGTAGACGCCGGTCTTCTCGATGGCGGTGACGTCGCGGGGCTCGCTCACCACGCAGATGCTCGCGCGGTCGCGCGAGCCGTCGGAGCAGACGTCACAGGTGTCGCGCGTCGCGTAGCTGAAGCAGATGGGGCAGAAGTGGACCTGGTGCTTGACCTGCACGATCGCGTCGGAGAGGCGTCGTGCCGTCTCCGCGTCGGACTCGAGCAGGTAGTAGGCGATGCGCTGGGCCGACTTGGGACCGATGCCCGGAAGCCGTCCCAGCTCGTCGAGGAGCCTCTGGAGGGCCCGGCCGTCGTTTGCCTCTCTCGGCATGCCTAGAACAGCCCTGGGATGCTCATGCCGCCCGTCACGCCCGAGAGCTGCTGGTTCGCTGCGGACTGCGCGGCAGAGAGGCACTCGTTCACGGCCGCGACGATGCTGTCCTGCAGCATCTCGACGTCCTCGGGGTCCATTGCCTCGGGGTCGATGGTGATGGAGTCGATGTGCATGTCGGCGGTTCCGCTGACCTTGACCATGCCGCCGCCCGCAGAGGCGGACACCTGGATGTCGCCCAGGCGGTCCTGTGCCTTGGCGAGCTCCTGCTGCATCTTCTGGGCCTGCTTCATCATCTGCTGCATGTTCACGGGACGTATCCTTTCATGGGCGCGCCGGGGCGCGGTCCGTTCGTGGTCGTGCCGCGGCGCTCGGGCCGCCCTCACATGGTAGCCGCGTCGGGCGGGGGCTCCCCTGGGCAGGGGGCGAATCCCCAACTACTCCGCCGCTCCCCCAGAGCCGTCGGGACGCTCGACGCGAGCCGAGACGCCGTCGCCGAAGACGTCGGTGAGCATGTCCAGGATGTCTTTCTGCTCGGGGGTGAACATCTCCCTGGGCTCCCTGGGGGCGGTCCCCGCAGCCGGCTTGGGCTTGGGCGCCGCTGCGGGAGCCGGGCTTGGGGCTGGCTCCCGCCTGGGCGCTGGCTTCGGCTGGCTGGACCCGGGGGCACCCGCCTGACCGGCGGTCTGCGCGGGCGCCACGGCCGACGGGGAAACCACGGGTCCCGTCTGGGAGACTGGCCCCTGGGGCGGCAGGGGTGCGGACGAAGCGGCCGCCGGGGCCTGGTCGGCGTCCTCTCCATACGCGAAGGCGGACGCATCGTCGTAGGGTACGGCCTCGTCTTCCCAGGGGGCCGCATAGCTCGGCCGTGCGGGCCGGGAGGGCGCCGCCGGGGCGGGAATCGCGGACGCCGAGGTTAGCTGCATGGCTTGAGCGCTGGGTGCGGCAGGCGCCGGCATCGGCGTGGGAGACGGCGCCTGAGCACGCACGGGAGCCGGCGCTGCGGCGGGAGGCTCGGCGCGGAGCTTGCGCGCTATGTCCGCACCAACCAGGCTGGACTCGGCAAAGACGAGCCTCCTGTGCCCAAAGACCTCCTCCACGGCAGTCCCGACCACCGAGCGGACGTCGTCGCGCTCGAGCATCTTGACCGAGAATCCGGAGCCCTTGGGCAGGTTGACCTGAAGGACCTCGCCGTCGTCCTTGAGGGCGGAGGACTGCAGGAGCAGGGAGCCGCGCGGGGGGTCGGAGGCGAGAAGGCCGTCGCACACCTGCTGCCAACGGCGCTGGAGCTCTCCCCCATCCGTGACCGCGGGGAAGGCGTGCGCCACAAGTCCCACGGTCGACGAGCTGGGCCGAGTGGGGGTAGCGGCCTGCGTCGGCCGCGCGGGGATGGGCTCCGGGTTCGTCGGTGCCGCCTGAACGGAGGCCGGCGCTGCCGCAGGCTTCGGCCTGGACGACACGTTTGGCTGGGCCGGGGCAGGGACGGCGGCCGACGCCGGCTGTGCCGCGGGCGATGGGGCGGATGCGGGAAGCTTCGTAATCCCGGGCTGGGCGGGAGCCGCCTGCACTGGCTGCGCGGGCCTCTCGCCCGTGGGAACGGACGACCGGACGGGGGCCGCCGGCGTCGTCGGCACGGGCCTCTCGCCTGTCGGCGCAGGCACCTGGACGGGGGCCACCGGCACGGGGGCGGCCACGGCACCCGCCGTCAGCTCCGCCACCCGCCGCTCGAGCTCGGCCATGCGGTCCGCGAGCGCGTCCAGCGTGAGGTCGGACTTGGGCCGCGCGATCCGGGTGAGCGCCACCTCGAGTACGAGCCTCTGGTTGGTGGCGGTCCTCATCTCCCTCGAGGCGTCCCCCATGATGCCGAGCGCGCGCGACAGTCGGTCCGGCGACCCGAAGGCAGCCGCCTCCTCGTCCAGAGCGCGCAGCTCGTCCTCCGACAGGTCGACGACTCCGAGCCTCGCCCCGACGGCAGCGACCACATAGCAGTCGCGCAGTCGCGCGGCCAGCTCGCGGGAGAACTGCAGCAGGTCTCGCCCGGCGTCAACCAGAGTCGCCACCTCGCCAAAGAGCGCGGCGACGTCACGCCTTGCCAATGCGAGCGAGGTCTGCGCGAGCTGCGCACCCGACACCTCGCCCAGGAGGTCGCGCGCCGCCTCGGCCGAGACCTGTCCCCCGCCGAAGACCGAGAGCTGCTCCAGGGTGGAGAGCGCGTCTCGCATGCCCCCACGGGCGTGACGGACGACCAGCTCGAGGGCAGCCGGGTCGTAGCCAAAGCCCTCCTGCTGGCACACCTTCTGGAGCTGGTGCAGGATGTCCTCGTGGGCGATGGCATGGAAGTCGAAGCGCTGGACGCGGCTCAGGATGGTGGCGGGAATCTTCTGCGGGTCGGTGGTGCAGAGCACGAAGACCACGTGGCTGGGGGGCTCCTCGAGGGTCTTGAGCAGCGCGTTGAACGCCGCCGTCGTGAGCATGTGGACCTCGTCGATGATGTAGAGCTTGTAGCGGCCACGGACCGGCGCGTAGCCGACGCTGTTGATGATCTCCTCGCGCACGTTGTCGACACCGGTGCGTGAGGCCGCGTCGAGCTCGTAGACGTCGGGATGCTCCCCGGCCGCGATGAGCCTGCACTGCTCGCAGCTACCATCGGGCAGCTGGCCTGCGCCCCTCTCGCACATGAGCGCCTTGGCGAGCAGGCGGGCCATGGTGGTCTTGCCCGTCCCGCGCGGGCCGCAGAAGAGGTAGGCGTGGCTCTGTCTGCCCTCGAGCACCGCGCGCTCCAGGGTGCCCACCACATGCTGCTGCCCCACCACGTCCGCAAAGGTCTGCGGGCGATACTTTCTATACAGGGATTCCATCTGACCTCCGCGCCTCTTGTCCGAGCCACAAGTATAGCCGCGCGGGGGCACGGTCATGTATGCCCCGGCCCGCGCGGGCGCCCCCGACTGCAGCGGCCCGCATTGAAGGCCCCGGAGCGGCGCGGGCGGTCCACGACTTGCGCCCCCTCCCGCGTTCTCTATGCCTCCTCCTGACGTTCTCTATGCCTTCTCATGAAACTGCTGTCGTTCTCTATGCCGATTGCTGAAACGCACGCCGTTCTCTATGCCTTCTCCTGAGCTCGACCAAAATCTACCTGGGCTTTTGTCGAACGGCTTCAGGAAAATGCATAGAGAACGCAGGGGCGAGAGGAGCGCGATGACTTGGGTGCTGCGCAAGAGGACATGCGGTGACCCACCTCGCGGCCGGCGCGATTCGGGGCACAGCCCCGTGGCGCGAGCGACACAGGCCCCCACCTCGCGGCCGGCGCGACACAGGCCCCTACCTCGCGGCCGGCGCGATCCAGAACTTGAGCAGGGGGAAGCTCACCACCACGGCAAGGAGCGTGTTCACCACCGACGCCACCGTTGCCGCAAGCCCGCTGGACAGACCCAGCGAATTGACGCAGAAGTCCTGCACGTAGCCCGGAAGCACGAGGTTCACGACCACGATCAGCACGGCCAGCACGGCGTACTTGGGACCAGACTGTGCGAAGTCCGCGTCAGACCTGAAGACCAACCTCATCTGGACGAAGAAGTTCACCACCTGGGCGGCCACCTCGGCGACCAGGAAGGTGACAAAGGCGCCAAGTCCGCCGCCCGAAGACGGGTAGTTGAAGATGAGGAAGTGGAACTCGGTCGTGAGGCCAGCGAACACCGCTGTCCCCACCCAGGTGCAGGCGAGGCGCGTGGCCGTGGAGATATTGGACAGCAGGTTGAACAGGATGAACTGCCAGAGGCCCTCGTTCTTCCTCGTCCATTCCCCGAAGCCCATGAGCACGTCCCCTCTCGTCCGTCCACTCCGCTTGCGCCAGCTTACTTCCTCTTTTCGCCGACGGCCGCGCCGCTAGGTGACTTCCCTTGCCAGCCGACCGGCTTGAACCGCATTGCGAACCATGTTCGCGACGATGCCCACCAGCATGCGAAGCAGCCCGATGACCCAAAACCCCTTCGCCTCCATCACCAGGCCGTCGACGGCGGCCATGGAGAAGACCCCTCCGGCGTTCTTGGCAAGCGCCCTCAGGGGCATGTTCCAGATGAACAGCACGTTGAGGTTCGGCACGCCGCGGCGCTCCCCCGCCCTGCGCAGGAGGTTGAAAATGGACCAGAGCAGCCAAAGGAGCGGGCCGCGCCCGTGGATGAGGTCGCAGAAGCAAGTGTTGCGATCGATGGTGGCGCGCTCCTGCGGAATCGGTCGGCCAAGAAGCGCCGCGAACTCTGCGTCAGTGACCTCCTTGACCCTACCCGTCTCGTAGGAACGCAGGTCAAGGCCCTCATAGGGATTCTTGGCACCCGTTCCCGCAAGCTCGACCTGCGCCCTCAGGCGAATGTCCTCGCAGGAGGCTCCCACGCGCAGCTCGTAGACGCCCCCCTCGATCTCCCAGGACCCGGTCCCCACGTCAAAGTATCGGAAGGCCTTGTCATCCAGGGCAATGGTCACGCCCTTGGTCTCGCCAGGTTCCAGGAAGACCTTGGCGAAGCCCTTGAGCTCCTGCTCCGGACGGAACACCTCCCGCTTCGGCTTTGACACGTAGAGCTGCACGACCTCTGCACCAGCGCGTCTGCCGACGTTGGTGACGCTCAGGGTCACGACGTCCGCGGCAACCCTGGGCCGGGAGTATTCGAAGCGGGTGTACGAGAGGCCGTAGCCGAAGGGGAAGGCAACGGGCACGCCCGCGGTCTGGTAGTAGCGGTAGCCGACGTAGGGCCCCTCGCGATATGCGGCGACGTGACCCCCTGCGGGGAAGGTCTTGGCGGTCGGCGTGTCCGCGAGGCGCCTCGCCCAGCTCTCGGACAACTTTCCCGAGGGGTTCACGCGACCGCAGACCACGTCCAGCGCCGCGCTTGCCCCGGCCTGGCCCCCCAGGCAGAGGTAGGCGAGCGCGCGGGCGTCGTCCGCCCAGTCGCACTCGACCGGCGCGCCACCCGAAAGCAGCACCACGACGTTGGGGTTCGCCGACGAAAGCCGACGGAGCAGCTCCACCTGGTTCTGATTGACCCGCATGTCGTCACGGTCCATGCCCTCGGACTCGACCAGCTCGTCCAGCCCCATGCAAAGCAGGACGACCTCGGCCCGACGCGCGAGGTCGATCGCTGCGGCGGCCTTGGCGTCATCCTTGTCACCATGGCGCTCGTACCCCGGCTCGAAGCCCACGAGCTCGAGGCCGGAGCACCCGACGCACCCGAGCAGCGTATCGAGCCTGGTGGGGTTCACCAGGCTCGAGCCCGCGCCCTGGTAGCGAGGGACGCTTGCGAAGTCGCCGACGAGCGCGACCCTCGTGCCCGTGGCAAGGGGCAGGATGGGTCCGCCTTGTTCCGTGGCCTCGTTCTTGAGGAGCACGATGGAGTTGGCGGCGACGTCACGTGCGATGGCATGATGGTCCCCGACGTCGAAGGCGTCATCGGCCGAGGCGGTTGCGGCGCAGGTGGGCAGAATGACGCCAAGGGCCTCCCTCACGCGCTCGTCCACGACCGACTCCTCCAAGCGGCCGTCTCGCACGGCGGCAGTGAGCTCCCGCACGGGCGAGAGGCCAGGGTCGGGCATCTCGAAGGTCGATCCCGCGCGCACGCCCGCGACGTGGTCGTTGGAGCCGCCCCAGTCGGTGACCACCGCCCCGTCGAAGCCCCACTCACCGCGAAGGACGTCGGTAAGAAGCCCGACGCTTTCGTTGGCGTAGGTGCCGTTGACGAGGTTGTACGAGCTCATGATGCACTTGGGGCCACTCTCGCGCACCACGATCTCGAACGCCGTGAGGTAGAGCTCGCGCAGGGTGCGCTCGTCGAGGACGGAGTCCGACGCCTGCCGCCTCGTCTCCTGGCTGTTCGCGGCAAAGTGCTTCGGGCAGGCGGCGACGCCGGTCGACTGGATGCCGCGCACGTAGGCCGCAGCCATCTTGCCGGCGAGGTAGGGGTCCTCGGAGAAGTACTCGAAGTCGCGGCCGCAGAGGGGACTCCGCTTGATGCAGAGCCCGGGTCCCAGCACCACGTTCACCCCCTGGGCCAGACACTCCTCGCCCAGGGCGCGGCCAAGGGCCTCTCCCATGCCCGGGTCCCAGCTGTTGGCGACGGTGGCCGCCGTGGGGAAGCACGTTGCGGGCCTGCTGCCACCTATGCCCAGGTGATTGGCTCCCTCCGCCTGGAGGCGCAAGCCATGGGGGCCATCCGAGAATTGCATGGCGGGGATGCCGTATCGAGGCATGGCACGCGTGGTGAACGCGGAGCCCCCTGAGAGCAGGGCGCACTTCTGCTCCAACGTCATGCGGCCCAGCGTCTCTTCGATCCTTCGAGCAAGCTCGTCTGATGTGCCCACGCAACCTCCCCGCACAACGGAATCCCCTCTCCCCACGACTTTAGCGGTAGGAGGGAGAAGGCGCGGCGGGTAGGTCGAGATGCCGGCGGGCGAGGTCCAGGCGCCCCACATGGCCGGCCGAGGCAATCGGATGCGGCCCTACGCCGCGTGCCCACCCTCGCGGCGGCTGCCCTTGCCCATGCGGCTCCTCACGAGGCCCACCACGGTGGGCACGAGCGAGACCAGGACAATCCCCACGATGAGCAGCTCGAAGTGCCTCTGCACGAAGGGAATGCCGCCGAAGAAGTATCCGAGCAGGGTGAAGAGGGTGGACCAGGTGATGCCGCCCAGCACGTTGAACAGCACGAAGTTGCGCCAGTGCATGCCGCCCACGCCTGCCAGGAAGGGCACGAAGGTGCGGATGAAGGGGAAGAAGCGCCCCAGGAAGATGGCGAGGTGCCCCCACTTGTCGAGGAAGGCCTCGGTCTTCTCCACGCGCTCCGGCGTCATGGCCTTCACCTTGCCCGAAGCGATGATGCGACGGCCGAAGAAGTGCCCGATCATGAAGTTGCACTGGTCACCCAGGATTGCCGCCGCCCACACGACCCCCAACAGCCAGACGATGTCGAAGCCGCCGCCGTTGGCGAAGAACCCCGAGGCGAAGAGGAGCGAGTCACCTGGCAGGAAGGGGAAGAAGACCACGCCGGTCTCGATGAAGACGATCAGGAAGACGAAACCGTAGGCGGCGAACGGACCCATGGCAATCCAGCTGGCGATGGCGGCACGCGGATCGCGCAGCAGCTCGGCGATGAAGCTTACGAAGCCCATGCTATTCTCCCAGTCCTTCGGCGCAAACCCGCAGGAGCGGGTACCAGCATGTCAGCCAGGGAACGCTGCCCCAGATAACAAAGGCGCTCCCGGTCACGAGGTGGCCATGGAGCGCCCTGGAGCGCGCTCGGCGGGAACGGGTGCCCGCCAGAGGCCCCTTATGGCTGCTGCCTTCCGACCCTGACCAGGTTCGAGGTGTGACGTCACCCGAACCCGCCCAACGCGCTTGCGGGATAACTCTACCAAAGTCGCACGTGGGGCGTGCCGCTCACACCAAACGGCCACGAGCGTGACGACGAGGCCCGGGCCACCCAAGGCAGCCCGGGCCCTCGAAGTCGAGAGGGACGCGCGCCCTAGGCCTTGACGCCGTACCAACCGACGTTCTCATTGCGCCAGCCGAGCCTGACCAGGCCGTCGCGCTCCCCGGCGTTGACCGTGTAGTGATGCGACCCCGCCTTGGCGTTGGGGTTGTAGAGACGGAAGAGCGCCTGTCCCTTGGCGTCGTCGGAGTACCAGCCTATCCCCTCGTACCTCCAGCCAAGGCTCACGAGCTTGTCCCGCTCGGCCTTGCTCGTGGTG
>ERZ772799.550-NODE-550-length-14177-cov-3.340178_pt1 | contig 14177 bp, 13 predicted proteins | sample MGYA00511345_ERZ772799 | MGnify/ENA primary metagenome ERZ772799 (study PRJEB29015, sample SAMEA2738037) | human oral metagenome | biome: human oral; feature: human-associated habitat; material: saliva | place: China | collected 2238 ... | reverse complement strand
TTTTAACTATTTACATTATTTTTTATATTATTCTACATATTTACCATCTTTATTTTCTGTTGCAAATGGAAGACCTATTAATACTCCTATATACATTGGTAAGAAATAACGTATTTCTCCTCCTACTGGTGATAATAGACATGTTGCATATACTCCTAAAAGTGGCATAAATATAATTAATTTAATATATCTCTTTCTATAGATTATATACATCATTGAAATTATAACAACATATACTGTATATCCTATATTAACAAATATTGATAATACTGGTATTTTTGCTAAATATATATAATTTGTATAATTTTCTATTCTTCCTGCTTTATCTATCTTTCTATCTAATTTAGCATTAATTTTTTGTGCCGCTTCTTCTTGATGTGGATGATGAGCATTTGATACTTGTATTTGTGGCATATGTGCTGGCATATATGGATAATAATATAGGTTTGTATGTACTAATGCACCCATTATCATTTCTTGTGGATATTTCTTAAATAATTTTATAAAATTTGATATTGCTTTTTTCTTGTATTCTTCATTTTCCACAATATCTATACTTATCCTATTTTTTAATGGATCTGCAAGTTTTGGTAAATAGAACTTACTAATATCATCAAACTTTTGTATATTTTCAGATTTAAATTCTGATTTAAACCATAATAATAACCATTCTTTTTCTTCATCTGTTAAATCATCTTTTTTAAATGTTGCAAGTCTTCCAAGCATTTGTGCTGGAATGCTATAAAATTCTCTCTTACTTCCAGGTGCTATATTATATTTTTTCATTATTTCAATATAATCATCAATAGAACCGTTTGTAATAAATACACCGTCATATTCGATATTTGCATCTATTACATCTTGTGGAGTTAGATGAATATGAGCATCAATTTTGGGAAGCTGTTTCCAATCAATCATATTTTCTCCTTTGTAAAAAATTTATAGACAAGTATGGAATTATAAAAGTTAAAATTAATTTTCAAATGCTAACATATTTCCAATTAAAATTTTAAATCCTAATGATTTGTACATATCAACATCACAATCTGCAGAACCAACTATCAAAGAACTTATTTTACTTTCTTTGTATGCAAATTTTATTAATTGTTTAGCTATTCCTTTGTGCCTATATTCTTTGATAATGAAAAAATCTTCAAGGATTCCTCCTTTTTCGTAGTTAAAAGTAGAAAATATCATACTTATTGAGCAACAAGCAACTAAATTACCATTACATATACAACCAAAAAAGTGAATATTTTCGTCTGATATTGCTCTTTTTAAATTTAGAAAATTTTCATAAGTAGGTTCTTCTTCACCTATTTCAGATTTATATTTTGTTTGTAAAATTTTTCCCGTGTTTTCGATGATTCTTTTGGTCATCACTTTATCCATACACACCGCTGATGACATAGTCCCACATCCTACATATGGAATTCTCATAATTTCCATCATTCCCTGTATTGTTCCGTCTTCCCCATTTTGTCCATGAAGAATAGGAAATATACAGTCTACAGTAAAAATTCTCGTTGCTGTATCCTCGGAATTTTCCGACTCTACGATTTTGCTTCCTATCAATACAACTTCTTCACCGAATTTGACTGAAATGTTTAAATTGGTTTCTCGATCAATCCAGCTTCCTTTTTCAATTTCATCAGGACTCGCATCCGTCCATAGCCACTGACCGGTTTTTGTAATACCTATAGTATTTATTTGATACTTGTCGCGATTTATTACTCTCAATACCGATGCTGCAGAAATACATGATACCTCGTGTTCCGTTGATTTACCTCCGAATAATATGAGTATGTTCATTTTTTCTTTGCCTAATTTATCTATCTTGCCCATTTTATGTCTCTCCAATCTTTAAAATCTCTTACATAAAATTTCATACTACTTTTAATTTTACATATATATTGACATTATAGCAAATAAATCTTCCAATTTTTTATTTATTATATAATTCTATCGCTTTATCGATATTTCCATCGAATATTTTTTTCCCGTTTTTAAGCAGTATGCCTCGCTTGCAAAACTCTTTTGCGGTACTTACGGAATGTGTGACAAACAACAGTGTGACATCGTCATCAGACATTATTTCGCTGACTTTTTTTACACATTTCTTTCTGAAGTCTACATCTCCTACGGATAAAGCTTCATCTATAATTAAAATTTCAGGCTTTATATTAACATTTACCGAAAATCCCAGTCTTGCTTTCATACCAGACGAATAGGTTCTGACCGGCTGGTCAATATAGTCGCCCAATTCGGCAAATAATTCTATATCTTTTTCTACTTCCTTTATTTCCTCTTCTTTTAAACCGAGTAACCTTCCTCGCAGAAATATATTTTCTCTTCCCGTCAATTCCGGATCAAATCCTGATGTCAACTCAAGCAATGCACTTACTCTTCCATCTACGCTCACTTCTCCGCTGCTGGGATAAGTAACCCCCGTTATCATCTTCAATATCGTAGATTTTCCGGCACCATTTTTACCGAACAGCGCCACAGCGTCACCTTTATTTATTCCAAATGAAACATCGGCCACAGCTTTTTTTTCCTTGTAAGGAATTTTTTTGAAAAAAACTGATAACAGTCGTTTTTTTTCACTTGAATACAATTTATATATTTTGGTTACACTTTTAAACTCAATTACTGCTCTGTCCTTCGTCATATTTCCTCCGACTCTTACTGGATTATATCATTGCCAAAATTCTTTAAATTATAATACATCCGGCATTTCTTTTTTCATTTTTTTAAATACTCTAACCGCTGCACACCACATTATCAACGTTTCTGCCAAAAATAATCCCAGCTCCGCCGGTGATTGATAAAACCACTTGTGATGTACAAAACAATTCCTATATCCTTCAACTACGAAAGTAACCGGATTGGCCATAAGTATTCTTCTCGCCCAAACGTTTTCTATCGTCGAAATTGGAAACATCATCCCTGACATCCAAAACAATGCTGTTGAAAAAGCCTTTACCAAATTGGTAAAATCTTTGCTCATGGCACCCAAGACCGATGAAAACAAGCACCAACCTGTCATCATCACAAACATCAACAACATATAAAAAGGCAGCTGTATGTAATATACCGAAACACCTTTTCCTGATAGTATATACACTATCATAACCAAAGATACCAAGACGCATTGAACGACAATATGAGACAGACTGAAAAACGTAGGTATAGTCGATGTAGGAAATTTCATTTTAGTTATTAAAAATGTGTATCTTCTCATCGCAGTAGGACCGCTGTTCCACATTTCACTTATGTAAAACCAGCATACCATTCCTGCAATTAACCACAAAATAAATGGAAATCCGTCGATTCCCGCTTTTTTTCTCAAACCGAAAGAAAACGCAAACCAATATATGAATATTGTAACTATGGGTTTGATAAAAGCCCATGCCCATCCTAAGGCAGCTCCGCTGTAGGTTTTCTTTAAATCCGATTTTGCCAAATTAAAAATTTGATGACGCCACGTTATGTGTTCTTTGATTATATTTTTAATTTCCATTTAACATCTCCTTGAACTTTTCAACTCTTTTTACGACGTCATCTGCCGCAAACACGGATGAGCCTGCTACCAGGATATCGGCTCCCGCTTTTACTAATTTCCTGCCATTTTCCAAGTTCACTCCGCCATCTACTTCTATTACAAAATTATACCTATTTTCTTCTCTTATCCTTTTCAGCTTTCGTATCTTTTCCAGACTGGATTCTATAAACTTCTGCCCTCCAAACCCAGGATTTACAGACATCACCAAAACTAAATCCACGTATTCTAAGATATTTTCCAAAGACGAAATCGGTGTCGCCGGATTTATCGAAACTCCTGCCTTTATTCCCTTGCTTTTAATGTGATCTATAGTCCTATGAAGATGCATACACACTTCCTGATGAACTGTTATGTATTCCGTATTCTCTGTCACGAATTCATCTATATATCTGTCCACATTCTCTATCATCAGATGAACATCAAAAGGCATTTTCGTTTTACCTAAAAGGCTTTTCATAACAACTGCACCGTAGCTTATATTAGGTACAAAATGCCCATCCATGACATCTACATGTATTATATCCGCCCCTGCTTTTTCTATAGTGGAAATCTCTTCTCCCAACTTTGAAAAATCCGCCGACAATATTGACGGAGCTAATCTACTCATAATTTCCTTCCTTTTTCTGTGAATTAAACGATCTCATTCTAAAACTTTCTTTTTTCCTTTTCCATTATCTCACTGAGCTGCATCTTGTACGATTCATATCTGCTCTTATGAATTTGTCCGCTATTTAGAGCCTCTATTACTCTACATTCCGGTTCATTTATGTGCATACAATCTCCAAACCTGCACTCTGTTCCAATTTTATCTATTTCTGTGAAATAATTTTTTAAAGATGTACTTTTGATGTCTATCAGATCAAAAGACGTAAATCCGGGTGTGTCATAAATTAACGTATTTTCATTTAATTGAAAGATTTCGACATGTCTTGTGGTATGTTTTCCTCTCTTGTTTTTTTTACTTATACTTCCGATTTCAAGATCCAATTTGGGATTCAGCGCATTTATTATTGTCGATTTTCCTACTCCTGACGGTCCTGCAAAAGCTACTTTTTTACCTGTCAGTTTCCTCTTTAGGTAATCCATACCTTTTCCGGCAATTCCGCTAATCAAAATTACCGGACATACATTTTTATAAATATCCTTGATTTTATCAATATCTTCACCTTCTGCTTCATCAATTTTGTTTATGCATAACAACACATCTACTCCATGTTCTTTCGCCACAACCATAAACTTATCTATGATGTACGGATTCGCTTTCGGAGAAGACGCTGATGCTACTATAACTATAACATCAACATTTGAAACGGGTGGTCTTACAAATGAATTCTTTCTTTTTTCAATTTTTTCTATTATACCCTCTTTACCATCTATAACATCCACCTCAACGACATCTCCTACGCACGGAGTAATACCTTGTTTTTTTAATATTCCTCGTGCTTTACAACAATAGATTTCACGTTTTAGCGATGTGCCGTCATCTGATATGACGTGTACATAATAAAATCCACCGATACCTTTAAAAATTATTCCTCTTTTATTCACTATGAAAATTTAACCTCTTTTCTTAAGACCTCAACGCCGTCAAATCTAACTGAAATCACTCCTCTACCGGTTCCTTCAATAGTGACCATTTCCTGCCCATTTTTCCTGTACTTCTTTTTATTTACTACATGTCTGTTCTTACCGGCTTCATCCGACACCACTATATCCAAGATAAACGTATCCGATTTAGCTTCATCTAAAGGAAGATATATATTTACTTTACCTATCTCCCCTTTATTTATTTTAATGTCAACGGTTTCATTTTTTTCAACCTTAGTTCCGCTATTATATGATTGCCAGATAATTTGATCTTTTCCGTACTCATCCGAAACTCCTTCAGTCACCTTACCGAGTTTTAATCCCAGATTTTCGAGTGATTTTTTTGCAGCTTCTTTAGTCATGCCCAACAAATTCGGTACTTCCACCTTTTCCTTGCCGCTTCCATCGCTTACGACTATATTTATGCTCGTAACTCCACTTGCTTTGGCTCCTGCCTTAGGCGATTGCTCAATTACAGTACCTTTCGGCTTGTCGCTCGCCTTTTCACTCACCGTTCCAATTGAGAATCCGTATTCTTCTGCCATTTGTTTTGCTTCATCTTGAGTTTTTCCAATCAAATTAGGCACTATTCCCTTAACATTTCCTTTGGAAATTTTAACCTTTATTATTTCACCTTTTGCAACCTTTGTGCCGGCTTCAGGATTTTGACTTATTATCCCATCTCTTTTCACCTTATCCGACTCTTCATATCCGTCTACCTCAATCTTCAGATTTACTTCCTTGACTTTTTGTTCCGCCTCTTCCAAAGTCATCCCTTTCAAATCAGGGACTTCTATGTTTTTCTTGCTTCCAAAGACGAACATGCTGCCGATGATTCCAACAACTATCACCGCCAAGGCTACTATTCCTATAATCTTTTTTCTATTTCTGCCTCTCTTATTTCCACTCTTGTTTTTGGTGGATCTCATATTGGTTCCCGAAGGATTATATTCCATTTTTGAATTGACGTTTTCTCCGTATCCATCGTTAATACCTTCTGAATACCCCGCATTATCAATCGCATCGTTTCTCCTGTACACGGAAGTGTCTCCCATAACTCTCCCCACGACTGTAACATTGTCCAAAGCTTCTAAAATTTCTCCAAAGGAATGAAATCTCGATTCCGGATTTTTTTCCGTAGCCTTTAAAACTATTTTTTCCAAATTAGGTGGAATGTTATGATTATATACAGAAGGAGGTGTAATCATTTCATTTATCTGCATCAATGCCACTGTCACCGGATTATCTCCATCAAAAGGAACCTTACCTGTAAGCATTTCAAAAAGCAGTATCCCAAACGAATATATATCCGATTTTTCATCAACCTTTGCACCTTTTGCCTGCTCAGGAGAAAAATAATGTACAGATCCCATCACCTGCTCTTTCGATGAATCCACAATAGTAGTATCGGACACAGCCTTTGCTATTCCAAAGTCGGTGATTTTTAGCACTCCTTCGCTTGTAACCAGTATATTATGGGGTTTTACATCTCTGTGTATAATTCCATTTTTATGAGCGGCCCATAGCCCTTGAGCTATTTGCTTTGCATAGTCTATGGCTTCCTTGTAGTTCAATGGAGCCCTTTCATCTATCACTTCGCTCAGGGTCTTTCCATCAACCAATTCCATCACTATATAATTTACATTCCCTTCCTGCCCTACATCGAAAATACTTACGATGTTTTGATGGGACAAACTGGCTGCCGCATGAGATTCTCTTCTAAAGTTTTCTACAAATTTTATATCTTTTGTAAATTCAGGCTTCAAGATTTTAACCGCGACAAATCGCTTTAAAAGTCTACATTTAGCCTTGTATACTACCGCCATTCCTCCATCACCGATTTTTTCAATCAGTTCATATCTTCCGGCAATAACGTTTTTATTATCCATTTTGGAATCCCCCCTCTATTTTCAAGCAAACAACCGTGATATTGTCTTTTCCCCCATGTGCATTTGCTCTGCTCAGAAACTGTTCTGCCAATTTCGACATATCTTTTTCATGTTTGATTAAATCACAAATTTCATTTTCATCAACTTCGTTATAAAGACCATCTGTACACAATAGCAACACGTCATTTTTTCGCAATTTTTCAATGTAATAGTCGGCTTTGACCGGATACTCAACTCCCAGTGCCTTCGTTATCTTATTGCTTTCCTCATGATTTATCGCATCTTCCTTTGTTATTGCTCCTTTTTTTACAAGAAGATTTACGTAACTGTGATCTTCCGTTATCTGTCTCAGCTCTCCATCTCGGAAAATATATGCCCTACTATCACCTGCATTGGCAAAGTACGCTTTATTACCGTTTATGTAGCACATCACCAGAGTGGTTGCCATTCCGACATTCTCCGGAGCCTCTATAGCTCTGTGTATTATTCTTATATTGGCAGCTTCAACACAACTTTCCAAATATTTTAAAATACTGTTTTCTTTTCTTTTTCTAATTGGCTTCTGTTTTATCATTTCCGCTATTTCAGACACTGCCATTCCACTGGCAGTCTGTCCTGAATTATGACCGCCAACTCCATCCGCCACTATGAAAACACCTTCTTGAGGCAAAATGAAGCACGAATCCTCATTGCTCTCCCTTTTCATACCTTTGTGGCTTTTAAACCCTACTCTTGTCATATCTACGCCTCTTTCACAATCTTTGCGATAAAAAAACCGTCCGTATCATCTCTGTTTGGCAACAAAAGAATTTTCTTTTCCAATTTGAAATCGATATTTTCTTTCAAAAACCTTTCAACTATAGCTTCATTCTCATCTCTATTGATAGTGCATGTGCTATACAATAAAATTCCGTCTTTTTTCAAATACTTTGCCGAAGCTCGTAAAATTTCAAACTGTATTTCATATAATTTTTTGATTTCTTCACTGTTTTTGCTATATTTTATTTCAGGTTTTCTGGCGATTACACCTAATCCTGAACACGGAACATCACATAAAACTCTGTGACATTTCTCTACTAAATCCGCTTCGGGCTTTGTCCCATCCCACAATGATGCCTGTACATTGCTAAGTCTCAATCTCTTAGCTTCATTTTCGATTTTTTTAATTTTGTGCATGTATATGTCCCTGCTGTAAACAATCCCGGTATTTTTCATTCTTTCGGCTATCGCAAAAGTTTTTCCACCGGGTGCTGCACACACATCTACGACGCACAGGTTTTTTTCTATTTCCATCTCTTTTATCAAAATCTGTGAAGATTCATCCTGTACTGAGTAAAATCCTCTTTCGTATAAGCTGTTATCAATCAAATTTTTACCAAATAGTTTGAGTGCCGTATCAGTCCTTTCACTTGCGACACTTTCTATACCCATAGCTTTTAATTTTTTCTGTAATTCATCTCTTGAAATCTCATTCAGGTTGGTCCTCACAAAAAAATTCGGATGCCTATTCAGTGATTTTAAAATATTTTCAGTTTCAACTAATCCGAATTGATTGACAAATAGCTTCAAAATCCACGTTTCAAAGGAATATTTTATTTTCCAAAAACTAATTATATCACTGATTTCCTCACTTTTGGGAACAGGATTTAAATTTTTTCCTTCTCTTGCATATCTCTGTAAAATTGCATTCACAAATTTATCTCTTCCTTTTGCAAATTTCTTTGCAATTTTTACAGATTCGTTAACCACAGTATATGACTTAATTGAATTCATATACTCTAGCTGATATATTCCGCTTCGCAATATTGTTAAATCCTGCGGTCTGACATCTTTTATCTTTCCCCTTATCAATCTGCTTATTTTATAATCCAAAAGATATTTATTTTCCAACACTCCATAAACTATTTCCCTTACGAAAGCCGGTTTTGTCGGCTCATTTTTATCTATTATATTGTTCGTAGCTATGTTGGAGTATTGCCTTTTCTGCTCAACAGCCATAAGAATATCATACACCGTTTTTAAATTTATATCTAATTTATTTTCCAATCCATCATCCTCACAAGAGTGCAAATATCACTACATCGTCACATGTATGCAGTTCCTTTTTAATTTTACATACCTTTCAAACTTCATTCTTCATTCAGTTTCTACCTCTTATTGCAAGCAGCCTTAGAAGCTGAATCACCGATACAGCCAATGCCGCTACATACGTCATAGCCGCAGCTCCCAGTACTTTTTTTACTCCTGACTTCTCTTCTCTAAAAATAATCCCCTGTTTTTCCAATTCCACCAATGCTCTTTTACTCGCATCGATTTCGACAGGCAAAGTTACAATATGAAACAAGGTAGTAACAGCGAACATTATTATTCCTAACTCTAAAATTATGTAACTACCTGTGAATGAATTTGATCTCTCCAGTAAAAATCCCACAAAAATTAGTATCCATGCCGTTCTGCTGGCAAAACTCACAGGTGTTGCCAGGGCATCCCTAAATTTAAAAAACACATATCCGTGCTGCTTTTGCAAAGCATGACCTGCTTCATGAGCGGCTATGCTCACAGCGGAAATGCTCTTGCCGTTCACCACATTTTCAGACAGTCTTATTATCTCTTTTCTATGATCGTAGTGATCCGTTAAATCTCCGCCGACAGGTTCAATTCTGATATGACTCAATCCATTTACATCTAAAATTCTTCTCGCTGCTTGCATTCCTGTCATACCTGTTCTGTTATTTATCTGCGAATATTTTCTGAAATTTCTATTTACGTTGTAACTGGAAACCATGGCTAGAATTATCGCTACCAACAATAGCAATCCATAAGGGCTGTAAAAGCCGTATAATCCATATCCGTACATCTTCTTACTTCCTTTCCTTAAGTCAATCGTTTATAAAAATAAATCCAACCTCTCTGAAAGTTAAAATCATCCCAACATACTTCCTATTTCAACATCGTTTCCCTTTATAAAATCCTCTACACTCATCCTTTTTTTGTTAGGTACCTGTACTACCTTAATGAGCAAGCTGCTGCCCTTTGCCGTTGCCACTTCAATTCCGTCGTTTGAAACATTCAATATTCTTCCGGGCGTATTCCCTTTCTGTCTGATACTTTCCAGGGCTTCCGCATCCCATATCTTAAAAACCTCTCCGTTCCTGTATGTATAAGTTCCTGGCCACGGATACAAACCTCTAATCTGTCGTTCCAATTTTTTTGCATCTTTAAAAAAATCCAAGAGTCCATCTGATTTTGACAGCATATCGGCATATGTAACCTTCGACTCATCCTGTTTTTCTATGTTTACCGTATTATTCATTATGTCATCCAAATTATCTATAAGTAAATTTCCACCTATAATTGATAGTTCTCTATGCAAATCTGCACCATTTTTCTTTCCAATCTCAGTACACGACTTGGCGATTACATCTCCGGTATCCAACCCTTCCGACATCTGCATTAAACTTACACCTGTCTCTTCATCGCCTGCCATAATCGCCCTCTGTATGGGTGCAGCCCCCCTCCATCTCGGCAAGATGGAGGCGTGAATATTGATGCATCCCAGTCTTGGAAGCATCAATATTTCACGTGGCAAAATTTTGCCATAGGCTGCCACAACAATCAGGTCCGGACTATATTGTCTCAATTCGTTTATGAATTCTTCATTGTTCTTAATTTTTTCAGGCTGCAAAACTCTAATTTGATTTTTTAATGCAACTTCCTTAACCGGTGAAAATTTTACTTTCTTTCCTCTGTCCTTTGCCATATCAGGCTGACAGACGACATATCCCACCTCGTGTGAGCTCCCTATTAGTTTTTCCAGGGGATATACTGCAAATTCAGGTGTTCCCATATAAACTATCTTCATTTACGCTTACGCTCCTTCAAATTTAAATTCCTGCTGAATCTCTATCTTACTTCACTCATCAACATCGCCGTTTTCTGTGGTTATTTCATGTATATCTATTGCTTTATCAGTATATAAAATTCCATCCAAGTGATCCATTTCATGACTTATCACTATAGCTTCAAAATCTTCAAAAGTCTCCTGATGATATTCTCCATTTCTATCTATATATTTAACCGTAATTTTCTGCGGTCTCTTCACACTACCTACATAATTCGGCACGCTCAAACATCCCTCCTGAGAAATTTGTTCCCCTTCCGAAGATAGTATCACCGGATTTATCAACTCAAAATATCTCTCGGGACTTGGAGCTGCAATACATACTCTTCTTGAGATACCCACCTGTGGTGCTGCAATTCCAACTCCGTTTTCCGATTCCATAGTTTCTTTCATATCATCCAACAGAATCGTTATTCTCTCAGTTACTTCCTTCACTTCTCTTGCCGTTTTTCGTAAAATATCATCACCTTTTACGAATATATTTCTAAGTGCCATTTTATCATATCCTCCATAATTTTATGGGATCTACATCTACCACGACGCTGATTCCCTCTCTTCTCTCTCTCATTTCATCTCTAAATTTTTTCACTGTTTCGAATATATTGCAAAGGCTGTCTTCATGTAATTTTAGAAGCGTTATAGCCTTATGTTTATCGTCGCCACATTTTGGGCTCTGTTGAGTATCATCATCTATTTCTTTTCTTTCTCCTAATTCCGTTTCTAGAAAGCTGTTATCACTCTCATTTTTTATCATTTTTTCAGCTTTTTTGTATGGTATTAAATATTTTTTCCCTATTATTATTCTTTCGTCCGTATTCTCACTTATGAGCTTTTCCAGTTTTCTCCACGCGCTCTTGACCGTCTTGGCATTTTTACCGATTAAAGCTATTTCACACAATACGCTATATGGTGGATAGTCAAAGGTCTTTCTCATCTGACTTTCCTTTTCAAAAAACATTTCACCATCTTGTCTTGCTCCTGTAACGATTGCAAAATCTTCAGGCTGGTATGTCTGTAGAACTACCTTTCCTCTATCGTAGCCTCTTCCCGCTCTACCACTGCTATGTACAATATTTTGAAAGCATCTTTCCCTGCCTCGATAATCTAAAGAATTCAACCACGTATCTGCAGCAATTATTCCCACGAGACCTACATTTGCAAAATCCAATCCCTTCATTATAATCTGAGTTCCTATGAGAATATCAAATTCTTTTCTCTCAAAGGCTTCAATGATTTCCCTGATATCACCTATTCTCTTTGCGTGATCGACATCCAAAATTCTCGTTTTTACATTTGGAAATAACTTGTCAACTTGTTCTTTGACAGTCTCTGTCCCCGCGCCAAAATGTTTGATATAGTTGCTTCCACATTTAGGACATACTCTTACCTTATTGTGAACCCTTCCGCAATATGTACATCTCAATCTGTCCTCTCTTTTAGAATATGCCATGGGGACATTGCATTTTTGACATTTTATAACATGGCCACAATTTCTGCAAGATACAAATGTTGAGTACCCTTTTTTATTGATAGTAAGCATAACTTGTTTGTCACTGTCAATCGCTCTGTTGATTTCATCATAGAGTTTCCTGCTGAAAATCGACGTGTTTCCTTTTTTTAATTCTTCCCGCATGTCAACTACGCTGACTTCCGGCAACTCGACAAAATTATATCTGTTTTTAATCACCAATCTTTTGTAGTCACCCGCATGGGCTTTTATCATGCTCTCTACGGAAGGTGTTGCACTGCCCAACATCACTATTCCATCGTTGATATTTCCCCTTCGTATGGCTACATCTCTCGCATGAAATTTGGGTGTCATCTGAGACTTATAAGACATATCATGCTCTTCATCTAAAATAATCACACCTATATTTTTCAGTGGTGCAAAACACGCCGATCTTGCACCTATTACGACAGATTTTTTTCCTGATTTTATATCATACCATTGCTCTCTCTGTTCACTTTTTGTTAACTTGCTGTGAATTACAGCAATCTTTTCTTTGCCTAACTTGTATATAAATCTATCGATCAACTGTTTTGTCAATGTTATTTCAGGGACCATCACTATAGCGGTTTTGTTCTTCTCAAGAGTCTTTTCCACAGTCCTTAAATAGATTTCCGTTTTTCCTGAACCTGTAACACCGTCCAATAAAAACACCCTATGTTCATTCTTCTCTATGCTTTTTTTTATTTCATCCAGAGCCATCTCCTGCTCAAAGGTCAATCTCTGTACATCGCTGCCTGCACCTGAGTAATCGTCCAGTAAGTCTCTGTTTTTACGCATTTTCCCACTATGGGTGTTTGCAAACAAACTTATGCAATCTATGTACTTCGCAAAATATCTTTCCCTCATCCAAAGTGCCACGTCCATGGCTTCTTCCGTGATGCCCTCTTTCTCATTTACCGATATGACGGATTTTACGATTAAATCGTTTTGATCAACTTCCATTTCTTGCAAAATACCCGCTATAAAGCCTTCTTTCTCCAGGTCGTTTTTTCCGAAAGGCACTATAACCTTGCATCCGATTTTAACTCCTTCAAAGTCACATTTGTATGTAAAAAACCTGTCTACATTAGCCGATTTGTTTTTTATAACCACACTTACATACATATAATTTAATGCCTTTCTTCATGTCTATACTACAATAAGAAAATATCGCTTTCCTCACATTTCTTTATCATTTCATTCGGCCAAACGGATACCTGAACCTCACCTATGTGTGCCTTTCTCAAAAAGTACATGCACAACCTGCTTTGACCGATTCCTCCTCCAACTGTATAAGGCAGCTCCCTGTTTAAAATTTTCTTGTGAAAATCCAGGTTCTCTCTGTCTTTTTTCCCTGAAATTTCAAGTTGTTTCTTCATTGATTCTTCGTCTACTCTAATTCCCATTGACGATATTTCATAGGCGCTTTCCAATATGTCGTTCCATAGAATTATATCTCCGTTTAATTCCCAATCATCATAATCGGGAGCTCTGCCGTCGTGAGGCTTTCCAGACTTCAAATTTCCGCCTATCTTCGATATGAAAACGGCTCTTTCCTTCTTTGCAATTTCGTTTTCTCTCTCTTCCGGATTTAAGTCCGGATACATATCTTCCAATTCCTGTGAAGTTATGTATTTTATTTCGTTTGGAAGATCAGTTCTCAATTCCGGATAATGTCTGTTGACAAAATCTCCTAAATTTTTAAGAGCTATGTAAATCCTGTCTACTACATCTTCTAAATATTCT
>ERZ772799.545-NODE-545-length-14282-cov-4.518662_pt1 | contig 14282 bp, 4 predicted proteins | sample MGYA00511345_ERZ772799 | MGnify/ENA primary metagenome ERZ772799 (study PRJEB29015, sample SAMEA2738037) | human oral metagenome | biome: human oral; feature: human-associated habitat; material: saliva | place: China | collected 2238 ... | reverse complement strand
CGACGAGAGCACCGCGCTGACCTCGAAGAGCGGCGAAACGCTGGGCTCCTCTTCGTCCCAAGCGTCCTCCGAGGAGGATCCGGCGCGCGTCGTCGGCATCATCGTTCGCCTTCAGGACGGCGCCGACCGCGCGACCTCCCTCGCCTCCATCAACGAGGCCGTGGCCGGGGCTTTTCCGGGCGCCTCCGCCGAGGTGACGCGCGAGTACTCGCATACCTTTTCGGGTGTCGCGCTGAATGCCCCCGCCGGCTCTCTTGACGCGATCCGCGCGGCCAGCGGCGTGCAGGGCGCGTTCATCGACCGTGAGACCCACGTCAGCGACGCGGCGGGAGTCGACGCCGAGGGCGGGTTCGAGGCTACGCGCATGGACGCCCAGAACCCCGACAACCTCAGCGCACAGCTCATCATGCACGCCGACCAGGTGTCCCAGAGGGGGCAGGGTAAGGTCGTCGCCATCATCGACACGGGCGTCGACATGACGCACCCCGCCTTCGCGGGCACCCTGTCCGGGACGCCCGCGCTCTCGGCGGACAAGGTGGCTGCCCTCACGCCCCAGCTGGGTGGGGGCAAGGACGGCGTCTACGTCAACGAGAAGTTCCCCTTCGCCTACGACTACGCGGACGAGGATAACGACGCCTCGCCCCTGGAGCCTCACGGGACGCACGTCGCCGGCATCGCCGCGGCCAACGCCGGCGAGATCATGGGCGTGGCCCCCGACGCGCAGATCATCGTCGCGAAGGTCGAAAAGGACGGCGGCGGCATGCTGGACTCCGCGCTGCTGGCCGCCCTCGACGACATGGCGATCCTGCACCCCGACGTCGTGAACCTGTCGCTCGGCCAGGACGCCGGCATGGATAACGCGGCCGACAGCCTCTACGCGGGCGTCTTCGAGACGCTGCAGGACAAGGGCATCATCGTCGACGTGGCCGCCGGTAACGCCTTCTCCTCCGGATACGGCAACGCCTCCGGTAAGAACCTGCCCTACGCCTCCGACCCCGACTCCTCGACCCTGGGTGAGCCCGCCACGTACAGCCCCACGCTGTCCGTGGCCTCGCTCGACAACCTCCTGTCCGTCAACGCCTTCACCGCGGCCGGTAAAAATATCGCCTACCAGCGTGCGCGTGGAGAGGGCGGAGGGGAGATCCCTCAGATCGCCGAGATGACCCCCGGCGACTACGAATACGTCGACGGTGGGTTCGGTACTCGGGAAGACGTCGCAGCCCTGCGCTCGAAGTACCCGCAGGGCCTGGACGGGAAGATTGTTCTCGTCTCGCGCGGCCAGATGACCTTCCAGGAGAAGATCGACAACCTGACCCCGCTCAAGCCCGCGGCGATCCTCGTCTACAACAACGTCCCCGGCGACGCGCTCAGCGTCATGAGCCTGACGACGCTTGAGGTTCCCGCCGCCTTCATCTCCCAGGCGGACGGGCAGGCCATGCTGGCCGCCGCCGACCACCACCTGACCCTCGTCGAGGGCCTGACGGTCAGGTCGAACGCCCCCTACTCGATGTCAGACTTCTCCTCGTGGGGCGTGTCCCCGGACCTGCGCCTCAAGCCCGAGGTCACCGCGCCCGGCGGCAACATCTACTCCTCGCTGCCCGAGGACTCCTACGGGTTCATGTCCGGCACGTCGATGGCGACCCCGCAGCTGACGGGCGCCAGCGCGGTCGTCCTGCAGCGCGTCCAGTCCGACCCGCTGTTCGCCTCGATGGACGCGCGTCACAAGTCTGACGTCGTCCAGAACCTCCTCATGGGCACGGCGACCCCCGTCGTCGACCCCCTCCAGGACACCGGCGCCTACTACTCCCCGCGCAAGCAGGGCGCCGGCCTGGTGAACATCATGGCGGCCACGACCTCGTCCGTGTACCCGTCCGTCGTGGGCGCCGCCGATCCCTCCCGCCCCAAGGCGGACCTCGGCGACGGCACGACGGGCTGGCACTTCGACGTCACCCTCCACAACCTCTCCGGCGTGGCGGCGACCTACGAGATGAACTCGCAGGCGCTCTCCGAGATCGTTGAGGGCGGGTTCTTCACCGGCCACTCCTCCGACTGGCGAGGCCGTGGCGTGGCGATCTCCTACTCCGGCGCGGCCGTGCGCGGCACCGGCGAAGGCGCGACCGTCACCGTCCCGGCCTCCGGCGAGGCCACCGTCGGCGTCGACGTGACGCCCGGTAGCGAGTTCGCTCGCTACGTGAGCGACAACGCCCCCTCCGGCACCTTCCTTGAGGGCTTCGTGCGCTTCACCTCGCGTACCCAGGGGCAGGCCGACCTGACCGTGCCCTACCTGGGCTTCTACGGTGACTGGGGCAAGCCCGCGATCTTCGATTCTCTTGCCTCCGATGGCGACGGACACATCCTGGCCTCGTCGATCGGTGCCACCGACGGCGGAAACCCCCTCGGCTACAACCCCCTGGCGAAGGATAGCGAGCGCAGCGGGCGCCCCAACGCCTCCAAGTACGTCATCTCCCGCTCCGACGCGCTCTATGCTCCCAACGCCATCTACCCCAAGACGGGAACGCTGCGCAGCGTCCACACGATGACGACCACCTACACCAACGAGGCCGGCGAGGTCGTCGCCTCCTACGAGTCCCATCAGAACTGGAAGTCGATGCTGAACCCCTCCTCCGGAGCGATCAGCCCGGTGGAGCAGGAGCATGCGCCGAGGTTCCTGGACCTGACGTCCGACGAGTTCAAGGACCTGCCCGACGGTAACTACAAGCTGACGATCGCCGCGCACAACGACGGGCCCTCGCCCACCGAGCAGTCCATCTCCTACGACTTCCGCGTCGATACGACGCCCCCGGTCGTGGAAGGGGTCGTGTACCATGAGGGCGACTTCGGCGGCCCCGACGTCAGCATTGACGTGAGCGACGATTCGCCCATCGCCGGCGTCACCATGCACGACCCGCGCTCCGGCATGTGGTTCTACCGCTACGTCGCCGATAACGATAGCGACCAGTTGGGAGCCGACGGCAGGTACCACGTGTACATGTCCGTGTCCCTGGGTGACATCGCCCTGGGCTGGCAGGAGCAGGGTTCCACCGAGGAACTCATCTCTCACCCGTACATCCTCGCGTGGGACTACGGCCTCAACCACTCCGAGGCCGTCACTGTTGACCTGCACACCGACAACCCGGGCGTCGTCGCGCCCTGCACCAACCCCGAGGGCGGCCACTGGGTGCGTGACTCCATCGGCTGGTGGTACCAGTGCGCGGGCGGCACCGACTACCTCAAGGGCGGCTGGTTCACGATCAATGGCGTGGACTACCAGTTCGGCCCCACCGGCTACATGGTGACCGGTTTCCTCCAGCGTGCCAACGGCGAGTGGGTGTACGCCGACTCTGAGGGCGCCCTCGTGGGCGGCTGGGTGCGCGACGGCGCCTACGGTGGCCCCTACTGGTACTACATGGATCCCGCGACGAAGGTCATGCGTACCGGCTGGCTGTCCGACGGCGGGTCCTGGTATTACCTGCACGCCAACGGCGTCATGGCGATCGGCTGGGTGCAGGTGGATGGTTCCTGGTACTACCTGAAGGCCTCCGGGGCGATGGCCACCGGCTGGGTGAAGGTGGGCGGTTCCTGGTACTACCTGGGGCCGGACGGTGCCATGTTCACCGGCACGCACACGATCAACGGCCGCGTCTACACCTTCGACGAGTCGGGAGCCTGGCAGCGCTAACGCCCGCCGGTAGCTTCTGACTCACGAGGCCTGGGCCCGGGAACGCTCACCGCGAGCGTCCCGGGCCCACACGTATGCGCGGGCCTCGGGTGGGTGGGCCGCACGAGGCGAGCGAAGCGCACGTTTGCCTGTATTGGACAAGGCGAACAATTGGTCAGATAAAGTAACCCAAACACGGCTTGTCATGCGTGTTCTTGCGATATGGTGAATGTGGTGGTCGACATAGTCCAGTGTCTCTGCGCGATGAGTCGGCCCCTCACAAACGCATAGGAGTGCACCATGTCAATGAAGAAATCAGCTGTCCTCCTGGCGTGTGTCGGCGCGTGCGCGCTCGCGGTCGCGAGTCCCTCGTCGCTCGCTTCGCCGATACTCGCCTCCCAGCCCGCCGCTTCCCCGGCACTGACCGCACGGGCAGCCACGGCCTCGACCCTGCCGGTGGGCGACGCCGATACCGCGCTGACCTCGAAGAATGGGGAGAGCGCGCTTGCCGAACCCGTGCGAGCGGGCAGTGAGCAGGACCCGAACCTCGTCACCGGCATCGTCGTCCGCCTGGAGGCAGGGGCTGACCGCGAGGCCACCCTGGCCTCCGTGAAAGAGGCCGTGACCGCCGCCTTCCCGGAGGCCTCGCTCCAGGTGGAGCGCGAGTACCACCATGCCCTACAGGGCGTCGCGCTCAAGGCACCCGCCGGATCGCTGGATGCCATCCGCGCGGTCCCCGGCGTCGCAGCGGCGTTCATCGAGCGCGAGACGCGTGTGCGCGACACGGTGGGCGCTGATGCCGCAGGTGGCGTCCGAACGTCGAGGATCGCCAGCCAGGACCCCGACAACCTCAGCTCCCAGGTCATGATGCGCACCGACCGGGTCGCACAGAAGGGGGAGGGGACAGTCATCGCAATCATCGACACCGGAGTCGACATGACTCACCCCGCCTTTAGCGGTGCCTTGAGCGGGACTCCAGCCCTCGACGCAGACAAGGTGGCCGCCTTACTTCCCCAACTGGGGGACGGCAAGGATGGTACGTATGTCTCCGAGAAGTTCCCCTTCGCCTACGACTACGCTGATAGAGACGCGGACGCTTCGCCGTCCCCCGACGAGTCTGGCACCCACGGGACGCACGTCGCGGGCATTGCCGCGGGCAACGCCGACAAGATTATGGGCACCGCCCCCGACGCGCAGGTGATCGTCGCGAAGGTCTCGCGAAGCCAGAGCGGCGAGTACCCCGACTCGGCGCTGCTTGCCGCCCTGGATGACATGGCCGTGCTGCGCCCCGACGTCGTGAACCTGTCGCTCGGGCAGACGGGCGGTATGGATAACGAGGCCGACTCGGTGTACGCGAGCGTCTACAAGAACCTGCGAGACGCCGGGGTGAGCGTGAACGCCGCCGCGGGCAACGAGTATTCCGCCGGGTACGGCAATCTCTCGGGCAAGAACGAGCCCTACGCCTCGGACCCAGACACCTCGGTCCTGTGCGAGCCTGCCTCCTACCCCTCGGTCGTGGCTGTGGCCTCGGTGGAAAATGGCACGTCATACTCGGCGTTTTCAGCAGCCGGTCGTGACGTCGCCTACCAGAGCGCGCGCGGCTTCGAGGGCGAGAGCGTCGCGAGTCTTGGCGACTTGGCCCCCGGAGACTACGAGTACGTGGAGGCGGGTTTCGGGACAGCCGAGGACGCGGCCGCCCTGGCGGCGAAATACCCGGAGGGACTGGCCGACAAGATCGTGATGGTCTCCCGTGGAACCCTGGATTTCCAGGAGAAATTCGACAACATTGCGCCTCTCAAACCCGCGGCGATCCTCGTGTATGACAATGAGCCCGGCGACGCGCTCCTCATCATGAACCTGTCAACCCTCGACGTCCCCGCCGCCTTCATTTCCCAGGCGAGTGCGCAGGCCATGGTCGAGGCCGCCGACCATCACCTCACCCTCGTCGAGGGCAAGGTCCTGGAGCCCACCAGCTCCTACTGGATGAATGACTTTTCCTCGTGGGGAGTGTCTCCCGACCTGCGGCTCAAGCCTGAGATCGCCGCGCCCGGCGGCAACATCCTCTCCTCAGTCCCCAGCGGCGACTACGAACACTCGTCCGGCACGTCCATGGCGACCCCGCAGATGTCGGGCATCGACGCGATCGTCCTCCAGCGCGTCCAGTCCGATCCGCTCTTCGCCTCGATGAGTGCGCGCGAGAAGGTTGACGTCGTCCAGAACCTCATCATGGGCACCGCGCGCCCCTTGATCGACCCGGAGCAAGCCACCGGCGCCTACTACTCTCCTCGCAAGCAGGGCGCTGGCCTGGTCAACGCCCACGCGGCCACGACCTCGTCCGTGTACCCGACCGTGAAGGGTGCTCCCGAGCCGTCCCGTCCCAAGGCGGACCTGGGGGATGGGACTGATGGCTGGCACTTTGATGTCACCCTGCACAATCTGGGCTCTGCCCCCGCGACCTACGAGTTGAGCTCCCAGGCGCTCTCGGAGATCGTCGACAGCGGCTTCTTCACAGAGCATTCCTCGGATTGGCGAGGCCATGGCGTGGACATTACGTTCAGCGGCGCCGCCTCGTCGGCGGGGGAGGGCGCGAGCGTGACCGTCCCCGCGGGCGGGGAGGCCTCCGTCGGCGTTGACGTGACGCCGGGCGCCGACTTCGCGGCCCACGCCGCCGAGAACACCCCCTCGGGCACCTTCCTGGACGGCTTCGTGCGCTTTACCTCGCGTACCGAGGGTCAGCCCGACCTGTCCGTACCCTTCCTGGGCTTCTACGGGTCCTGGGGTAAGCCAGCGATCTTCGACGCGCTGGCCTCGGACGGCAAGGGTCACATGCGGTCCTCGGGACTCTACGATGGAGAAACAGGCACCCTCCTCGGATTCAACCCCCTGGTGCGGGCCAGCGAGCGACCCGAGCGCCCCGACGCCTACGGGTACGTGCTCTCCAGGGCCGAGGCCTCGGGCGCGTCCCACGTCCTCGAACCGCGCACGGGCACACTGCGCGGCGTGCATACACTGCGAACCGCGTATACCAACGACGCCGGCGAGGCGGTTGCTTCCTTCGAGCGCCACCAGAACTGGAAGTCCGTGTTTGACGCCCTCACCACACAGGTCTCGTGGGCCGAGCGCGAACATGAAGCCACGTCCCTAGACCTGCGCTCCGAGGCATACAAGGATCTGCCGGACGGGGAGTACACGCTGACGATATCGGCAACCAACGACGGCCCCTCGCCCACCGAGCAATCCATCTCATACAAGTTCCGCATCGACACGACCGCTCCCGTCATCGAGGATGTGCACTACTCCGGCGAGGGTGAGGACACGACCCTCACCTTCACGATCGTTGACTCCTCGCCGATGGCCGCCTTCGACCTGCACGACCCGGCCGACGGCCTGTGGTTCTACCGGCACATCCTCTCCGACGGCGACCAGATCGCTGACGCGGACGGCAAGTACCGCTACGAGGTCGAGGTCCCGCTGTCCGAGATATCGCGCGCGTGGACGGATCAAGGCGGGAAAGGGCCCGTCGTGTCCAACCCCTACGTGCTCGCCTGGGACTACGGCCTGAACAACTCGTCGGCGGTCACCGTCAATCTGCCGACCGATAACCCCGGCGTCACGCTGCCGTGCACCAACCCCGAGGGTGGTCACTGGGCCAAGGATGCCGTGGGCTGGTGGTACGTGTGCGCGAACGGGACCGACTACCTGAAGGCTGGATGGTTCACGATTAATGGCGTGGACTACCAGTTCGGGCCGTCCGGCTACATGATGACCGGGTTCCTCCAGCGCGCCAACGGCGAGTGGGTGTACGCCGACTCCGAGGGTGCCCTCGTGGGCGGCTGGGTGCGCGACGGTGGCTACTGGTACTACCTCGACCCCGCGACGAAGGTCATGCGTACCGGCTGGCTGTCCGACGGCGGCTCCTGGTATTACCTGCACGCCAACGGGGTCATGGCGATCGGCTGGGTGCAGGTGAACGGCTCCTGGTACTACCTGAACGCCTCGGGCGCGATGGTGACCGGCTGGGTGAACCTGGGCGGTTCCTGGTACTACCTGGGACCGGACGGGGCGATGCTGACCGGCACGCACACGATCAATGGTCGCGTCTACACCTTCGACGAGTCGGGAGCCTGGCAGCGCTAACGCCCGCCGGTAGCTTCTGACTCACGAGGCCTGGGCCCGGGAACGCTCACCGCGAGCGTCCCGGGCCCACACGTATGCTCCGCGCGTAGGGGAGGCCGTCGTGCCCCGGCGAGGGAGGCGCTGCGCTATGTTGGAGAGGACAGCAGGCCTCCGCATCCGCGGTGGCCGGGTGAGGAGTGCTCATGTCCTTGAAGAAGCCAGCCGTCCTCCTGGCGGGCGCGTGCGCGCTCGCGGTCGCGGGTTGTTCCTCCGGCGCGTCCCCGCCGCCGGCGAGTCCGGCCCGGGCGCCGGGGTTCCCCAGTCTGCCCCGGGGGCCACGGCCTCGTCCCTGCCCGCGGGCGACGCCGACACCGCGCTGACCCCGAAGGGTGGGCAGAGCGGAGAGGGGGCCTCGGGCGCGCCGAGTCGCGACGATGATCCGGCGCGGCTCGTCGTCATCGTCGTGCACCTTCAGGAGGGGGCGGACCGCGAGGCCACGCTCGCCTCGATCAACGAGGCCGTTGCCGGTATTTTTCCGGGCGCCTCCGTGACCGTGGAACGCGAGTATCGCAATGTCTTCCAGGGCTACGCGCTGCGCGCGCCCGCCGGGTCGCTGGATGCGATCCGGGCCGTGAGCGGCGTGAAGCTGGCGGCGATCGAGGGCGAGATGCGAGTGCAGTAGCGCCGCGGCGGCGTCGGGCGAGGCGGGGGCGCCGCGGCGGCGTCGGGCGAGGCGGGGGCGCCGTTCTTCGAACGTGGAATCCTGCGACCTGATGCACCTGTGTTTCTACTTGCTTCAAATTAAGATTAAATTAGAAGTAATCTGACATTTGTGTGAACGGAGCAGTCATGAAGACTCCTGTCCCTCCGCCCTATCGGCTTGACGAGCTGCGCGAACGCGTCATCGCCAGTTTGGCGAACGCGGATGATGAGCGACATCTCTTCGTTCTCCGTGCCCTCGCTGGCGGACTGGACGATCCAGAGTATCGCCCGTGGGAGTATTACTTCCGTGCCGAGCCGGTGCCAGATGGGCTGATGCGTGAGGAGTGGTGGTACGCGGTGCGCACTGCGCGCGCCTCGACGGCCCGGCCCACTCCCTTCATCATGACGGATGGGACGCGCCTGACGTTTAATCTCCCAGATCGCTTCTTGCGGTTGAATGAGGAGATTACGGCACAGGCACGCGGTCAGGTGGAGCTGCCCGCAGAGGTGGCGACGCAGGGGGTGAGGGATAGGTACCTGATCAACTCTCTCTACGAAGAGGCGATCACCTCCTCCCAGATGGAGGGGGCGTCTACGACGCGGCGTGACGCGAAAAAGATGCTCCGAGAAAAGAAGGATCCGCGCACTCGCTCGGAGCGGATGATTCTGAACAATTTCCTTGCCCTCGAATTCGTGCGCGATCACTTGGGTGAGGAGCTCACTCCCGAATTCATCTGCGGGGTCCACCGCATCGTGACAGATGGGACGCTCGACGAGGCGGAGGATGCAGGGCGCCTGCAGCGCCAGGGTGAGGAGCGAATTCGTATCTACGGAAGTGAAGGCGATGAGCAGCTGCTGCATGTGCCGCCGCCGGCCGAGGAGTTGCCTGAACGGCTCCAGCGTCTGTGCGACTTCGCCAATGGCGTGGGGGAGTATGCGTCGCAATATGTGCCGCCCCTCGTGAGGGCGCTCGTCGTTCATTTCATGATGGGCTACGACCATTACTTCGTCGATGGGAACGGGCGCACAGCCCGCGTCATCGCCCAGTGGGTCATGCTTCGTGAGGGCTTCTTTCTCATGGACTTCGTGCCTGTCTCACGGCTTCTGCGCAGGGCGCCCGCGCAGTATGCCCGCTCGTTCCTTGAGGTTGAGCAAGATGAAGGGGATCTCACCTACTTCCTCATTTGGCACGCCGAGGTCATGTGTCGAGCAATTCGTGAGCTGCATGAGTATCTGGCGAGAAAGTCCAAGGAGATGGAACAGATGAAGCATCTTCTGAGGCGCACCGAGCTCAATAATCGACAGATCGGGGTCATTGAGGAAGCGTTAAAGGATTCCGCTTTCACTGTGACAGCTGCTGCACATGCGGACAAGTACAGGGTGACGCTGCAGACGGCGCATGTCGATCTGCGTGGCCTTGAGGATGGGGGATACCTGATGCGTGTCAAGCGTGGCAGGAGTTTCGAGTGGTACCCGGTTTCAGATCTTCAACGCCGGGTTCAGGGAGCCGACGCGTAGTGCGAGTGTCATAAACGCCACGGTCGTTATGACTGAGATGGGGAACGAGAATCTTGCGGTGCGACGAAACGTCCAGTTGCTTCACATCTGATGGAGGGGTCTGGGTTTTTGGACCGTTTGTTGTGAGAGGGTTGTTCTGAGTAGTCCTGGCTGCTTGTGGCCGGGCAGAATGGATGACCATGAGGAAGTTCTCGAAGCACACGCCTGAGCAGATTGTCGTGAAGCTGGAGAAGGCCGAGGCGCTGCGAGGTGAGGGCAGAGTACGGCCCAGGCCTGCCGCGTGCTGGGCATCAGCGAGGCGGCGTTGTGCCGGTGGCGCCAGTGTTATGGGTCGATGAGTTCACCCGTCAACACCTGGCTTTCCGTGTCGAGCGGAGCATGGGGGCCGCCGACGTGATCGAAATGCTTGACCTGGCTGTGCTGGCCCATGGGGCGCCCCAGGTGCTGCGCGCCGATAATGGGCCTGAATTCATCGCCGGAGCCTTGGGGCGCTGGGCCAGCGAGCACGACACGCTCCAAGCGTTCATCCCGCCGGGCCAGCCGTGGCTGGGCGGGTTCGTGGAGTCCTTGCACAACCGCATGCGCGACGAACTCCTCGAGGATAACATGTTCGAGGACCTCAACCACGCGCGCGCTCTGATCGGCGCTTGGTCCCAGCGCTTCAATGACGAACGCCCCCCGTAGCGCGCTCGGCTGGCTCTCGCCCAACCAATACGCGCGCCAATGGGCGCAACATCACCAATAGCAACCCTCAACCCGGTCCACAAAACCAGGCCAGGCCAAGACCAGGCCGGCCTGATGCGCCTCATCAACCATAAGTCGCATGCAATTCGGAAACCCGAACTTTCTGCAGCGCCCCAAAACGTTGCAATTCCAACGATGTGATTTCAATATTTGAAATGTTTACATGGGAATTGCATGCGACATTTTTGAGGAACCACAACACGAGGCCACAAAGAACCCCGAGCAGAAGGCAACTCCCGTTGGATGCCCACGTCCCCGGCCGCCACAACTGCCGGAAGCACGGGGGCACTGCACCCGATCTGGGGCACTGCACCCGATAAGGGGCGCTACACCCGATCTGGGGCGCTACACCCGAACAGAAGAGGTGCATTGCCTACGGATCGGGTGCAGCGCCCCAACACACAAGAACAAACGCGGAACTGGCAGACCGAACCACTCCTCGCCACAACCAGCAACCCTCACAACACACGGTCCACAAAACCAGACCAGGCCACGCGAGCCCCGTGAGCATCCCCAGGGCCGAGGCGCAGGATGCGGACGCCTCAGATGAGGTCTTTCTTCTCCATGTACTTCATGGCGAGCCACCCGAAGGGGATCCGCCCGTAGAAGGTGACGAGACGGTAGAGCAGGGCGGTGGCGATCGCGACGGAGGACGACACGCCAGCGACCGTCAGGCCCGAGGTGAGGGCCGTCTCGACCGTACCGATACCGCCCGGCGACGGGATGAAAGAGCCGGCCGCGTTCGCCGTCAGGTAGGTGATGGCGACCGTCGAGAAGTTCAGGGAGCCGCCCATGGCGACCATCGCCGTCCAGAAGGCGCCCACGTAGCCGATGTTCATGAGCAGGTTGCCGCCGACCACGGCCGCCAGGCGCCGAGGCTGCCCGACGATCCACAGGAGGCGCGGGTAGACCTGCTGGTAGGTCGGCTGAATCTTCCCCCAGATCCAGCGGCGCACCTTCGGTACGGCGACGATGACGCCGACCGCGACCATGACGAGCGCGACGATCGCGAGGATCGTGCCGTAGGGGACGGACACGGACAGGGACGAGCCCGCGCTGACCATGACGAGGATCAGCAGGATGATCGTGATGAGCGCCTGTGAAATCTGCATGAGCGTCACCGTCGTCACGGCCATCGCCGTGGGGACGCGGCGCTTGCGCAGGTAGCGCAGGTTCAGGGCGGCGGGCCCCACGCCCGCGGGCGCGACGATCGTGATGATCGAGGCCGCAACCTGGGCGACCAGCGTGTCCTTGAAGGGCAGCTTCTCGGGAGACAGCGCGATGAGCGGCACCGCGGAGCCCACCCAGATGAGGCACGCGAGGACCGCGGATGCGGCCATCCACCACGGGTTCGCGCTGGTGACGGTGGAGACGAGGTCGCTGAAGTTCAGCGAGGAAACGACGATGAAGACCGCGATGAAGGCCACCGCGATCGTGAAGATCGTGCGCGGGCGGAAGCGCTGCAGGTCGGCCGTCGGCGCGGTCTCGGCCTCGGAGTCGCCCACGAGGGCGGCGCGCAGCTCGCCCAGCAGGTCGGAGCGGCGCAGGCGCTGGTTGATCGAGGCGGGCAGGACGGGCTTCTGGATGACGGGCGCGCACGCGATCAGCGTGTCCTCGCCGACGCAGCGGCGTCCAGCCTCGAGGGCGCGCTCGGGACCCACGGCCAGGGCCGTGAGGACCAGCATCTGGGCGATGTCGATCGACTGGTTCAGCTCGGTGGTCGCCACCTCGCCGGAATCCCAGTCGAGGAGCCACACGTCGTTGGAGGCATCGACGACGACGGCCTCGGGCGTGAGGGCGCGGTGCGAAATGCCGCGGGTGTGCGCGTAGTGCAGCTGCTCCCACGCGCGGTCCAGGACCTCGTCCGAGGCCTGCTCGCCCAGTTCCGTGAGCGGCGTCGTCGGCGGGAGGGCGGACAGGACCATGATGATGGAGTCGTTCGCCGAGGCGATGGCGATGGGTTCCTGAGTGAAGACGCCGGCGCGCAGGGCCTGCAGCGTCGTGAACGAGGAGCGTTCCGCCTGCGCCTTGAGCGAGGGCGACACCCACCTGCTGATGCCGCGCAGCCGCAGGTTGTTCCACATTTCGAGGAGGGTACCCGTCAGCTCTTGACCCGGATCCATGACGATGAGCTCGTAGGCGAGCCCGGTGTCGCTCCACACCTGGTAGTGGCGGTGGTGGTCGGGGTCGGGGCGCCGCGTGACGGTGACGCCCATGTCGCCCAGGTCGGCGGGCATCTGGGTGAGGCTCCCGCGGGCGTTCTCCGCGACCGCCCACGTGGAGAGAGGTTCGGTCGACGTGTCCAGGTCGGTGCGCACGATGCGCGAGGGAGTGATGCCGATACCGAGGAGCGCCTCCACGAGGGCGGCGCCCTTGGCTCTCTGGTCGTCGAATCCCATGACCCAGCGCGAGCCGGAGCCGAACGCTCGGCCGATGAACACGGAGATGAAGGCGACGGGCAGGGTCATCGAGGAGCGCAGGACGCCCAGGACCAGGATGATCCACAGGCCCGTCCAGCCCCAGCGAATGGCCTTCATGGACTGTGCTTCGCCGGCGGAGGTGAAGAGGGCGCACAGGGTGACGATGACCAGGTTGATCGCGATAGCGAAGCCGGTTTGGTGGCCCTGCGTGGCGATCGCGCGGTCCACGCTCAGGGGGGCGGTCAGGTAGGCGGGAAGGAGGCCGGTCAGCAGGATGATGATCCAGCCGCCGACCGCTGCGACCACGCTGGTAACGAGTGCCTGGATGATCGCCTGGAGGCGCCTGCGCAAGGCGAGGGAGACGATCACGAGGATCGGCGTGATCAGGATGATGAGGCCTTCGACCAGGTTGACCGGCAGGATCAGGATCTTGCGGACGAGCTGGAATTGCAGGACGTCCATGGTCACGCCGCGCGTCGTGGCGCTGGCCACCGTGCCGATCGTCCAGATGACGACGATCGAGAGGAGGGCGATGACGACGTCGATGACGTCCTCACGTCGGCGCCGGAGAGTGAACATGCGGTCGGCGATGTAGGCGGGACGCGGGAGGCGAAGCCTGCGCGCGGGGACGGGCAGGGCGACCTCACCGCTCTTAGCGTGTGCGACAGCGGTGGAGACCGCGGCCTCGTCGCTGGACTCTGCGGTGGTGGGCGTGTCCTCGGCCGTCGATGCCCGCTCCTCGCGGGGGGCCTCGTTGGCGTCTGTGGCCGCGTCTGTCGCATCGGTCGTGTCGGTGGTCGCGTTGTCGCTCGGCGCGGGAGGCACAGTGAGCGCGGTCGCGTCGGCCGGGGCATTCGCCTGAACCGCGTCCGCTGCGAGTATCGGCTCGTTCGGGGCTGCGGGAGCGGGAGGGGCGCCGGCCTCGGGAGCGGCGGAGGGAAGCGGGGGCTCGGTCATCGAGGCGGGGTCGGGCGTCGCGGGAGCGGGCGGGGGAGGGGGGGTGAAATCCCCCGGCGCGGCGACCGGCGGCATCGGCGCGATCGCCCTGTACGGACGGCGGGTCGAGGGCGCCGTCGAGATCAGCCCCGCCGAGCACGCCCGGATCGCAGCCGCACCGCAGGACG
>ERZ772799.534-NODE-534-length-14368-cov-2.980437_pt1 | contig 14368 bp, 4 predicted proteins | sample MGYA00511345_ERZ772799 | MGnify/ENA primary metagenome ERZ772799 (study PRJEB29015, sample SAMEA2738037) | human oral metagenome | biome: human oral; feature: human-associated habitat; material: saliva | place: China | collected 2238 ... | reverse complement strand
CTGCCAATACCCATCTTCCTCAATGAAGATCGGGGCAATAAAAGGTTTTGAAAGACTATGTTCATACGGCATAAGCTTTTTCCTTTCAGATTTAGTCAATAAGACGAATAAAAGTTAGATAATGATCTGGCGAATAGTAGATACTTCCATTACTCCCCACTACTAAACGATGCTTACCACGATCAAGCCCCAGCTTACCATTTTCTTTATTGGTAAGCTCTGGCGGTTTTACATCATACTCGGTATAGGTAATCGGATTACCATTCACGTCCTTTTCCGGAAGAATATGACCTCCACTATTATTCTCAGGTATATTTTTATATTCATAAGGGCCTTGAGCCTTCTTCCAGAGTTTATCTTTAGGCAAACGTCCAGTTTCCCAAATGCTCTTCACAGACTCTTTAATCTCCTGAGGAATTACCCCTTTGAATTTGTCAAGGCTGATAATTGAGTGCTTCGTCTTCTCAACCTCGCTGAGGCCTTCAAAAGCAGTGTTGTAGTCAGCCTCAGTCTTCTCAGCCTTCCAAGGTGAGAACTCAGGCCTAGGTCCTTCTACACCACCATTTTTAAGCCCTTGATAATAGTCCCGTTTAGCATCGCGGAACTTTCCAAATTTATTGTGATACCTCACCGGAGTTCCATCGATCTCTGACGCGCTGCCAATACGAGAAGCCTGAGGTAACTCAGTATCGACCCAAGACTTCAGATCATTAGGATACATGATTTGCTGAGCAGGTTTATCAACCTCAGAATGTATAGGCTGAAGGCTACGATCATCACGGAGCACTCGCACTGCTTCCCGTCCCTCTGGCGTGAGGTTCTCAACCTTCGGTTCCTCCACAGGTTTCAGCTGCACCTCAGGCTCACGCACACCACCAGCAGAACCACGAGCCGCCACAGCATCATCAGCCACACCACCAGGCTTAACAGCCTGCATACCAGCAGCACCGGACCCAGCACCCGAAGCAGGCGGAACCTCACCCACCTGCGGAGCCTCCACCGGACGCAACGGCACCTGTGAAGCACCACGAGAAGCACCAGAACCCTCCACCGGAGCAACCTGCGGAACATCAACACGCGACACCGCAACCGGCGGAACCTCCGTCGCTGAACGAGCACCAGCACTAGGACGCAACGGCACATGCGCCCCACTCTCAGGGACTACAACCCCAGACGCAGCGAAACCACTACCCCGAAAATCCAGATTCGACGCATCAAAAACCTGCCGACCATACCGGCCCTCATACAACGCTTCCTCAGCACTACGCCCACCAGAAGACACAGCGCCCTTCCGATACAACTGCGGGTACTTCACCACCACCGAACGCCCAGGCACCACCCCAGGACGAGCACGCCCCGACGACGACATACCCCCAGGCACACGCACCTCATGAGCACCCCACCGAATCCCAAAACGACTCAGCAAAGGCTTCAAAACAAATTTAAGACCCTTACCAGCACCAAGCGTTACCAAATCAATAAGAGCGCTAAACAGACCTTCCTGAATAATCTCATTCGGGTCAGCCTTACCTTTATGCCATATTTGAGATGCATACGACCACGTCATCGAAACAAGCATAAAAGCGCCCATAGAAGCTATGAACGGGTTGAGCGTTATAACGCCCACTACGATAAGAGCGACAGCCACAAGACCCAGCCCAAGAGCAGCCATTTCCGAAGGATGCGAAGTAATCCACCCCCAAGGATCACGCGTAAAATCTTCGAGAAATTTGCCCTCGACCATCGCCTTATTAATAACGAATTGTTTAAAATCTTTACGAAATGAATCCCATTTCTCCTCAAGAGAAGGAGTGTAATACGCATCATGTAACTGACGAGCCTCGTCAATCGTCAAAGGACGCCGCCCCGTCGGATCAAGCATATTCACCGGATCCCCACCAGCAAAAACATACGGAGCACCCATCCACCCCGAACCCATCACAGAATCCAACGGGTCAGGAGCAAGGAACCCGGCAGTGGCAGGATCATACACGCGATCCCCCATCAGCTCACCACCAACAGTCACCAACGACCCATGTGCACTCAGCCCCACGCCCACGGGCAAACCAGCCTGCCCCAGAGCAAACCCCTGATTATCAGAAGACACACCCCAGCTAATAGGAGCCGGAATTCCCCAAACATCCACGCCAAACCCGGCAGGCTCAGATACCGAACCTGAAGCACGCTGAAGCCCATACCCCAAGCTTTCAGTACCCAACGGGGTGTCACGACCGCCTATAACCGTGCTGGATGCAGGCGTCTGCACCGCACCCACACCCAGCAGCTGAGGAGCATTACCGGCCGCCGGGTCCCATAACATAGGGGAATAGTTACCAGCTTCACCAGAGCCCAAAGACCCACCAGAAACCGCTACTGGCATGCCCCGTTCTGCTGAGTTAACAAACTGCACCTCAGACGTGAGTACTCCTGAGTTTTCATGATCACCTGAATACGTGTGCACCCGCTCCAGGGACCCCAATACATCCCAGTCCCACCGGGTTACAGAACCATCACACCCGGTGGCCTGCGTACGGAAACCGCGCTCATTATAGGTGTACTCAATAGCGGCAACACGCACCATGCCTTCAGGCGCCTCACCAGCAGAATCTGCATCAACAACACCAGCTGAGGCGGCTTCGCCCTGCACGGCTAAGGCCTTCTCATACACGCGCATAGACTGAACCCGTCCACCATCAGCGTAGGTGAACACACGCAGCCTCACCAAGCTCTCACCTTCGCAGGATTCTTCCCGTAGGAGCAGCCCAGCATGGTCATACACCCAATCCACCGCATAGCCTGTGGAATTTACTGCACGAATCAGCCTGCCAGCCGCATCATAAGAATACGTGCACGCAATACCCGCTATGGTGTCTTCCACCCGCGTGATTTTCCCAAGCTCATTACGTTCTACCCGCACACCACGCTCAGGCCCATAGGTGCCCTGCTCGGTATACTCCACCACAGCACCAGCGGCATCCCGCACCCACCGGGCAACCGTCTCATCTAACTGGGTGCTTTCCAAGTACCCCAAAGCATCGTAAGCAAACCGGGTAGGTTCCTGTTCCCGAACCGTCATATCATCAGGGCCGCTACGAGCCTGTGAGAGCCGACCCGCCGGGGTGTACGCCGATGTTGTGTGTTCGTAAGGTGTTACCTGCTCAACCAGCCGTGAATCAGCATCATAAGCGTAGCGCACCGTGTACGCACCGGCAGCAGCAAAATCGCCCACCGGGTCATCCCTATACCCGCAGGCGGAACCAGCCCCACCCAGTAACTGGGCACGCTCCACACGCTCAAGCCTGCCCAAGGCGTCAGAAACATATGTGGTCTCCACAAAAGGCTGCACCGAATCGTCCCCAGCGTCAGCACCGGTTTTCGGAAGGTTAGCAGCCGCCAACCAGTCACGTACCACTAGCTTGCGACGCTGCACATCCTGCACCCACTCGCAAGCCAACTGTGGTGCCCCGCCGGGCGGCACCACCGACGTGCTCGCAAGTTCACCAGCCTCATCATAGGCGTACAAGACCCGTGACGAATCAGCATGAGTCACTGCTGTGCACCGGTGCGCGGCATCGTATTCGTAGCTAGTTGTAGCCCCAGCAGGGTCGGTAGTAGAAACCATATTCCCAGCCGCATCATACGAATATGTAGTAGTTGCAAACCCGTCGACTGTCGCCACCCGCTGTGCCACCAATCGGGACGCAGCATCATAATCGAAGAAACACACGCCACCGGTGCCTGAGATGGTTTTGGTGACGCGCCCGCATGCATCGTATGAGAACCTGCGGGTACCCCATGCACTATCCACCACGAGCACTGGGCGACCAGCGGCATCGTAAGAATAACGGCCAATAAGCTGGCCGCCACGGCGGTGCTCAAGAACCCGCCCCGCGGGGTCATAGCTGAATGATTCCACAACGGTACCGGCGCAGGTTTTTGCCACCAAACGTGAATCCGCATCATAGGTGTGTTCAGTTGTATACCCGTCAGGGTCAGTCACAGTGGACACCCTGCCGCAAGCATCATACGTGTAAGCAGTTACCGCCCCCGTAGCGGAGATCTGCTGAATCACCCGGCCAGCGGCATCGTAAACCTCACGATGCTCACCATCAGCAGCATCAGTACGAGTTACCATCGTATGCGCGCCAGGGTGGTTTTTTATATCCTGCTGAGTGTGTGAGATAGAAGGCAGGTTAGAAACGGACGGTGAGACTGACTGGTGCGCATCAGATGTCACACCGGTAGCCAAGTTTTCATAGGACCAACGGGTCAGCCCTCCGGAAAGGTCAACAAGTTCACGGATCCTTCCCAAAGAATCCAGCGTGGTGTGCTCAGTACCGTTCGCGTTCTGAGTCTTATACAGCCCCTTGGCAATATCACGGGTGGTGCGCTCCCACACACCAGTGGGGTCAATATGCTCCACCAGTGTGTCAGCAGCATCATAATCTGTGCGCCACACCGACCCAGCTGGGTCAATCAGTTCAGTCACACGACCCATGCCATCACGCAATATACGTGTCACAGCACCGGACGGATCAACAATCCGGTTCAAGTACCCTATCTCGTCAAATTCGCTGGTGGTACGGGCACCGTCTGGCGCAATAACAGCCGCCACATCCCCTGTCTCGTTATATTCAAAACCATATATGGCACCAGTTGGGTCCGTCACTGTGGAGATTTTTCCCGCCTGTGTATACGTGTAACGGGTAGTGGCTCCTGTCGGGTCGGTCAGCAAAACAGGGCGTGAAGCATCATCATACTCAGCATATGTGGTTGCGCCCGAAGGCATTCGTACAGCGACAACCCGATCATTCGTATCATAAGACATAGTGATGGTGTCGCCTATAGCATTACTGGTCTGCACCAGGTTATCCCGCTCATCATAAGCAAAACTGGTAAATACCCCAGTCGGGTCTGTGACACGAGATACCTTCCCAGAGGGAGTGTACTCATACCGGGTGGTGGCACCATTACGAGTAACTGCCGAATGCAGCCGTGAAAAATCATCAACATACTCGTAATCGATGCTCTCCTGGGCAGGCTCATTATTCGCACATGCCATCCGCGAGGCATATACACGCACACTGCATAAACGATCCAAAGCATCGTAGGTGAAAGTTGTTAACGTACCAGCTGGGGTGAGCTCCTTAATAATGCGCCCACGCTCATCAGCACTACGCACAATGCGAGCGCCGTCAGGAGAAATGGATTGTATGCGGTTGCCATACATGTCATAGATGAACCCGGAGCGCAGCCCCTCCGCAGAAGTAACTGAAGTTAGTCGGCCTTTTTCGTCGCTAACCCACGTATCTGCGTATCCTATGCGTTTCTCTTCACCATCGTGTGAGGTTTGTGAATGTGCCGTCGTTTCCTCAACAGTTGCAGGAGCGTCATGGCCCTTCTCGGAGTCCTTAACAACCACCTGCGTAATGCCGCCTGGCAGGTACGTATAGTCGATGATGCACCCATGTTGGCCGATCTGTTGGGTAACACGCCCAGGGTATTCTGGGTCCTCATAAATATTCGTAACTTCACGTACGTCACCGAAGCCAGTGACTGTCTCAATAAGCCCCTGCTCTGTATGCGTATACACCCGTGAGTCGAGGACCTCAAGAGGTTCAGTGTTGTTGGTGGAGCTTTTCAGGGTGCTATATGTACGGGCTGATGCTAAGTGCCCCGATTCAGTGTACGTATACTCTACCCGGCGAGTACCGGCAGAGGCCGTGACCACACGGCCTGCGTCTTTATTCGAACCGTAACTTAAGCTAATGCACTGTCCGCCTGCACCCGCAATCGCGCAAAGCCGGGCGCTAGAGCGGTTTTCGATCTCACAGCCTTGCCCGCTGCCGGTGTACAACGCTGCTACCGTAGACTGCGCGTTCCCGTGCCACGAGCCTATCCATGCTCCGGTAAGCGTGTAGTAATGAAAGGCTCCAGCGTTATTAGAAACAACATAAAAATCAGTGCTGCCGTCCAGCGCACTGTACCCGTCGGTCGCCGGTACGCTGGCTACTAGTTCCGCGATAGCGCGGTACCCAACGCGGAAAGCACGGGTACGTTGAGCGTCCTCATCGTCCGTATTGTGAGTAGAAGCGGAATGGGGTCCACTAGCGCAACGTGCAAGCCACCACGGTTCACCAGCCGCACGTTCAAACCCGGTACCCATGCGTGAGAAGAACAACTGACGCCCATCGGCACTTACCCAAATGGCACCTGCATTAGTTACCTTAAGGTGCGTATCAATGGTGGAAGACCAGCCTACTCCGAAAACACCAGTGGGAGGCTCATACCCTTCAAAGCTGCTGGCAGAACCGGTGGCGGCAATACTGTTATACATGCGGCTTAGCTGTAGACTGCCGAAGGTCAGATCATGTTCTTCCTCAATAAAGTTACCGGTGGCAACATTGACCGGGTCACTCGCGTAACCACTCGTGGGGGTAGTTCCGTATACTTGCACGTCCGGGACTTTAAGGAATTTACGTCCCGGATTAATACTGTTGCGCTTCAAAAATTCGGTGAGAGCAGCATCCGTAATAACAAATTGCCCGTTCGAGCCAGCCACCCGGAAAGCCTGGGCAACAGCTTTCAGCCACATGGCGTCATGGGAGTTATCATTCAGCCAGTGAACTGTCGCTTCCAGCAGGCCATCAATTAGGAGAGTGCCCCAATGGCAGGTCTGCTGGTATCTCTCATATGCAGTGCTGATGGATTTAAAGTAGAAGGTCATATCATCGTAGAGGGGTCCCATCACGAAGTCTGCAAACTGTTCAAGGGCAACAGGAACAGCAGACGAAACCCCTGTTGATGACCCTAAACTCTCGGCGTATTTCTCACTATCGGAAGGGCGTGAGCTTCCGTAAGAATTGGATAAATCATGGTCCATGCCGTTAGGGTTCACAACGATAGTGGGCTCTTGTGAGGCAACATATGAAGGCCCTTCCCCCTGAATATGGAGGGCTCCATCTTGATAAGAAATGCGAGACAGGGTATCAAGTCCGTTAGAAGATATAGCATATTTCAATGCCTCATCCCGCATCTTGCGCCGGTGCTCTTCTTCAGCTTCCCGCGCTTTACGCCGGTTATCCTGCTCGTGATCTGCTGCCTCCGCGATCTTACGCACAGCCTGGGCAGCCCGGGAACACGCATCTGCTAGCCGACCGGCATCAGTAATACACTGGTCACAATTTATCTTAAACAGCTCAGCATACTTACCATTAAACTGCTCTTGAGCCTTATTCGCCTCAGCACGAATACTCCCCTTGTATTCACGGAGTTTACTTGCAGTACTGTCAAAGGTATTAGCGAGTGCTGCAGCATCAACCTGACTATATACAACAGGTTCAGTATTCGGATTTGCGTTGACATGTACGACTATACGCATGTGCTGGGTCAGCTCCCCGGAAGCTAGAAGCGAATATTGCCACAGTAATCATAAGTGATTCTTGTAGATTACTATTACACAACACTGTAAATGTTCAGATTATTTTCAAACATTTCTCTAGCTCAAGTATCCATTTACCCCAAGGTGTCCCAGAGCTGCCAGCAGTCTTATTAGTGGGTGTGCCGCGGCTTCTGGCCTTCTTCACGAGCGAACGGCACCTTATCACCAGCCAGTTGGGCGAGCACATCGGCTGCGATGGTTTCGGCGCTCAGGCCGGTCTCCTCAAGGATTTCTTCGCGGGAGGCGTGCGGGATGAACTCTGCCGGCAGCCCCAGCTCGCTCAGGGCCGTGTCTACCCCGGCGGCGCGCATTTCTTGGCGGATGCGGGCACCTACCCCACCGGAACGTACCCCGTCCTCAATGGTAACCACGATGCGGTGGTCTCGGGTCAGCTCCACCACGGACGCCGGTACGGGCATCACCCAGCGCGGATCCACCACGGTAGAATGCACCCGGTGCGTCTCAAGAATCTGGGATACTTCAAGGGCCACGCGCACCATGGCACCCACTGCCACGAACAGCACGTCACGCTGACCGGTCTGTGGGTGTGCCGTACCGGTGCGCACCAGCACGTCCACGCCGTCTTCGCGGCGTTCCAGGGCGGGGATGTCCTCCCCCACGGAGCCTTTGGGGTAGCGGATTACGGTGGGGGCGTCGTCAATGGCGACCGCCTCACGCAGGGCCTCGCGCAGGGTCGCGGCATCACGCGGTGCCGCCATGTACAGCCCGGGGATGAACTGCAGGAGCGCCAGATCCCACATGCCGTGGTGGCTTGCCCCGTCCGGGCCGGTAATACCCGAGCGGTCAAGCACCAGAGTCACCCCAGCCTTGTGCAGGGCAACGTCCATGAGCAGCTGGTCAAAACCACGGTTCAGGAACGTCGCGTAAAGCGCCACCACCGGGTGCATCCCCCCGTAGGCGAGCCCTGCGCTCATGGCCACCGCGTGCTGCTCGGCAATGCCCACATCGATCACGCGCTCGGGGTGCGCCTGGGCGAACTCACGCAACCCCACGGGGATGAGCATCGCCCCGGTAATACCCACAATGTCTTCACGCTCATCGGCGATCTGTTTAATTTCGCGCCCGAAGACGCTGGTCCACGACTCTTTGGTGCTCTTTGAGACTTCTTTGCCGGTGAGCGGGTCAATGGGGCCCACGGCATGGAACTGGTCGTCTTCGTTTGCGCGCGCCGGGGCGTAGCCGTGCCCTTTCTCGGTGATGGCGTGCACAATCACAGGCCCGCCGTAGTTCTTCGCAGCGCTCAGGGCGGTCTCAACCGCTTCCTGGTCGTGCCCGTCGATAGGGCCCACATATTTCATGCCCAGATCTTCGAAGATGCCGCCGGGGACCACCACATCTTTAATACCGGCCTTCATGCCGTGCAGGCCCCGGTAAATCATCTGCCCGAATGAGCCGCCGCGCTGCAGCTTCTCACGCATAGCGTTCAGAGCCCTGTCGTACCGGCGATCCAGGCGCATCTTATCCACCTGCTGCTGCACGTTATATTTCAGCGCTGAAAGCTGGTTGGCGAACCCGCCAATAGTTGGGGCGTAGGAGCGGCCATTATCGTTCACCACAATCACAACTTTGCGGGTGCGGTCGGCGGCGATATTATTCACAGCCTCCCAGGCCATGCCGCCGGTGAGTGCGCCGTCACCAATAAGCACCACCGTGTACCGGTCGTTCTGCCCGTTCAGCTTGTGCGCACGCGAAATACCGTCAGCCCATGAGATGGATGAGGAGGCGTGCGACGACTCGATAATGTCATGCACCGACTCGCCACGGTCGGGGTACCCTGAAAGCCCGCCTTTCTGCCGCAGGCTCTCAAAGTTATGCCGCCCGGTCACCAGCTTATGCACATACGACTGGTGCCCGGTGTCGAACAGGATATTATCGTGCGGTGAATCGAACACGCGGTGAATGCCTAGGGTCAGCTCAACCACGCCCAGGTTCGGCCCCAAGTGGCCGCCGGTGACCGCCACATGGTTCACCAGGAATTCCCGGATCTCCCCCGCCAGCTCACGTAGCTGCTCATAGGTGAGGGGTCGCAGATCTTTGGGGTCGTGAATGCCGTGTAGCATCTCGGGCTTGGCGTTCTCACCCGGTACAGTCTTTTCGGGCATACACACTCCTTTTGACTACTGCGACTGTTGCAGTTCTCTCCATCCGGTACGTTTCCGGCTTCCTTAGGCGAAAAACTCGGGTACCGGTCTCTTCGATTCTACCCGGTGCGGACCTCAAACCTCGACTCTACGCGCCCGGTGCGCCCCACCGGTTACCGAATCCCGCATTAGCGGATGCGGCGCGGTTTAATACGTGCCGGGGCCCGGTAGAACAGGGCTGCCGCCTCCACATGGTGGGTGTTGGGGTACATGTCGTAGCCGCGTACCTGCACCAAATCCCAGCCGAGTTCACGCAGGATTGCGGTGTCCCGCCCCAGTGCCGCAGGGTCGCACGCCACGTAGAGGATACGCCCCGGTGACAGCTTATTCAGCCGCTCCAAAGTTTTCTTGCCCGCGCCTTCACGGGAAGGGTCAAGTACCACGGCGTCAATATGGGGCAGCTCGTCCAGTTCAAGAGCCGTTTTCAGATCCAGGAGGGTGCGCGCCACATCCCCGTGGATCACCTCGATACGGGTGTCTTTGGCCGATTCGCTGCGGGCCGCGCCGTCGGGGGCGAAATTGGCGCGCGCATCCCGGTGCGTCACCGGTGAGCCCTCAACACTGACCACGGTGCCGCGCTCACCCACCGCATCGGCAAGAGCGGCAGTAAACAGGCCCGCGCCAGCGTACAAATCAAGGGTGCATTCGCCTTCAGCCGGCCGCAGCATAGTCAGCATGGTTCCCACCAGGGCTGACGGGGCGCAGCGGTGCACCTGCCAGAACCCGCCAGCAGAGACCTGGTAGCTGAACCGGCGGGCGCCGAAAGTAACGTCCTCGGTCACGGATTTCAGGCCGCCGCCCAGAAGCACATCCCCCTGACGTACCCTGCGGTAGGGGCTGCGCAGGCTGGGGCGCACCCCGTACTCCGGTTTAGCGTTTGACCGGTTCTCGGGGGTGAAAAATAACGAAATTTTGCGTTTCGCCAAGTCCCCCCACAGCTTCTCAGCCTGCCGGTAAATGGGCTGGGACACCTCGCTGGCCGTAAAACGCGGGTCTACGGTGAGCTGAATGAGGATACGGCCCCGCGAAGAAAGCGCCGCATCCACCTGCCGGATACCGTGTAAATCTAGTTCGTGCAGGTTCAGCTGCCGCAGCTCGCGCGCCGCTAACGGGAAGTCGATCACGGGTACGGCCCGTGAACTCTGGTGCGGGTACATGCCAATACGCCAACCGGAGGGGGTTTTCACCACGGTGTACCGCACCCGCGAGCGCCACGACAGGTCCCCTTCGGTGAGGTCTTTGGTAGGCATTGGTTCGACGGTCAGACTGGTAATAAGGGGTGAGTCGGGCGATATGCCGCCCAGGCGGATCAGCTGGGTGCGTAGCGTATCTGTTTTGTATGCGCGCTGTGTGGCGGGGTCAATATGGCCGTATTCCATGCCGCCCAGCAGCTCTTTCACACCGGTTGCGGCGGCCCGTTCTTCATCGGTGAGCAGGGAGTTGCCCTGCACCCAGGGGTGTTCTCGTCGCGCTGGTGATGGGGTGTCTATTGCCACGGCGTCCGCGAAATAGTAGCGGTTTTTAGGGCCGATGTCGGTGATGCGGGCCTGCACGGTCTCTCCCGTGAGGGCGTGCCGCACGAACACTACGCCTTTTTCGCTGCGGGCCACAAAGGCGCCGCCGTGTGCGGGTGATTCACAGGTGAGGCGCACCAAGTCTCCGATGGCATAACCGCTTACCGGCTCGGCGCTGCGGCTAGGTGCGGTGTTTGTGGGCACACGCGTCGAGGTGCTGTCGAGCTGACGCACGCATCGTCTCCTAACATACTGTAGTAATTGTGAAGTATTTTACACCCGGCGCGGGGCACTAACCGTTCAACCCTCCCACAGACGGGGTAAAAATTCAATATTTTTATCGCCAATCCCACGCCTAGGTAGCGCCTGTTTTTCCCCGGTACAGGGCGGGCCGGTGCACCCGGTGGGTGGGTGGTTCTTCGCTGCTGGGAGGCTGTGTGGGTGCGACCGTTTCTCCTGGCTGGGTCTCGGCGGCGTGGAGAGCCCACGGTACGGTGGCGGTTGCCACTCCCGGTTCGTGCAGCAGCGCTTTTTTGAGCCTGCGCACGGTGCGGCGGTGCAGTATCTCTTGCCACCAGTGCGCCACCACGAACTCGGGCAGGTACACCACCACCACGTCGCGCGGGGATTTTTTGCGTTTCCGCCGCACATAGTCCAGCACCGAGGACACCGTGTCCCGGTACGGTGAGTCGATCACCGATAGCTGCACCGGGATGTGCAGCATATCCCAGCGTTCTTTCACGGTGGCCAGCAGCTGACGGTCGTTATTGACGGTCAGCGCCTCTATGGTGGAGGGGCGCGCGGCCCGAGCGTAGGCTAACGCCCTGAGCGCGGGCTGACGTACCCGCTCAATATAGACCACGGCGTGCACGCGTGAGGGTAGGGCTGCGGCGTCGGCGGCCGCCTCCTGATCCAGCGGTATTTCGGTTAGTTTATCCACGCGGGCGTAGTGCCTGCGGGTCATGAGCATCACCTCAGACAGAAGCAGAATGAACGTGAGCGACAGCCAGGCCCCAGCCAAGAATTTGGTGCCCACCACGGTTACCAGCACCAGGGCGGTGACCACCACCCCGACTGCGCTGACAGTGATGTCGCGGGCGAGTTTGCGCCGCGCCGACGGTTTTAGGGTAATGCGTAGTTTACGCAGACGGAACCGCACCACCGCCACCTGGGTGAGCAGCATTGAGGTGCACATGCCCACCACGTACAGCTGGATGAGGGCGAACACATCGGCTGCGAACAGCACCGTGAAAAGTACCGAGATCACCCCGAGCAGGATCACGCCGTTACTGTACAGCCCGGTGGAGTCCACGCTCCGAAGCCGGTGCGGCAGATAGTGCCGGTCGGCGATTGCTGAGGCCCCAATGGGGAACCCGATAAACGCAGTCAGTGAGGCGATCACCAGCACGGACACTGTTGCTAAGGCCAGCAGTGTGGGGATGAGGTCGTTCCCGTATACGGCGAACGCCACCTGGTACAGGGCCGGTTTCTGGTGTATTGGCTGGTTGGGGCTGCTCGGGTCTGCACTTAAGTATCGGCTGGGGTTTTGCACCAGCTGCACCCCACTCTGCCGCGCCAAATAGAGGATGCTCACCAGCAGAACCCCGGTGATGACGATCATCAGCATGAGTGTCAGTGCCGCATTGCGTTGCTTGGGTGCTTTGAAGAACCGCACCGAGTTGGAGATAGTTGAAACCCCCGAAAGCGCCACCGCCCCGGCCGAGAAGGACCGGGAGAGCAGCAGCACCAGGAACACCCCGTCAAGGCTCGCGTGCGGGGTTTCGGGGGTGAGCGTGTACCCGGCGGATTCGGCGCGCGCTAAGGTTCCGGTGAACGCCTGCAGCAGCCCGTACACCAGGGTGATCCCTAAAAGGGCCAGAAAAATGTAGAGCGGCCAGTGGGCTAACCGGCCCATCAGCTGCACCCCGCGCAGGCACACCACGCTCAGAACCACAATCAGGGTGACCGCAATACCAGCCCGGAAGCCCTGCAGCTGCGGGAAAAGCGCGGTAATAAACGTTGCCGCCGAAGACATTGACACCGCTACCGTGAGCACATAGTCCAGCAGCACGGAGGCGCCCAGCACCACGGCCGGGCGGCGGCCCAGTTTGCGGCGTACCAGGGCGAAATCGCCCTCAGCTGCGACCTGCCGGATGTTATACCGGTAGGTTCCCACAATCACGAGCCCCACCACGGCGATAGCGAACCCCACCCACGGCGAGTAGGTGAGCGCACCGGCCCCGGCCACGGCAAGGATAAGAATCACCTCATCGGCGGCGTAGGCCACCGACGAAATCCCGTCAGAACCCAGCAAGGGCAGGGCGTAGCGCTTCGGTAGCGACGTGGCCGCCAACTGCCGAGAATCCACCGGCCCACCGGTGAGCGCGCGACGCATCCTACCCCAACGATTGTTCACGGTTTAAGGCTATCCCGCCCGCCCCTAAAGCTCAATTTATGCGGTGCCCCTTGTTTTCCCGGCCGTGGTCCTCTCACGGGGCGGGGTCAGGCGCCGCCCCCGCGGGGAGCTGTACACTCTTAACTATGAGCGAGCCTGACGGTTTGAGGGGGTCACATCATTCCCCGCCACGCACAGTAACCGGCTCAACCCTAGGAGAACTATGCCGCACTTTGTGATTATGGGCGCCGGGCGAGTTGGCGTCATGCTCGCCCGAACCCTCGAAGCGTCCGGGCACACCGTGGCCGTGATTGACCAGGACATCCGCGCATTCCAGCCGCTGCGGAAGAACTTTGGCGGTAAGCTCGTCACCGGTGTGGGTTTTGATAAAGAGACGCTGGAACGCGCCGGGATAGAGGGCGCCTACGCCTTTGCCGCCGTATCCTCGGGGGATAATTCCAATGTGATTGCCGCCCGTGTGGCGCGTGAGACGTTCAAGGTGAAGAACGTGGTTGCCCGCGTGTACGACCCGAACCGGGCGGAGTTCTTTCAGCGCATGGGCATCCCCACTGTTGCGGCGGTGCGCTGGTCAACCGACCAGGTGCTGCGCCGTATCCTGCCTGAGCAGGCGATCCGGGGTGACTACCGGGAGGCATCTGGGCGTCTGATTCTCACCGAATTGCCGCTTCATGAGGAGTGGGCCGGGCACGCGCTGGTCGATATTGAGGCTGCTACGGGTGCGCGCATCGCCTACATCACCCGGTTCGGTGAGGGGATGCTCCCCCGGCCCGATACGAGCTACCAGCAGGGTGATACTGTGCACGCCATGGTGCGTACCGATGAGGCGACCGAGATC
>ERZ772799.523-NODE-523-length-14531-cov-6.307889_pt1 | contig 14531 bp, 10 predicted proteins | sample MGYA00511345_ERZ772799 | MGnify/ENA primary metagenome ERZ772799 (study PRJEB29015, sample SAMEA2738037) | human oral metagenome | biome: human oral; feature: human-associated habitat; material: saliva | place: China | collected 2238 ... | reverse complement strand
AGTATTTCCGTGCGGTGTCTCGTTTGACTGCGTTGGCTCGTGAGGGCATGCTCGGTGAGGAGGCGGAGCGCTAGTTCCGCTGTTCGCCGGGGCCGAGCTTTGGCCGGCTCGGGTTTTGATGCGCTGTTCTTTCTAGTCCCGTGAGACTCGAAGCTCGCCCGGTTTGCATGGTTAGCTTGGTTAGTCTGGTTTACCTGAACCGCGCCAACCCCTCTCATACGTGAAGACCCTCGCCGGGTCGCTTAGGAAGCACCCGGCGGGGGTCTTTGTGTGAGCGAGAACCTGGTACGTGACGGGAACATGGCGTGTCGCTCGCATGGTTTCTTCCCTTGCCAGGGAGTTATGCGGGGGTAGATGTGGTTGGAGTGTATAATTTTGCGTGTAGCCTCCGCGAGGTTCTCGCGAAGCACCCGTTTCTGCCGCATGGTTGCGGGCTATTTTCGGGTAGCTATTTCCCTTCCTTTTCGGAGGGACTTTCATTGAGGCATCGCCGGTATCCCGCAGAGCCTTGATAGCCTCGGATTTCCCTTCCTTTTCGGAGGGACTTTCATTGAGGCTGCTTTGAGGAAGCCGCTAACTGTTTTGGGTTGGCATTTCCCTTCCTTTTCGGAGGGACTTTCATTGAGGCGGGCGGATTGGGTGGGATAAGAACTCCCGTTAGACCCTCATTTCCCTTCCTTTTCGGAGGGACTTTCATTGAGGCGCGGGGTACGCGAGCGGAAAGCATCAACGATAATATGATTTCCCTTCCTTTTCGGAGGGACTTTCATTGAGGCCCGGACACTATGGACCAGGTCAAGGAAGATATTCAGTCATTTCCCTTCCTTTTCGGAGGGACTTTCATTGAGGCCGTTTGCTGACCTTCATATCCACCACGCGCGAATCATTTCCCTTCCTTTTCGGAGGGACTTTCATTGAGGCATGAACCGAACCCAGCAACTCGATAAAGGGATAAGATTTCCCTTCCTTTTCGGAGGGACTTTCATTGAGGCAAACCTATTGGGATACCCGGCGCAAGCCAGAACCTAATTTCCCTTCCTTTTCGGAGGGACTTTCATTGAGGCGTTGCCCCTGGGCCTGACGGACTTCAGCGGCGCAAAATTTCCCTTCCTTTTCGGAGGGACTTTCATTGAGGCAGAAGGTGTCAAGGATGAGTTGGTAGTCATCTTCTGAATTTCCCTTCCTTTTCGGAGGGACTTTCATTGAGGCGCGACGAAATGCGCCCGGATGTCCGCACGAAGTGCATTTCCCTTCCTTTTCGGAGGGACTTTCATTGAGGCAACGATTTGAAGCGCCTCGCGGGTGAGGTGCCCTATTTCCCTTCCTTTTCGGAGGGACTTTCATTGAGGGTATACCCCATGATGCCTAAGCGTGGTAGCCCCAGGCCATTTCCCTTCCTTTTCGGAGGGACTTTCATTGAGGGGACTGACACGGACGTATGCCTGCGGACGGGCGGGCGGATTTCCCTTCCTTTTCGGAGGGACTTTCATTGAGGGACCGCACCCGGCACCTACTTCCTCTGGGCCAGCGGATTTCCCTTCCTTTTCGGAGGGACTTTCATTGAGGGCGGCACCTGGGCTGAATACAGCTACACCACCGAGCCGGCCATTTCCCTTCCTTTTCGGAGGGACTTTCATTGAGGGTCCTCGGAGGCTAGGCACCATGTCACGCACCGGGCGATTTCCCTTCCTTTTTGGAAGGGCTTTCATTGAGGCACGCTCCACAACGCCCTAAGCCTCACCCGCTCGACCAATTTCCCTTCCTTTTTGGAAGGGCTTTCATTGAGGCCGGCGAGGACATTGTGCGCTGCGCGGTCGTGGATGGTATTTCCCTTCCTTTTTGGAAGGGCTTTCATTGAGGCCACTACAACCCTTCAGCGGATTCTTTAAAACCCCCGGATTTCCCTTCCTTTTTGGAAGGGCTTTCATTGAGGCGTTTGGAGGTGCCTGTATTGGCAAAATCGGTCCGCATTTCCCTTCCTTTTTGGAAGGGCTTTCATTGAGGCGTTTGGAGGTGCCTGTATTGGCAAAATCGGTCCGCATTTCCCTTCCTTTTTGGAGGGCTTTCCTTGAGGCAGCAGCGTCACACGCTTGCGACCAATCATTGCGTGCGATTTCCCTTCCTTATGGGAAGGGCTTTCATTGCGGCAGATAGTGGATTAGATTAAAGAGCGGGTGCCGTTTCATTTCCCTTCCTTTTTGGAGGGGCTTTCCTTGAGGCGGGTTCATGTTTGAGGAGTTGAAGGGTGGCGACGGCATTCCCTACATTTCCGTAGGGACCTTAATTGAGGCGGGCGGCTCATCCCAGCTTGCGCAGGAAACACCTCAACTTTCCCTACAGCCTTTGTAGGGACTTTCCCTAACCTATTCCTGCTCCGTTCCTGGATCCACCACAGTCCAGGAACGGAGCTTTTCCTTTTCGCCGCGCAGGAAGCAACTAGGCTAAAACACCGACCGCAAACCCCGCCCGCCAGCTGCTACCCGCATCCTCCATGGGGCCCAGCAGAAAAACTCAACACGCCGGAATAGTGTCATAAACTCGCTGATAAGCCAAAACACCCCACCGTGGTGCTACCCTCAAAACCAAGCAGCCAAAGCTGACTGCCCACCATATTCGCTCACACCAAGGAGACACCGATGTCTACCCCTTACAGTGCAGGCGACGAACTACCCATCTCACTCGTCATGCACACCGTGTACTGCCCCCGCCGCGCATGGATTGAATCCAACGGTGAAAAGACCGACACCTCACAAATGCAAGAAGGGCAATCCGCCCACAAACGAGTCGACGACCCCAAAACATCCCGCGGCACGCAACAGCGCGCAGTCACCATCTCATCAACACGCCTCGGACTCACCGGACGGTGCGACGCCATCGAACCCCAAGAAGACGGTTCTACCCGCATCATCGAGTACAAAGCAACGCCCGTACGCCGCAACGCATCCGTCACACCCGCTCACAGGGTGCAGCTCGCCCTCCAAAAAATCTGCCTCGAAGAAGCCGGCGAAACCGTCAGTGAATGCGCGGTGCACTTCACCAACCACAACAAAACTGTGCCCGTCGATATCTCAGACGAAGACATCCGCACCGCAGAAGAATACGTGCACACCACCCGCGCACTCATCGACAACCCGACAGCGCCGCAACCCCTCGAAGACTCACCCCGCTGTAGCTGGTGCTCCCACATCTCCGTGTGCCTACCCGACGAATCCCACGGAAAGGAAAACATTACGCGCGTTGTCGCTAGCAACCCCGACAGTCAAGTAGCGCACCTCACCACGCAAGGATCAAGGGCGACCGTCCAGCAAGGACGCCTCATCGTGCAGCACCTCGGTGAAACAATCAGCAGCGTACCCCTAGAACGTGTGCACAGCCTCGTGGTCCACGGAAACATCGACGTTTCCTCCGCACTTCTACGAGAACTCATGTGGCGCAACTGCACCATCATCTGGTGTTCCAGCACCGGCCGAGTCTACGGCTGGTCGCAACCCGGCACCGGACCGAATGGACTGGCCCGCGTGCAACAGCATGTCCTCTCAGCACAGGGGCACCTGCCCATAGCGGCCGCCATGATTGCCAGCAAAATCTCAAACCAAGCGACCCTGCTGCGCCGCAACGGCCACGCCGCAGATGTATGCCGCACCATGCGAGACATCCAGAAGCACACGCCGCAAGCTACCTCAATCCCGGAGCTGCTCGGCCTCGAAGGTGAAGCCGCCTCGCTCTACTTCGGTAGTTTCGCGACCATGCTCAAAGAAGAGGTGCTCACCGAACTCGGCTGGACCTGGGCCGGACGGCAGGGGAGAGGCGCCAACGACCCCATCAACATCCTGCTGAACTACGCCTACGCGCTGCTCAGCTCAGAGTGCATTCGCGCGATTCTCACGTGTGGGCTCGACCCTCATGCCGGGTTCCTACACAGCAGCTCTCGCAATAAGCCGGCGCTCGCGCTTGACCTCATGGAAGAGTTCCGTGCCGTCATCGCGGATTCTGTGGTGGTGTCTCTCATCAATAGGAAGCAGGTCAAGGCGTCGACCTTCACCGCGGTTGGTGGCAGCTACCGGCTCACACCCGAAGGACGGAAGACCGTCATCGCCGCGTTCGAGAAGCGAATGGCTACGGAAATTACCCACCCCACCTACGGGTATTCGGTGACGTGGCGCCGCGCTATTGAGGTGCAGGCCCGCATGCTCCTGGGCGTAATTAACGGAACCACCCGCGAGTACACGGGGGTGACCGTACGATAATGCGTGACGACGCCCGACGAACACTCATCGCTTACGACGTGCCCAGCGACCGGCGGCGCGCCAAACTGGCCAAGCTCATTCTCAGTTATGGGGACCGTATCCAGTACAGCGTCTTTATTGTGGATGCGGCCCCCGCCAAGGTGCGACGCATCAAAGACGAGGTTCAGGAACTCATTGATCCGGACGAGGACTCAGTGCTCTTCTGCGATCTGGGGCTGCTGGCCCGGCTTGACGAGCCGACCTTCAGTTACATTGGCCGGGTGCGCGAGGTGACCGAATCGGATGCGCTCATTCTGTAGCGACGCGCGGCAGGGGATCAGGGGGAATGACGACTTCGACTGCGGACTGGTAGTAGAGGTGGGGATAATGGCCTTTGGAGGCTTTGTCTGTCTCCGTGAGAACCTGGCACGTGACGTAATGTTGGCGTGTCGCTCGCGTGATGTTTTGGCTTGTCAATAGTGTTTAAAGGCCTGATTGGCTGAATGCTTGTTTGGGTATACGTTTATTTCCCCGCCTTCTGGCGGGGACTTTCATTGAGGCTTGGTTGCAGTCGTCACAGTCGCACCTGCTTCCGAATTTCCCCGCCTTCGGTCGGGGACCTTCATTAAGGTGACCGAGTAATCGACCATTCGATTCGGTGGCGAGAATTTCCCTGCCTTCGGGCGGGAACTTTCATTGAGGCAGGGACTAGCGGTTTTAGGGGTGGCTGCAGAGGGTCATTTCCCGCCTTCGGGCGGGGACTTTCATTGAGGCAAAAACTTTAAGCCTATGCACCTTGGGCTTACCCCGATTTCCCTGCCTTCGGGTGGGGACTTTCATTGAGAGGGGTAGGTGGCGCCGCCAGCTTATTTCTCCACCTTTGGATGACGATGCTGCGGTAGACACAGATACTGCGTGATGTACACTTTGGATACGTAATCTGCGAGAATCTCGTGCCATAGCAGTTTCTACTACGCCATAACATGCTAGTTTTAGCTAGCTATTTCTTCACCTCCGGGTGGGGACTTTCATTGAGGCAATGTATTCCTAAAATATATTTCCTATCATTATCCGATTTCTCCACCATGGGTGGGGTTTTCGTTATGGTTCTGAACGCGAATTGGGAAGTCTCACGCGGGTTACGTAGCCCCGTTCTGGAAACCAGATTGGTTTCTAGACCGGGGCGCTTCGTCTTTAAAACATGAAGATGGGCTAGGCGCGGCACACACTGTAGATTCCTCTTGCTCGCTATCTGAGTCTGAAATGACCAAATCGGATGCGCGTAATCTGTAACAGCGCTATGGTGAAGTCATGAGCCGAGAAGAGAGCCGATTGCGTCGTAGAGGAGAGGTAGGGATAATGGAGGAACAGCTGATATTCCAGAGGCTTCTCGTGCTTCTTTCCTGAGCAAATCTCTACCGTGCTGTATAGCCCGAGCTTTCATTGAGGGATTAAAATTTTTTGGGAAGCCTTTATTGCTGTTATCTTCTCCTGCGATGGAAATCGCCGGAGCTTTCTCTAAAAATTTGACCCTTCGCTGGTAATTTTACTGGCGGAGGGTCAAATATTTATATATTAAAATTTTTTGGGAAGTTCGAAGGGGGTTTGTCTGGGTGCAATCTTAATGCTATGGTTGAGACATCAACTGGTTTGGAGATTGCTTCAGTAACTCACTGGAGTAGCTCTAGCCCCAACCTTGGAGGTGAAGGATATGGTCCGACTACTCACAAGAAGTAAAAAGCCGCCCGCTACGCGAAGCGCAACGGGCGGCTTTTGTTCAAAATAGTGAAACCGCATCAAGCGGTGGTTATGCCTGTTGCCGCAGACATAACCTAATCAGTATACCGGCAGTACGGAGGGGCCTCCCAATCTGCCTGCATACTGACCGCTTGTGTGGCTACGCTATACCTTCTATACCCTGTGCTGTCACCACCCAAAACACGGGATGTGACAGCACAGGGGAAGAAGGAAACGGCACACCGAATCAGTGACGTGACGAAAACACGCGCACTATTCGGGAAAGCAAGGTAGCTTAAAGCTATACAAGTAAACGTGCACGTCCAACGCATCGAAGCAAACGTGCACCCAATATATAAGGAGACAACCATGTCCCAGAACGTGATCACCCTCGCCGACCTTATCGAGAACGTCAAGCTCGGCGGCGGCTCCGTCATCACCTCCATCACCGAACTCGAACCCGCAGCAGGCCCCCACGCATCCGTGGCACCCGCCAAGTTCGTTGATGACAAGAAGTCCGTCTTTGCCTACGAAACCCGCTACATCGTAGAGAAGCCTGAAGGTCAGGACGAACCCAAGAAGGAAGAAGATTCCAAGGACGCCGAGAAGGCTGTCAAGGGCAAGCCTCAGACCGTCGTCCTCATCGACAGCAAGCAGTCCGAACTCAACCGCGCAGAAGCCGCCATCGAACAGGGCCGCCAGTACGGCGACGAAGCAGCCGTCAAGATTCCCCGCGCCGTCGTCACCTACCAGACCGAAAACGGCCCCGTCGAATACACCGACATGGAGCTCTCCCACCGCGTCTTCGACGGCCACTTCCGCGCCGGCACCATCGATGGTGAGCATGTCACCGAAAACGAACAGTACCGCGCACTGCGCAACTGCACCCCCGCAGACATGAGCGCACTGCTCAACACCGCCCCCGCAGCACTCCTCTTCGGCGCATGGGATTCCACCCGCAAGAGCAACCAGGTTCGCCTGCGTAGCGCCCTCGTCGGTGAAATCATCGGCGTTCTCGCAGACCAGGATCCTGGTGCTGAACACCGACAGGCACGCCGTGGCGGCGCCCGCGTCGACGCCGTAGCCGCCAGCGTAAAGCTTGCTCCCAAGGATATGGAATCATTGGTCAACGACCAGGAAGCGGAACTGAGCCCCAAAAACATTAAGAAGAACCGTGATGCAATCGCGACTGCTTCCAAGGCAAAGAACAAGGATGCCGCTCACGTATCGGCCTCTGGTATCGGCCTGGGTAGCATCCCGCCCTCGCTCGAAGAAACCGGCGCCGTCGCATGCCGTCGTATCATCCGTTCCTGGGTTCTGAGCCTCGCCACCCTGCGTCAGCTGCGTTTCGGTCAGGACGAGACCAAGAATGTTGCCGCGCGTGCACTTCTTGCCGCACTTGGCCTCAACGCTATTGCCCGTGCGGAGCGTGAACTCTACATCCGCGCTAACTGCGACCTGATTGAATCCGCCGCACCCGTTGTCACCCTCGACCAGCGTTTCGGTGAGAAGAAGCCCTTCGCGCCCCTGACCGTTGAAGACACCGACCAGCTGCTCCTCGAGGCTATCGAGAATGCCAAGAAGGCTGGCGTGGCTGACTGGAATGGCCAGACTTTCAACGTCGAGGGTAACTCCATCATCATCAAGAACGCCACCGCGGAGGACACTGAATAATATGACGAACCTCGGAATTCTCGCGAGGTTCCCGCTCGGCGTATACCAGGGCCACAAGGCGGACGGAAGCCCCGACGCCTTCCCCGACCCTGCCCGCTTGCAGGCCGCGCTCCTCAGCGCGGCCGCGCAGGGACCTCACGCAATTATCGAAAACGGGCAGCTCGCCCCCTCGGAAGAATCTCTCAAGGCCCTCAAGTGGCTTGAAGAGAACCCCCCGACCGGGCTGCAGATTCCCGACATGTGCCCCGTGTACCGCTCACGCAACAAGATGAGCCGATTCATGTACCGCGAGGTAGCGCGCTCCGCCAAGGGACGGCAGACTGAGCCTCGTGCAGTATCCGACGGCTGGGCAGTATCCGACACCATCGGCTGGCAGTACGATAAGGTACCTGCAGACATCGCGGAAACCATCACCCAGCTCTGCGGAGAAGTACCCTCCCTCGGAGAAGCCAGTAGCTTCACCGCTCTCTACACCGGAGAGGTAGAGCCCACCCACACCATCGACACTAAGTCGGGCCCCTTCGAAGCAGGCGGCATGCCCGTCCGCGTACCCGTACCCGGTCGAATTGATGCGCTTATGCGTGCCCACGCAGAAGCGTACCCCGTCAAGGTGCCCACCAAATCAGCGGACAAGACCAACAAAGAAGACACCTTGCATCCTTCCCCGGTACCCACCGCAGCCCTGGGATCCATCAAGTACCAGCCTGTGGAGGCTGAAACCTCTAACAGCCCCTGGGAATACTTGTGGCTCCTCGAGGTAGACGGTGAAGAGCTGAAGCCCGAGCAGTACGTCAAGGCAAGCTCCTTGCTGCACAAGGCTCTCGTAGCTGCCGCAGGATTCGGTGCGCCCAGCCTCATCACCGGCAGGTACCCCAAGGGGCACAAGCCAGCCAACAGCCTGGCGCTACAGTACCTGCCTTCCCGCTACCTGCCTGAGTACCTGCGCCGTGAGGTGAAGTCTAGGGGAGTTCTGCTCGTCTTGGTCCCGGCCAACGCCCCGACCGATGAAGCAGTAGAACTCGGTATCGCACTCAGGAGCGTAGAAACCCTCTATGCTCAGGACTTCCCCCGGCTGACCGTGAAGCTTCGTCAGAAGCGCCTGCCCGCGCAGGGTTTCTGGGATGCTCCTAAGACCGGGTACAAGCGTCTGTGGCGTACCCTCAGCGCGGCCGTTCCCGAATCGCGCGTTTTCAACCGCCCGAAGAAGACCGAGACGAAGGCCTGGACCTTCGCTGACGCCGCTCTGCTTTCCACGGCTTACGTGTGGCGTGACAGCTTCGAAGCGCCCGAGGCTGAAACCTTACGCGAACGAATTCGTAGCTTGAGGGATCAGGTTGAGGAAAAGGCTGAGGCCAAGGTTCTGGAAGCCCACCGTGTCACCCAGAACCCCGCCGCTTACGCCTACAAGCTGCCCCGCACTCTGCCCGCAGAGCCGTGGCGCGGCGTCGTAGACCTCGGCAACCTGGCAACGGACACGACCCTCGTAGCCATCGGCCAGTCCCGCCACATGGGCGGTGGCCTGCTGGTTCCGTTCGACGTGCCCACCGAAGAATACGACCGCCGCAAGAAGGAGGAAAAGCATGACTAGCCCCGCTACCAAGCTGCCCTCCATCACCCGTGAAGAGTTCGGTGAGTTCTTTGCCGCGCTTGATGCCGCGCTTGATGCCGCACTTAACAGCGCACCTAACGAAGCACCCAAGGAAAAGCAAAAGCGCTACCCCTTCAGCTGGCAGGAAGAAGTGCTCGACCACATTTGCGAGCACGGCGTATGGCCGGAACGTATTAACGCGCCGACCGGCTCCGGCAAGTCCTCCGTGGTTGATATCCACCTCTTCGCGAATGCGCTCGCCGCAGTTGGCGCCGCACCGCGCGTTCCCCGTCGCCTCTGCGTGACCGTGGGACGCCGCGCGCTGGTCGACAGCCAGGCAACCCGCGCCGACAATATTCTCGGCTGCATGAAGAAGGCGCTCACTGACGGATCCGGTGAGCCCGATATTCTGCGTAGGGTTGCTGAAGCTCTCCAGAGCTTCCAGACCCGCAACGACGAGAAGGAGAGTAACCCCTTCGAGACTGGTCACATCCGTGGCGAACTCTCGAACCGCAACCTGCCGGTCACCGACATTTCGGCTTGCGCAATCATCGCCGCAACCCCGGATATGTACGGTTCGCGAGCGCTTTTCCGCGGCTACGGCAGCACCAAGGCTGCCCGCCCGCGTGAGACTGCCCTGCTGACCATGGACACCGTCATGGTGCTCGATGAGGCACACATGAACCGTCAGCTGCTGCACACCACTCAGCGTATTGCCGAGTTGCAGAAGCGCGAGGTCAACCTGGGTATTCCCACCCTGCAGGTGGTTGAAACGACCGCTACCCCCTCCACTGAGGACAGCGATTCAACCACGCTGGGCGTGGATATTGAGGCTCTCGACAGCCCGAATGATGAAAAGCTGCGCGACCGTGTCTACTCGCATAAGGAACTGGTGCTCCGCCCTATCGATAGGTGGGATGGTAAGCCCGGTAACTCTCCGACCGTGAATGCCGCTGTGGACGCTATCAAGGATTTCCTTGCCCACCGTGAGGCGGGTGAAGGCTCCGATGAAGCCCACACTGTCGGTTGTATCGTCAACCATGTGCGGACGGCTATCTCTATCAAGGAAGCACTCGCCAAGAATAAGGTGCTTGGAAAGGATGAAGTTCAGCTTCTCGTAGGACGTATGCGCCCGTACGACCTGAAAAAGTTGCACCCCGAACTCTTCACTACCGAAGGCGATAAGTCCGTGAAGGTCGTTGTGGCCACCCAGACTCTTGAAGTCGGCATTGACGTTGACTTTGCCGACCTGGTGACCGAGCTGGCGCCTGCCTCTTCCTTGGCGCAGCGCTTCGGACGGGTCAACCGTCTGGGCCGCCGTAAGGATTCCAAGGTCGTCGTTATTGGGCCCGCCAGCGGCGACTCGGTAAAGAAGGACGCACCTCCTTACAAGGCGGTCGACCTGAGCAATGCGTATGGTTGGCTCGAAGCGCTCAACGGTGCTGAGAACCCGTCGGTGAACCCCGCCGCAATGGTCAAGAGCCCGCCGGTACAGTCTTCCCCGGAGCGTCTGCTCTACCAGCGCCCGGAATGGCCTGACCTGCTGGAATTCTCACGTACCGACGAGAACCCCTACGACGAGCCGGACCTTGACCTGTGGCTGCACGACTCCCTGGACGCAGAAACCGCAATGGGCGGTGTTATCGTGCGTGATAACCTGCCGAGCAACACTTCTGCCGCCATGGAGATTCTCAAGACCAGCTACTTCGCACCGCGCGACGAGGAAACTTTCCCCGCGAATCTGAAGATTCTCAAGGAGATTCTGGACTACCAGGACGAGCACGGCGTGAAGCCGCGTAAGTTCCTTTACCGTCAGGGTGAAATCTCCCTGTGGCAGGACGCTGACCAGGGTGAAGAGAGCAGTCAGACGTTGACTCCCGGTGACGTTCTGATTCTTGACACGGGTACTATCCCGTTCACGAACCAGGGTATTGCTGTGACTCAGCGTGAGTTGCCTTCTAAGAAAGACGAGCTGGAGGCTGTGCCCTTCCCCGAGGGCATCAAGCTCTACGTGTACGAGAAGTGCGCGGACCGTGAGAAAGACTTCAGGGAATACCTGGGTCTCTCGCCCGAAGAAGTAGCGGAGCTGCTCGACAGCCAAAGTTCGGGCAGTGAGACGAGGATTGCTTCTGAGCTTTCTATCGAGGCTGAGGACGGTCAGGAAGTTATCTCCTGGTACGCCGTTGTGACCGACGAAGAGTCTGTTGAAGATTCCGATATCGCTCAGGAGTTGGCCCCGACCGATCCTGTTCTTCTGGATGACCACCAGAACGATGTTGCTGAGCGTACCCGCCAGATTGCCGAGAACCTCGGCCTGGCACCGGAATTCTCCGAAGCACTGGAACTGGCGGCAAGGTACCACGACGAGGGCAAACGTGACCTGCGTTTCCAGCAGATGCTAGGTGCAGACCCGGATGCGGACGCTCTCGCAAAGAGCGGTCACCGTTCCGTGGCAGAGGCGTACCGCGCCCGTAGCCGTAGCGCCCTGCCGAGGGGCTGGCGTCACGAGCAACTGTCTGCACTCATGGTTGCGGCCTCGCCCGAAAAGATGGGGGAGCACCGCGACCTGGTATTGCGCATCATTGGCTGCAGTCACGGTCACGGCCGGTTCTCCTTCGCTCATGACGCAGGCTTCCTGCTCAAGGAAGGCTACCTGCCCGAGGGAACGGACTACGAAGCGCTCAAGGAACAGGCGACCCGACTCTTCAATGTCGGTTACTGGGACACCCTCATGGAGCAGACGAGCCGCACCTACGGCCCGTACGCTACCGCCTACCTTGAAGCTGTAGAACGCGCAGCAGACGCCCAGATTTCACGGGAGGGACACTAATGGCAACGCTGATTATTGCCGGTGACTACACCTCGGCATTGACCCATTTTGCCCTCTACGGGCTGTCCCTGATGGTCGAGCAGAAGCACCCCGGAACCGTCACTGTCGGTTGGTCTCAGGAAGGTCAGCCGCGCGCCCAGATGCATGCTGAAGGTGTGTCAGAAGAAGAAATTGCCGAGTGCGTGCACTCCTACGTTTCTTCCCTGGCTGCTGATGGTAGCTGGGTGAACGTCGACCAGTCCTACGGTGCGGGTAAGGAAACCGCTATTTTCTCCCCGTTCTCACCGCGTATTCGCGGAATTGACGCGGAGAAGTACCCGGACGACTGGGCCTCTCACCAGAAGACCCGACAGGCTCATCTGGATACGCTGATGGAACGTGACGACCTGCTGTCCCTTCTGTGGATTGCTGGCCTGGGCGAACCTGCCTACTGGCGTTTTGACGCCAAGGCACTTCGCCCCGATCACGGCGCGTCTCGCTGGGAGATGAAGACCCGCAACAGGGGCCAGGAGTTTGTCAAGGACCGCTTGCGCCCGATGTGCGCGGACCTGGCCACCTGGGAACCTTCCGCGATGCTCAGCGGTATTACCGGGCAGACCTTGTACGACTCGCTGGATGATAAGCCGGAATCCCGAACCGGAACCGGTTTCACCGTCCCGCAGCCGACGGATACCGCGCTCGCCTTCTGTGCTCTGGTGGGTGTCGCCAACTTCCCGGTGATTCACCAGATTCACCGAATCGGCGTGACCCCGGGTGCCTACCCGTACAACGCTTTGCACCCGCGGCTCATGGTGCTTCCGGTACCTTCGGGAAGGGTCACGCCCGCCCGGTTGCGAACCGTGCTGCGCAGCCACCCCTACCGTAGGGTGGTTGACGAACTCGGTAAGGCGATGGACCGCGGTTCTTTGAGCGCTGACATTTTCGTGTCCGAGCTGGCGGATGAGAAGGCGATTCTTCGTGAGAAGGGCGTTCAGGCGTTTGTCGCTTTCCCCATTGTGAAGGTGGGTGGCGAATCGGCTCCTGAGCGTCAGGTTCTGAAGGGTAGTGCGATTCCGCTGGGCTAACCTAGCCGAATACCGATACTGGTAAATAACGCCAGCTAATATGCCCGCAAAATGCAGGGGAGGGGCCCTCCGGTTGAATCACCGGAGGGCCCCTCCTGTCTGTATTGTTGAGCGTCTACATATTGCTGAGTGGATATGCGGTAGCTAGTGCGCTAGGGACTCACCCCTTACGCCACCGCCAGGGTGCCCTTGGCAGCGGTGCCGCTTCGGGTCCACAACAGGAGCGCTGCCACGCTGTTGATGATGTAGAAGATGTACTTGCCGACGTTTGCGAAGTTGCCCTGGGTCAGCGCCTTAATGCACTGCACGGTGTTGTACACGGCCCAGAACTGCCACTGCATCGTGAGCTTGAGCGCGTTCAGAATGTTTGCTGACAGGGAGAGGCCAAACACTACGGTCGTGATCCAGAACAGGAACGAGGTCTTGCCGCCGTAGCCAATGTAGTTCGCAGCCAGGGAGAACGCGAACGAGCCCACCACAATGCTGCTGATAATCAGCTGACCCTTAGCGCCGGTCGGCGGTTCCATTGCCTTGCCGCGTTCGGAGTTCTGCCACCTACGAATCGCGAAGGTGTACACGATGAAAGTGACAGGGTAGGTGATAATCGCTGCCTTGTTGCCCAGAATGTAGTCAATCGCGCCAGACAGCGCCGTGTTAATAATGCCGAGCACGTTGCCGATGTTTGAGAGGCGGCCGGTCAGGCGGGTAGACATCATTGAAATACCCACGTTAATCACGGAGATCACGCCGAGGGGGATGAAGGCCGTGATCGGGCCCCAGTCGACGTATTTGTCGAGGCGGGTGCTCAGGTATCCTGATGCGACTGCGATGGTGATAACCAGTGCTACGCCGAAGAAGTCGGCGTACTTGGACTTGGCGAAAAAGAGGAGGGCCTTCTCAGAGAATTCCTTGGCCTCCATGAGTAACTCCTTTGTTGAGAATATAGAAACAGTGATAGGGTACCAATAACTATAACTCTTTGAAAAGGGCTCGCAACGGCGTGTCACACATAAAACCGCAGAATCCCACGTATTCCATATTCCGGAACGCCTCGGTGTAGAGCACCTCAAAGCTGCCCCACCAATACCCCCATACCAACTTCCGGCAAACCTTGCCAGATATCGCCCCTACTTCGTTGAACATCGAAAATGGGCGTAAAATCACCGCCGTTTCGTCTTCGCTTTAAGGAGACCTTAAGGTACGCTAGATGACTGGGTCAGGGAACCGTGCCGGTCTCACTCACCGCGCATCCGCCCGGCAGACACCCGCACCCCGGTATACTGCGTCTCACTCACGCACACAGGGGAGGGAACCCAACGTATCGGCCTCACTCACCGTTTACGCCGCTGTCCGCGCATCCTGCCACCCGTAACTCACTCAACTCAAACAAGAACTGAATAGGACAATCATGC
>ERZ772799.519-NODE-519-length-14634-cov-3.933192_pt1 | contig 14634 bp, 15 predicted proteins | sample MGYA00511345_ERZ772799 | MGnify/ENA primary metagenome ERZ772799 (study PRJEB29015, sample SAMEA2738037) | human oral metagenome | biome: human oral; feature: human-associated habitat; material: saliva | place: China | collected 2238 ... | reverse complement strand
GTGCCTCGCCGGAACTGATTTTCAGCACGGAACCCGATACCGGGGAAGGCAGCGCTTTCAAAACGCACCCGTTGGCGGGCAGCGCCCCGCGCATCGCCAAGCGCGGCAGCACCGAGGATGAGGCTATTGGGCGGCGGCTCATGGCTTCACCGAAGGACCGTGGCGAACATGCGACCGTTATTGCCAGTATTCGCGCGCAGCTGGAACCTATTACCCGCCAGCTCACTATTCCTGAGGAACCTTCACTTCTGCAAACCCCGCAGCTGTGGCACCTTGGCACCCCCATCTCGGGTGTGCTCAAACAGGGTATGACCTGCCTGGACGGTGCGCACGCTATTCACCCCACCCCCGCGATCTGCGGCACCCCCACCGAGGTTGCGCGGCGTATGATTACCGAACTTGAGCCGTTTAGCCGCGACTATTTCGGCGGGCTTGTTGGCTATATGAACGCGGACGGAAGCGGCCAGTGGGCGCTCGTGCTGCGCTGCGCTGAAGTTGATGCGCAAACCGCCATCCTCTACGCGGGCGCGGGCATTGTGGCTAAATCAGACCCGGTGCTGGAACACACCGAAACCGGCACGAAGCTGCGCAGTTTCGGGCGTGCGCTGGGGATTAATACACTCCCTGAAGCACCCCTGGCGGCGTAGAGCGCTTCCTCATCGTCTTTCACTGCGCCGCCCGGTGCGCCAGTATACGGCAGGGGTGGTTAGGCGGTGACGGGGTCAGCCCCCATCCTCATGGCGGGCAGTTGGGAAAAAGTGAGCGGCGCCAGGTTATTGCGCAGCTCAACGGGGGTGGCCACCGGGTGTACGTGCACGCTGTTGGGCACCCCTTCAGTTGCGGTGGCTAGGAGGAATTGTTCGGCAGCAACGTCGCTGCCGTGCGCCGGGTTGGTGCTCTGCGGGCTGTTGTGGGCGGGCTGCTTCTCGGGGTGTAGGGTGAGCGCCGTCCAGGTGATATAGAACGACCGTTCTTCCGTGGTGTCGCTGTTATCCCGTGAAGGTACGGTGAACACTGCGCGCGCGGAGCAGACGGATGCGGCCGTCACCTCTTCGTCAGCCAGCTCATGGGATGCCTCGAAAGCCTTCGCCAGCTGGTCTGTTAAGGAGTCGCTGAAAAATACGCGCACCGCCGCCGGGGAGACGCTCAGCCCGTGGCCGGTGGCTTTGAGCACTGCCTCTTTCGCGGTCCATAACGCCACCCCCAGCAGGTTGCGTGCCTCACCGGTGGTTGTCTCATATATTTCACGTTCACGCAGTGACAGCGCCACCCGTGCGAACCCGGGGAATAGGCGGTCTCGGCGGGGCTCAAGATCAACCCCGAGCACCTGCGCATCGTCGGGGCAGAACCCGCCCACCGCCAGGGATGAAACCTGCGACATATTAAAATTCATGCCCGCAATGCGGGGCTTACCGTGCGGCTTAGTGCTGTTGCATAGGGTGCAGGTACGATCCACTTCGATCGTGTGCGCCGCGCTGGAGGCAACCCCCAGCCGGCATGCCGCCATAGAGCGCATGAGCGCCTGGGTGGAGAGGTAGCTGACCGCCCCGACGGGGGTGGGCAATTCGGCGGCGCGGCGTTGTTCAGCCGCACCTAGGTAGCTGAGCCAGCTGACCCGCAGGCCGCTGTACATGGTGCGTGTGGGCAAGGCGAATACCGCCACCTGTGCACCGCCGGAAGTAGAGACAGTGGTGATCATGCTCTACAGTCTACTCCCACCGGAGGGAAAATATACAGATATGTGCATGACGAACATGTCACTGTTTGCACCCGTCGGTAGGGTAAAGTCGAGTGCATGAGCGAGATTATTGCGGCTGCTGACGGTTCGGCGCTGGGCAACCCCGGCCCGGCGGGATGGGCCTGGTACATTGACGACAATCACTGGGCGGCTGGGGGCTGGGAGCACGGCACCAACAATATGGGTGAGCTGAAGGCTGTCCTTGACCTGTTCGAGGCGACCGCGCACATGCCCGAACATAAACTTGTGGTGTACTGCGATAGCCAGTATGTGATTAATTCCCTCACCAAGTGGATGCCCGGCTGGAAGAGCCGCGGCTGGAAAAAAGCCGACGGCAAGCCGGTATTGAACCGTGAACTGCTGCAAGAGCTGGATGCTGCCACCGCTGGGCGTGACTACCAGCTGGTGTGGGTCAAGGGCCACTCCGGCCACGAACTGAACGAGGCCGCTGATGCGCGCGCAAACGCCGCCGCGCAGGCGTACCAGCAGGGGAACACCCCGGATGCCGGCCCGGGCTTTGGTGCGGCTGCGGGGGCATCTTCAGGGGCCTCCGGCGGGCAGGCTCCGGCTGCGGAGGCCGAGCCTGAGCAGGGCCCCTCGGCAGATGCGCATCTGAGCGTTGAAGAGTTCACGATGGAGCAGGCACAGCAGGCCCGTGAAGGATTCAACGCCCTCAAACTCAACGGTGTGCTCAAACCCGCCTCTGCTGTTGCTGCCCCCGACCCGCAGGCGGTGGCGGAGCGTAAGGAGAAATTAGCGCAGGCGGCGCAGCGAGCCGAGCGGCAGGAGCAGGCCGCTCATGTTCAGAGCCCACAGCAGACACAGCAGCAGCTCACCGCCGACCCTGATGAGGCGCTTGCCGCAGAAGAAGAGCTTGAAGCCAACGGCGCGGCCATGGGCGAGGAGGAAATCGCCGAGCTTCTGGATGAGAACCTGGTGTGGATTACCTCTGCTGGCCGCCCGGTTTCACGAGCCTCCACCATCGAGTACCGTGCCCGCGCATTTACTCAACGCGGGGAACCAACTCACCGCGTAGTGGAACTGGTGGACACCGCGAATGTGCTGGTGATGGCGGTGGTGGATACCGCGCGCGGTCGGGTGAACCGTTCCAGCCTGTGGCATTATGATGCGCAGGCGGGCTCCTGGCGCCTGCGGTTCAGGCAGGATACCGCCATGCCCGGCTAGTTTCACCTGCCGCGCCCGGCCTCACATCGCTGTGTGCTGCTGGCTAGCAGCCGCCAAAAGTGCGGCGCTGGCCGGTTCGGTACGTTCGGGCGGGTGAGCCTGCGCCCAGAAGGGGGCGAAGCACGGGCCTGCGGGTGCTGGGATGGTAGCAGGTTAAAAGATTGGGGCGGGTACATCATGTACCCCCCCCAAACCGTTAAGATAGACTCACCACATATCTTGAGTTACTTATATCGGTTTATTGAATTGAAATTGCAGAATTCGCTTATTATATTACCCCATAAACATCGAAGCGTTCGACTGTTCGGTATCGGAGTAATTAACACCGGCGCGTGAAAGCGCTTCGTTAATCTGGGCGATGGACTCTTCCACCTGCCGCTGGGTTGCACGCCACTTATCGAGCACGCCCTGGAAGTTGGTTGAGGCCGAGCCGGTCCAAGAGCTCTGCAAATCCTGCAGGGAAGCAGTCATACCGTTCACCTCTGCGGTGATGGAAGCGACGTGTGCTTTTGCCTGCGCGCTCTTTGACGCAATGACTTCGGAATCGACAATGAACTGTGCCATGATAGGTTCTCCTTCAGTAGGGTATGTATTGGTTGTGCCTCTAGCACCTAATTCCTAAGCGCTTGTTACAAGACTAAAACGAATCAAAAAATATTTTTACGAATTAAAATAAATCTGTGGATAACTTAAGTTACCTGGTCGTAAAACCAGCTTATCCACAGAGTAAAACTCAATTTTCAGCCCTGAATACCCCCGCAGACCCCCTCAATATGAAGAAATATGAAGCTTTGTGGGGCTAGCGGCGCCCAGACCACCAGCCCGTGGAACATCTCTGCACACGCGAAAGGGGCGCACGGTTCGGCTCTTACACCGTCACCGTGCGCCCCGCATGTACCGCAGCTTCTTTTAGCCAGCGCCCGCCAAAACCGGCAGCGACACCACAAACGTGGCCCCGCCTCCATCAGTCTCTTCAATACGGATATGCCCGTCGTGCTGCTCCACGATTGCGGCCACAATCGACAGGCCCAGACCCGTGCCCCCGGTCTCCCGGGAGCGTGAAGTGTCGGTGCGGTAAAAGCGCTCAAACACGCGCTCACGATCCTCACCGTGAATACCGGGGCCGTGGTCGCGCACCTCAATAATGGCGCGCGGCACCCCGGGGGCCTCCTGTCGCACACCCACCGCAACTTCAAGGGGTGAACCCTCAGGGGTGTACCGCATGGCGTTGGTGAGCAGGTTCGCCACCACCTGACGCATCCGCGGCTCATCACCGACCACCGGTGCGGAGCAGGGCGCCACATCGTCGGTTAGGCCCACCAGGGTAATCTCACGGTCGGGGGAGGTGGCGAAGGCATCATTGGTGGCGTCCACCGCCAGGTGGAACATATCGAACGGGGCCAGCTTCGATTCTCGGCGCTCATCAATGCGGGCCAGTGTCAGCAGATCCTCCACCAGCTGCCCCATACGTTTAGATTCCGCCTCAATACGGCCCATAGCGGTGGCCACGGCGTCCTCATTCGGCAACGCCCCCTGCCGGTACAGCTCGGAGTACCCGCGAATACTCACCAGGGGGGTGCGTAGCTCGTGGGATGCATCGCCCACGAACTGGCGCATCTTCGCCTCAGATTTTGCCTGTGCATTGAACGAGGTCTCGATCTGGGCGAGCATGGTGTTCAGCGACGTGGCAAGACTGCCAATCTCATTACCGGGGTTGTAGTCCTCAATACGTTGTGACAGATCCCCTTTAGCGATCTTCGCCGCCGTCTGCTCCACGCGCGCCAGCGGCTCGAAAGTGCGGGTGACAATCACCCACGTCATTGCAATAGCCGAGGCGAGCGTGGCCAGCCCGAACGCGAAGGTGAGCACACCTACGAGAGCAACCACCTGGTTGGTTTGCTCCAGGGGTAAGGCAACCACCATGGAGGTGGCGTGCACCCCGTTCACGCTGGTGTCGTTATTAAGCGTCATCGGCAGCAGACGCCAGTCTTTCGACCCTTCCAACGAGTTAACAGTAGTGCCGACCCCGTTATTTTTGCGCACTTTATCGGCTGTCCAGCCGGTTACTTGCGGCTCGTCCCGGGAGCTCGTATCGGGGCTGAGCGCGTACAGGGTGTTGCCGTGCTCATCCAGCAGGTACACATGGTACGAACCGAGTGTGGCCTCCTGCACGGGATGCTGGCTATTGTTTGAGACAAGGGAAAGCAGATTCGCCGAGTTCGCCTTCATCTCGTCATCCAGCTGATGCACCATCTGCGCGCGCAACGCCGAAATCGCCACAAGGGAGGTCACAACGATCGCCAAAGCAATCAGTGCAGAGGTCACCAGCACCAGCTGCGTGCGCAGCGACAGTGTGAACGGTATACGCTCAAGGGGTCTGCGCCCCATGTGCTTCTGCGTGGAGGCGTTCTGTTGAGCCGCCTCCGGGGCCTCCGGGGGCTGCTGTGCGGGTTCGCGGTTGAACAGTTTAATAGGTACCGCCCCTAGCTGCGGGAACCACGAACCATGTACCCTACGCCGCGTTTGGTGTGGATCAGGGGTTCGTGGCCCTCACGGTTGTTGTCGATCTTGCGGCGCAGGTACGAGATATACGACTCCACAATGGACGAGTCGCCGTTAAAATCGTACTCCCACACGTGGTCGAGGATCTGCGCCTTCGACAGCACCCGGTTCGCGTTGAGCATCAGGTAGTGCAGCAGGTTGAACTCGGTGGGGGAGAGGTCAATCTCCTCCTCGCCAAGGAACACCTCATGGGTGTCGGTATTCAGGCTCAGATCATCCACCCGCAAAATAGCAGTATCTTCCTCCTGCAGCGAGCGGGAACGGCGCAGGATGGCTCGGATACGGGCGATCACCTCATCCAGCGAGAACGGCTTAGTCACGTAGTCGTCACCGCCTGCTGAAAGACCAGCAACTTTATCTTCGGTGGCGTCTTTCGCGGTCAAGAACAGCACAGGGTAGGTGCGTCCGCCTTCACGCAGGCGGCGCGTCACATCAAACCCGTCCATGCCCGGCATCATCACGTCAAGCACAATCAGGTCGGGCTGTTCCTGCTCGGCCTTCTCAATGGCCTCGCGTCCGTTTCCGGCGGTCACCACTTCAAACCCGGCAAAACGCAGGGAGGTGGCGAGTAGTTCAAGAATGTTGAACTCGTCATCAACGACGAGCAGCTTAGCTTCAGCAGACATGTTCACTCTTTTCTGACGTATATATGTGGTTGCGCGGCCGGAAGGCCCTCTAACTTGACTTACGCCGAAGAACCGCAAGGAGGAGGGCAAGCATTAGCGCGATGAAAGCGACGGGGAACAGCACCAGGGGAACCTGGCTCATAACGGCGGGAGGATGAGCATCCACCCACTTGAGTACTAGCATCGCCACCCCCGAAAGGGTGCACAGCAGTGCGAGGATGCCGCCACCGGCTCCCAACCAGCGGATAGCGCGGGTGTAGGGGAGCTCATTGGCTACTTCAAGAGGTGTTTCTCGTTCGCTAGTCATGGCATAACCGTAGCAGGTTTAGACCCCTTTAACGGGGTGGAAATACTAATATTGCGGCGTTGTGGACGGTATTCACATCTTTTTTGCAGGTTCCCTTCGGAGGTTTGCCAGCCCGATAGCGCGCATACCGTATTCTCTGCGAGGAATAAGAGGTTGCATCAGGGCAGAAAAATGGCGGAAAACCACGCCATAACGGCGCGCCAGCAAGAACCGTGAGCGTAAGAGGTCAAGGCAGGCCGCCCCGCCCTCCCAGCGAACCTTAAGAATGCTTTAATAGTGGTATGTCTGAACAGGTGATTGACCAGAACCCGACCGAAACCGCCAGCTTTGACCCGTTTGCCGACCACACATACGAGCAGGTTGGTGAACCCACCCTTGGGCAGCCGCATAAGCGCCGCCGCACCAGCCGTGTGGACACGGTCTTGGCGCAGGCCAAAGACGTGGCGTTGGCCGGTATCGAGCAGATCGCCCCCAAAAACACCATTGGCCTGCTGCACCATTTGCGCGGTGAAGAGGATCGTTTGACCACCCACCTGTTTGAGTGCACCCTGCCCGGTTACCGGGGGTGGTTCTGGTTCGCCACATTAGCGCGGGCGCCACGTTCGAAGGTGGCGACCGTATGCGAGGTTGGTCTGTTGCCCGGCGATGACGCACTGCTAGCCCCCGACTGGGTTCCGTGGGCGCAGCGTCTTCAGGAGCTGCCTGATACCGCCGATCTTGACGAGGCGCTCGCTGTGGACCCTGAGGATGTGTACGAGGATGAGGAGCCTCAATTCGACGCTGCTACTGAGCCACCCGAAACCGGCGGCAAGAGCCGCAAGGCGCGCCGTAGCGCCCGAAAAGCACAGAACCGGAAGAACCTGAACCGGCAGCGAACAGGCGGGCAGAAAGCATCCCAAGGGGATTCCGTTCCGCAGCAGGACGCCCCGCAGAAGAACGGCGGACGTAAGGGCTCCGGGCGGGGATCGGGCGGGCGCAAACGCGCAAAAACCTCCGCCGCACGTAACTCTGAGGGCTAGACTGCGTGGCGATACAGGCCCGCCAGGTACACCTGGCGGGACGTTCGCTTCGGGCGACGCGCCGCGCAATCCGTGGCGAAACACGCTAAAAAGGTACATAATAGTTACTCAGAAGAGCATCATAACTAAGGCTAGGTTTTCCTAGTCGGCAGGGAAAAGGGATACAGGCGGCATGACCGATCTTATTGACACTACCGAAATGTACCTGCGCACCATCCTTGAGCTTGAGGAAGAGGGCATTACCCCCATGCGTGCGCGCATCGCCGAACGTCTGGAGCACTCCGGGCCGACTGTTTCGCAGACTGTTGCCCGTATGGAGAAGCACGGGCTGCTCAGTGTTGAGCCTGACCGTCACTTGGCGCTCACCGATGCTGGCCGTAAGAAAGCGGTCGAGGTGATGCGTAAGCACCGCCTGGCGGAGCGCCTGCTCTCCGATGTGATTGGGCTGGACATTGAGTATGTGCACGATGAAGCGTGCCGCTGGGAACACGTGATGAGCGACCACGTGGAAAAACGCATCCTGGCGATGCTCAATAACCCCAAGTTCTCACCGTACGGAAATGCGATTCCCGGTCTTGAAGAGCTGGGCGTGGAAAGTGAGCACAACGACGAACGGACTGTGCCCATGTCAATTGCGGCCCGTGACTCGGGGCCGGAAGACCGGTTTACTGTCTCCCGGTTCCCAGAGTCGATTCAGACCGATATTGAGCTTCTCAAGCTTTTGGCGGACGCCGGTATCTCATTCGGTGCCAGCGTGTCGGTTATCGCCGGTAAAGACGACGACGTGATTGTGCGTGCAGATGGGGAGGAGACCTCCCTGTCGCTCGATGAGGACGTTGCCAACGCTATTGTGGTGAAGCGTTCGTAGCGCGGTGCCGCCGGATGCGGGGCGGTGTGGCCGTAACTGGCCGCACCTCCCCGCATTATTTGTTAAGCTCTTCCCTAAGGGGCAGCGTTTCTTGAGGGTCACCTGGGCCTTTTTAGCCCGAAGCCAAATTTTTTTATATTCATCGGCAGGTGCGTCCTTACCGGCCGCCTGTTTCCTATGGGATACGTGGTTTCACCTGGGATTATGCCTGTTTGTTATCGGAAAAATATTTAAGAGATAAAGCACACCTGTGTTTTTCTTAAGAAAATTTATGCACGCATCGGTTTGCCTGTCTCTTGCCCCCTGAATCTATCGAATTCCCTTGTCAGAGAAGGGTATACAGGGGGTGGCGGGGACCGTTTGAGGGGCTGCTGCGGGTCATGATTTGCGTATATAAACCGTAGCTTTTTGAGAAAAAACTCAGATTGGGATGTGACAGCTGGGAGTTTTCTGTGTATTCTCGTATCTGTGTCCAAATCCTAATCGTAAGAGGGCACCACGGAGCGGATCCGCTTAGTCCTGCCGCCGCAACGTGAAACATCTACCCATAATGGCAGGAGCGGGGGAACCAATTTTTGGCTCCCTTATAGGGGGCCTAGGGGCTAAGCTACTTCGGTAGCCGGGTGAATCCATACCCGAGTCCGACAGCTCACCTCGTGAAGCAATGGAGGAAACATACACAATGGCTAAGAAGATCGTTCGTAACGCAGGTATCGTGGCATTCGCTGGTGCAGCTCTGGTGGGTTCCACCGTTCCCGCTAACGCATTCGCACAGGTTCCTGCAGCAGCAGACCTGAGCTACGATTACAACAACTACGAGACTGATTACACCAGCTACCAGACCGGTGCTACCAACTACGTTGCACCCCAGGCTGAGTACCAGACCGAGTACGTTGCACCCACCCCGAGCTTCGGTCAGCAGCAGACCACCAACACCAGCTCCACCACCCCCTCCGCTCCTGTGCAGACCGCAACCGGTGGCCACGAGGGCGTTGTAGCAACCGCTAAGACCGGCATCGGTGGCGGCTACGTTTGGGGCGGCCGCAGCTTTGGTGCATGGGACTGCTCCGGCTTCGTATCCTACGTTTACGCACAGCACGGCGTGAAGCTGACCCCCTACACCTTCGCTATGAAGAACGAACTGCGTGCAACCGCTAACCCCCAGCCCGGCGACATCGTCTTCCAGAACGGCTACAACCACGTGGGCATCTACGTTGGTAACGGCATGATGATCTCCGCTCTGAACCCGAGCCAGGGCACCCAGCTGCACCCGGTTTCCTGGATGTCGGTTGACGGTTACTACACCGCATTCTAATCTCGACTCCAGAGATATTTAGACTCGGAGGAAGGCACCCCCAACGGGGTGCCTTCCCCATGTTAAACCGCGCATCACACGCTGACCCCGAATACACTGGTCGGGGCTACACGCGGGGCACGGGGCGTACCGAAGGGTAGCGGACGCCCGGTAGAATAATGAACATGCAGTACCAAAGCCCCAAAAGTAGCTCCGATCAGGAATTCACCTACCTGGCCGTCGGCATGGTCGCTGGCGCCATACCAGGCATTATTATCGGCCTGCTGCTGGCTATTCCTCTTGGCAACCCCGCCATGTGGGTCTCTATCACCGGCGGGATTGGCATCGTGATTGGCATGGTCACCGGTAAATTCATCTACCGTAAGAAATACAGTAACCAGCCTCAAAGCCCTTCTGAGAGCCCGCAGCACCCCAACGATAAAAAGCAGTAAGGCGGGCGCGCTCCTATCTATATGGGCCGTGCTAGCACTACGTGAGCGCTTTAGAAGAGGGCTTTTAGGTGTAGCTCTCTAGCTCAGCGGCCATATTCGCCCGAGCCGCCGCATCCCACAGCGAATGCCCCGCCGTAGAGGCAAAAATACGGTCTCTGCCTAAGAACTCCCGTAAAAACCCTGACCTTCCCTGCGCAAACGCCTGCGGCCCGTAGTGGCTGTACTCCGTGCGTACACCTGCAATGTAACGGCCATACCGGGCGGTTTCTGCTGCGAGAATCGCAAGGTCGGCATCCATGAAAAAATCGGCGTCGGCGCGGGTGAGTACACCACCGGTCAGCCCGGCAAGCTCTTCAGGCACCCGGTGGGAGGCGGTGAACTCCACCAGCTGTGCGGCGGCGGTAACCTCCGCAGCAGTCAGAACACCGGTTCTGGTGAGAGGCATAAGATTGGTACGTACCAATTCGGCGCTGGCGGCCTCATCCTGGCCGGGCTGCGCCTCGTACACGGCATCATGGAACCACGCCGCAAAGAGCACGGTGCGCGGCACCGGTTGGGGGGAGTACAAAAGGGTAAGAGCGGCGAGCATCTCTGAAAGATGAACACTATTGTGATAGGCCCGGTGCGGCTGCTCCCACCGCTCAAGCAGGTCAGCGCCCACAGCGGAAGCACCGGGTGCGAGCGCCTCCCAGGCACGCAGAAGACGCGGACGGATCTTACTGGGCCGTTCTTTGAGCGGAACCCGCAGCCCGCTGCGGATGAGTATGCGAGTTAGTTGGGTGCCGGTTACTTCCTGCGCCCCAGCGTTTACGAGGGCGGCGTAGCGGTGCTGTGGCACGTCGTAGTGGTCGGCGTCGAAGGCGCGCGGGCTGATCTCGTGGGCGGCCGCGAAGTCATGCAGTTCCTTCAGGCTGGTGTCTGAGATAAGGTGCGAGAAGAAAGTGCCGTGTGCCGGCCAGAGGGGCGGGTCAATGAAAATACTCACCTACCTATTGTAGTGAGCGTGACGCGCCGGGGCCCGGGTGGAAAACTGCCGTGATGTTGCCGCTATAATAGAGAACGTTGCCCCCGTAGCTCAGGGGATAGAGCACTTCTCTCCTAAAGAAGGTGTCGGACGTTCGAATCGTCTCGGGGGCACAGTTACAGAACCCGCTTGATGCGGCTTCCTCACGGAGGCGTACCAAGCGGGTTCTGCTGTATGCCTGAGTTTTAGGTGGCGTGTGCTGTGCACGCTTGGGCCAAGGTCTACATTTCATAGAACGTAACATTGAAGTTTTATTAAAGACACACCTGAAAATTATGATGTGATACACAACATGTGGGCTAGTCTGAAAGTGACGGTATTGACCGATTTTAAGGAGGCTAAAGATGTCTTCCCATCTTAATCGTCGAGCCGCACTGCTGCTGCTCGGCGGCGGCGCAGGAGCCGCTTTTCTCAGCGCATGCGGCAGCTCGTCCTCAAATGCAGGAGGTGCCTCATCTTCAGCGAGTGCTTCAAGTAGTGCATCGTCCCCAGCGCACGGGCCTGAAACTGGTGGTGCTGCCAGCAGTTCTGCGGCTGCGGTGAATGAGCCCAGTACGCAGCAGCCGGCGGGACCGAACAGTGCCGCATCCAGTGACACCGCCCAGAACGGCGCAGCATCTAGTAGCGCAGCCCAGAGCGGCGCCGCGGACGCTGCCCCTCTTGAATCCGGAAATACTCCCGGGGAGGGGCATACTGAGCTGTCTGGGGAAGTCTCGCTTGAAGTGGACAGCTCCGGCCCCCGCCAGGAGTATGCAACACGCGAGAAACCGCAGCAGAACACCTACCCGCCGAAGAAGCCCTCCACTATTAACGACCGCACGGAACGGGGCCTGTACAGCAGCATCTCGTTCGCGGTGACCTCTCTGGATTATGCGCTGCAGACCGGTAATGCCCGCTACCTGGAGCAGTCGGCGATCGTTGAATCCGAGCAGCTGTATTTCAAGAAGTCTACTAACCTGATCGATACCCGCGACGGAAAATACTGGACGGCGGCAGGCAGTATTTTGCAGTACACACTGGTGGGCTCCCACCCTGTGGCATCCAGCGGAGGCGAGTACGTGTGGGCGTACAACCTGGTGCTGCTCAATGGTGACTTCTATGTGAAGGACGGCAAGGTGCACGAGGTAACCAAGGAGACTTACTCCGGTAAGGGCGACTGGGGCAAACGCTACCACACGAACGGCGAAATTCGCGCTAAGTACGTGAACGGGCAGTGGCAGATTAGCGGGCTGCTCTCCAAGGATCTGCCTCTCGTGCCACCAGAAAACGGTGGTCAGTAGGTGCGTATCCTCCTCAACCGTTGGAAGAGGAAAGCTTTAATGGTGCCGCTATAGCGGGGCATACTGCCGGTGGTTTAGGGTATCAAAGACTTCTCTTCTGGGGCGGGTGCTGAATGCCCCGCCATGTGTTGAGGTGCGGTATCCGCCCGGTGTGGTCTCTCATAGCGGAGGCTGCACCGGGCGGTTTCGCGTGAGGAGCTGGGCGGGACAGCAGGTAGAACCTCGAAAACATGAAGGTTACTGCTGAGCTTTAAAGTTAATGGTTTATCGTTAGGCTCAGAGAGGAGAGTAATAATGTCTTCCATTTTTAACCGTCGTGCAGCATTGGGCGTACTAGGCGCAAGCGTTGGTGCCTTTGTACTGGCGGCATGCGATGCCAACCGTTCCGTTTCAAAGGGGTCATCTTCCTCATCAAGCGAACCCTCAGAGACTAGCCCGTCCGCATCGTCTGCTACCGCGCAGACCGATATAGATATGAGCGGCGACTATAAGGGAAAGATTAACTTCGAGTCCGTTTTAGAGTATAAGAAGTCGGGCACCTACGAACCTGCCACGGAGGAACATGCGGCGCGAAACGTGCCCCAGCCTAAGAAACCGGAGGATGCCAACGATAAATCTTTGAAAGGTCTCTACCTGAGTGTCGCGTTTGCGGCGGCAGCCACCCAGTACGCCTACAACACTGGGGACTACTCCCTGGCGGAGGAGAGCGCCCTATCAGAGTCGGAACGCGACAACTACAAAGGGCTTGAGAAGGTGCGGCTTAAGAAAATCCGTGAAGGCAACTACTGGCCGGATAACGTCACCATTGAATACGAGATTACCGAGCCGCAACCGTTACAAGAAGACGACCGGTATCTGTGGTCCCGTACTTTCAAGATTACATACGGCAAGTTTGAGGTGGAAGACGGCCGGGTAATCTACCCCAAGAGCGGTAAAGGAACCGTTGCAGCCGAAGAGTTTATTGGCCTGGTATCCGCGCAGTATGTGAACGGGGCCTGGGAGATTAGCTCACACGATAACCGCCGCAAAGAGTAATGTGGCTTCGGCCCAAACGATTACCGGGTACGCAGGGGGATTGGTTGTTCCGCGGATGGCGGGTGCCTTCCAGCAGCGTGTCGGACGTAAATTCTACTGCCTCGTGCAGGCTGGAAGGAGATGCGGCGCTACTCGGTGGGCGGCCCACCCGCAATAAAAGCAGCAACCGCCCGCTTGAACGCCCGCACACCACGGTATGCCAGGCTCAGAAGCGAGAGCACCAGAAGAGCCCAGCCCAGAGGCAGAAGCACCACAAGTGCACCCGGCTGATGCGCAGGGTCAGCCAATGCCGCATCCACCGCAAAAATTGTGGCCGTAAACACTGCACTGTACACCAGCGGAAGCGCCGTCAATAACACCCGAAGCGGCTTTTTCGCCGTCGCCGCCCACGACAGGCCCGCCACAGACAACCCGAAAAACACTGCAAACGCCAAACCCACTGAACGGTGCGCATATGTGTAAGGCCCCAGGGCGTCACCCGCGGGGGAGGAAGACAGCCCGTGCGTGAACGACCCCAACGCATCCGTACTCAGGGCCAGTGACAGCTCGGGAACGGGGGCACCCGCCAGCCTGCCGTAGCCGGGAAGCACCCACGCGAAAAGGTACACGCCCATGAGCAGGGAAATAGCGACCGCAACGTGGAGGAAAACACGTGAACCCCGCCCGGTCGCTTGATCGTGGGCGGTGCGTTCCTCCATAAACTGCCGAAGCTCACGGGTTTCGCTATGCTGCGGGTCGGGGGTGCCGCCCCCTGGGGTGTGAGCGGCCTTCGTGTTCGCGCCGTAGCGGCGCCTCTTCTGACCTTGTGATAGACCCATACCTTCCATTATTGCGCAGAGCGGTTGGGTGCGTCAGCGTGGGATCTTTACCATTAGTGCAGCATATGCGGTGCGGAGTTCTCGGGTAGCTGCCGCGCGGTATCGCTCGTTGGCTGACGCCCCCCATATAAGGGAAGGCCGTGGTGTAGTGGGGGTTAGGGGGTTACAGCTTGGCCAGGTCGATCTTGCCCATGTGCAGGATATTATCGCGTGTGGCGGCGTCGGCCATGAGTTCGGCGATGTTGTGGGGGACGATCTGCCATGAGACACCCCAGCGGTCGACGCACCAGCCGCAGCGCTCGGCCTCGGGCACAGCCGAGAGCCCCGCCCAGTAGCGGTCGATCTCTTCCTGGTCGCGGCAGGAGACGATCATGGAGACTCCGGGCGTGAAGGTGAAATCGTGGAAGGTCCCAGAGTCCGTGGCTG
>ERZ772799.518-NODE-518-length-14642-cov-3.250360_pt1 | contig 14642 bp, 15 predicted proteins | sample MGYA00511345_ERZ772799 | MGnify/ENA primary metagenome ERZ772799 (study PRJEB29015, sample SAMEA2738037) | human oral metagenome | biome: human oral; feature: human-associated habitat; material: saliva | place: China | collected 2238 ... | reverse complement strand
TGGCCCAGACACATCAGGTCGTTGATCAGTTGGAACCCGAAGCGGCGGACTGGATGGCGGTCAGCACAGTTTGCGGATCGTTCGAGGGAAGTTTCCCGAGATTGATCTTCTTGCCATTGACGACATACGCAGGCGTGCCGGTGATCCCGGCCTCCCCCAAAGCCTGGTATGACTGCCTCGCGAATTCGGCATAGGCCTTGGTGTCGTAGAGCTTCTGGAAGGTCGTCAGGTCGTCTCCCGTGATTCCGGCCTTGGCCGCGAAATCGACCCGGAGCTGCTGGTCAGTGTAACCGTCACCCTCTTGGGCGGGCTGGTTGTCGTAGACCACCTTGTGGTATTCGCGGTACTTGCCTACCGCGTCGGCGGCGGCCGCCGCTAGCGCGGCGCGTTCGGAAGAGTTCTTGTTCACGGTCTTGTTGGCGTCGTTGAGGAAGTACGCGGTCCGGATCTCGAGGGTGATCTTGCCATCGTCGATGAGCTGCTGGAAAGCGTTGCCGTACTGGGCCTCGTACAGCTTGCAGGCGGGGCACTGGTAGTCCTCGTAGACCACCACGTTCGGCACGTCGCTCGCGGGCTGGGTGTTCTTGCTCTTGATGGCGATGCCGTGTCCCTCGGTGGCGTTCGGGGGGGTGAGCTGCTCGGCTGTCGAGTCGATTTCTGGGATTTTGTTGCCGATCGCGTTCACGAATACGACGACAATGGTCGCCACCACTACGAGGGTCAGCACGCCCAGACCGACTCCCAGCATCCTGGCCTTGCGTTTGCGGCGTACTTCCAGTTCCTGCTGCTTCCTGAGAGCGGCACGTTTGCTCAGGTTCGAGTTGTTGGTCATGGGGTAAGAATTCACTCCTCGGTTTCCGCCGTTTCGGCGATGTCGTAGTGGCTCTCCTCGGTGAAACGAATGGATGAGCCGAAAAATGCTTGATCCAAGCTGAAAAGGGAACGCGGCCGCACCACCAGCCAGCCGCACAGCGCGGTCATCGACAGGTTCTCGGCCAGTTTCTGGGGGTACTGGGTGCTCTCGGGTGCCACTTCACCGCCATGCCCGAAGCAGCCGCAGTCGATGCTGATTCCTTGGCTCCAGACCCAGACGATGCCGCCCACGAAGGCGATCAGCAGCAACGCTGTGACCAGCGCCGCCCAGCGGGTGAGCAACCCCACTACGAGCAGGATCCCGACGGCGATCTCGACCACCGGAAGGACGTACGCCAGCATCCGGGACAGATCCCAGCTGACCAGCTGATAGGCGCGAATGTCGAAGGCGAAGCCATCCGGGTCCCCGATTTTCATGATTCCCGCATAGAGGAAGACGGCACCGGGTATCAGACGCGCCATCAAACCCACCCAGTCTGGCCAGTGGCGCACAGAAGGTTCAGGGTATCTGCTCATCACACAGAACATAGTAACCGCGTCACTAGGATGTCCCCATCATGGAACACGTTGCCCTCGTAGCCGAACTCACATCCCGCTGGCCCGAACACCGCGTCGGCCCGGCCCTGAGTCGCATTGCCGCCCTGATGGAGTTGCTGGGTAATCCTGAACGAGCCACCCCTGTGATCCAGGTGGCGGGAACCAACGGCAAGGGATCGACGTGCATCATGATCGACGCGCTGTTGCGTGCCGCAGGGTTGCGCACGGGGAGGTTTTCCAGCCCTCACCTCAGCGACGCCCGAGAGCGGATCTCCATCGATGGGGAACCGATCTCCGAAGCGAGGTTCGCCGAGATCTGGGACGAGATCGAACCCTTTGTTCGAATGGTGGATGACCGGAAACTGGACGGGATCGACATGACCTTTTTCGAGGTCATCACCGGCATGGCCTACGCGGCTTTCGCTGATGCTCCCGTGGACGTCGCCGTGGTTGAGGTGGGGCTCGGCGGTAGCTGGGATGCCACGTCCGTTGCTGCTCCGCAGGTCTCGGTCGTGGCCCCCATCGGCCTCGACCACACCCACATCCTCGGAGACTCGCTGGAAAAAGTGGCCTCCGAGAAAGCGGGCATCATCAAGCCGGGTGTGATGGCGGTGCTGGCCGGGCAGGAACCCGCAGCGGCCCGGGTGCTGCTGGCCCGTGCAGTAGAGGTCGGTGCTGTGGTCAAGGCGGAGGGCCCGGACTTCGGGCTGTTGGAACGCCATCCCGCGGTGGGCGGGCAGGTCATCCGGATCCAGTCTGAGGGCGGACCGGTGGGGGACCTCTTCCTCCCCCTGCACGGAGCCCACATGGCCCGCAACGCCGCGCTCGCCGTGGCGTCCGTCGAGGCTTTTCTGGGAGGTCAGCCTCTCAACTCCAGGATCATTGAAGAGGGGCTCGCCTCGGTGGTGGCTCCGGCCAGACTTGAACTGGTGCGCACTTCACCGGCGATCGTCGTCGACACCGCCCACAATCCGCAGGCCGCCCGGGTAACCGTCGAGGCGTGTCGGGAGGTTTTCGCCTTCCAGCCGCTGATCGGTGTGATCGGGATGATGGCCGACAAGGACACCGCCGGGGTGCTGGAGATCTTCGCCTCCGCCATGGACCAGGTGGTGGTGACCTGTGCTCGAGGCACCTCGCGTTCCATGCCTGTCGATGAACTGGTGCGCACAGCGGAGGAGATCTGGCCCGCCGGGAAGGTGCAGAAGGCCCCGAGCGTGGCGGATGCGCTGGAGCTGGCGACGCTGCTGGCCGATGCCGCAGGGCCGGCAGCGGGGGTTTTGGTCGCGGGATCGTTGATTGTCGCAGGCGAGGCCCGGGATCTACTTGTTGGGGAACAGGAAACCGATTCGTGATCCTCGCAGGACAGGGATGCTGCTGCTAGCGGCGCAGCGCCTCGAAGCGAGTGCGAGCCTCGCGCTCCCAGGCCTCGGCAATCAACGTGTGCCCCAGATCGGTGGGGTGGACGCCGTCTTCAGCCATTTCCTCGTTCTCGTACTCCGACGAGTACTCGCGAATCATCAAACCCAGATCGACAACGGCGCAGCCGTATTCCGCAGCTAGACGGTGCACCAGTTCCTGCCGCGGTCGCAGGTCCGAGAGCCAACCCTCCTGGTCAGGGGTGACGGGTGCCACGAACGGCACCATCAGCACGGTGGATGTTTCGTCGAGGCTTTCGATCAGGTGGCGGTAGGAGGTTTCGAAATCTCTGAGCGGTGAGGAGGTTTTCCCCGTGACTGCCTGCCAGGTGTCGTTGATGCCGATGAAGATGCTTACCAGGTCGGGGTTCTCGGCTAGCACGTCGCCTTCGAAACGTGCCTCCAAATCCGCCAATCGGTCGCCACTGACGCCTGCATTGACTACACGCGCGAAGGTGAGGGGGCCCTTCGCCAGTTTGGCCACGTAACCAGTGCCCAAGGAGCCGCTCGCCCGATCCTTTCCGGTGTCCGTGATGGAGTCTCCAGCGAACACGACAGTGGGGGGGTTCGCGTTCATTTCAGCTCCTTTGGAAACGGTGTCGCGACAGGAATCCACTATGCCATCGTGGCCCCGGAACCACCACAAAAAGCCCCGCGGACAGGCCGTGGCGTGTCTCTGTGCGGTGCTTTGGGGGCGATAAAAGTCTTGCGGGTCAGTACTTACGCCCCAGCGGTGAAGATGTTCCAGGGATCGTCGTGGAAGACCTGGAAATCGGTCAGTAGCGGATGCGTCGGCTGGTTGCCGACGGCTGTGAGGGTATCGGATGCCCTGCCGTCGCCGGTAAAGCAGACGAACAGAAGTGGCCTCAGAAGACGAACGGGATCATATTCATCGCCGCCTAGTTCCAGGTGGAGCAGGTGAGGGATCCCATGACATGCATAAGTTGTGGAACAATGATCACCAGGTCACGCACCGCCGGTGCCGCCGAGAGGCAGCCCGGGGCTGAACACCGCGACGACGAACTCGACCGCGGAGGTCCCGATGCTTCCGGTTGACCTTGAGTCTTGGGAGGCGTGGTAAACCACGCCGGAGCTGGCGCCAATGCGCCCGAAGGAGTCGTACATGACCGAAACCAACCAGGAATCCGCTGCATCCGAGCTGCCTGCGCGTCCCCGAGTCCATCAGCTCGCCAAGCACATCGGTATCACCAGTAGAGAACTGCTGGCCGAGCTCGCGCAGCGCGGACACGAACTGCGCAGCGCTTCCTCGGTGGTACTGCCTGACATGGTGGCTGCTGTGTTGGAGGCTCATACAGCGCAGCCCGGGGAGGAAACCTCCGGGGCGGACTCCTCTGGAGCAGATTCTCCCGCGGGACCCGAAACACAGCCCGAGATGGTCGTGGAACCGCAGCCGGAGCCAGCTGCCTCGAGAAGTCGGCGTCGTCGTGCTGCTTCGCGTCCCGCAGGTCCGCCCGCTGAGGTGAACGTTCCAGTGGCCGTGTCTATCACCACCGCTGCCGCCGCCCCGGAACCCTCCGAGACCACTGGGTCCGAGCTGAAACAGGAGCCGGCTCCGAGGCAGCGCCGTCGCCGCGCCACGCGAGCTGCGGGAGGGCCAGTTGAGACGCCGATCGCGACCTCTGAGGTTGAAACCCATTCCGGCTCGGAACTGGCGCGGGAGATCCAGGAAGAAACGGAACCCACGCCTGCGCCGAGGCAGCGTCGTCGACGCGCGACCAGGTCCGCAGGAGCCGCCACGACCGAGAAATCCGAATCGGTTGAACAGGTGGAAGAGGGCGGCAGTCAGGAAACAGAAGCGACGGCGGAAGACGGTATTGCGGTAGCGCTTCGCATCGCGGAGGAAGCCGCGAAGGCCCGGCGTGCGACGATGAAAGACCCCTTCGCCATTACTGCTGAGGGGCGCACCGAGTCCTTGGCGAAACTGGCCAACGCCATTGCTGAGGACTCAGCAGATGGTGCAGAGGCCGGGACGAGCTCCGAAGAAGAGCCGGATGTTGTGGATGCAGCGGAGGAGCCGGGGGATGCGAGTGCCGAGGCCGAGGAGGAACGTCCCGGCAGGCGTCGTCGCCGCCGTGGTGGCAGGCGTCGTCGCCGTGGCTCCACCACAGAGGAGGCAGCTGAGGAGGAGATCGGCGACGAATCATCCTCCGACGAGCCCAGTGAGGAATCCAACGAGGAAGATGAAGCCTCCGGACAGGAGGAGAGTTCCGAGGGAGGCGCTGAGGAGACGACCGGCACCCGCCGCCGTCGCCGCCGTCGCCGTCGTTCCAGCGGCTCCGAACCGAAGGGTGCTGCTGGGGACGAGGTGACTGGGATCGAGGGTTCCACCCGCATGGAAGCCAAACGGCAGCGCCGTAAGGAGAACCGCGCTGCGGGTCGTCGCCGCGCCCCGATCCTCTCCGAGGCTGAATTCCTGGCGCGTCGTGAATCCGTGGACCGGAAACTCGTGATCCGTCAGCGAGAGGACTACACCCAACTCGCCGTGGTCGAGGATGGGATCCTCGTCGAACATTACGTGGATCGCGCGTCCGCCACATCCCTGATTGGCAATGTCTATCTGGGGCGCGTGCAGAACGTGCTTCCCAGCATGGAGGCGGCATTCGTTGACATCGGGCGGGGGCGTAACGCCGTCCTTTACGCGGGTGAAGTGGACTGGGACTCTTACGGTGTCACCGCCGAGGACCGCAAGGTGGAGAAGGTGTTCAAGTCCGGGCAGCCGGTGCTCGTGCAGGTCACCAAGGATCCCGTTGGGGCAAAGGGTGCCCGTCTGACCGGGCACATCTCCCTGCCGGGCCGCTACATCGTGTATTCCCCGGGCGGGCACTTGTCCGGGATCTCCCGCAAACTTCCGGACGTGGAACGCGCCCGATTGCGGCAGATCCTCGGCGAACTGATCGGTGACAACGAGTCCGTGATCGTGCGCACTGCTGCTGAGGGGGTGGCAGCCGAGGAACTGGTGCGCGATGTCAACCGTCTCAAGGCTCAATGGGAGGTCATCGAGAAGAAGGTGAAAGCGGGTAAGGCCCCCGAAGCTCTCTACTCCGAACCTGATCTGACGTTGCGTATCGTCCGCGATCTGTTCACTGAGGATTTCGCGAAGCTGACCGTCCAGGGCGACGACGCCCACGAGGCAATCGCGGCCTACGTCGGGCATGTCGCCCCTCATCTGGCGGATCGCATCGAACGGTTCGAACCTGGTGAGGACGGTCGCGACCTGTTCGCGCAGTACCGCATCGACGAGCAGATCGCCAAGGCCCTCGAGCGCAAGGTCTTCCTGCCCTCCGGAGGGTCGTTGGTGATCGACCGTACCGAGGCCATGACCGTCATCGACGTCAATACGGGTCGATTCACGGGCTCCGGGGGCAACCTTGAGGCCACCGTCACCAGCAACAACTTGGAGGCGGCCGAGGAGATTGTCCGGCAGCTGAGGCTGCGCGACCTTGGTGGCATCATCGTCATTGACTTCATCGACATGGTGTTGCCCAGTAACCGTGAACTGCTCTTGCGACGTCTCGTCGAGTGCCTGGGCCGCGACCGCACCAGGCACCAGGTGGCGGAAGTCACCAGTCTGGGTCTGGTGCAGCTGACACGCAAACGCATCGGAACCGGACTCGCCGAGGCGTTCACGGAGGAGTGCAGCCACTGTCATGGCTCTGGTTACCTGCATTTCGACAGCCCCGTCGATTCGCAGGCCCCGGCAGATGGTGGTGAGCGCAGGTCTGGGCGTCGCCGTAGGAAGAATGGGTAGCAGTTTGCACAAAGCTGGTTGATGCGGGCCGTGACGAAGGGGCAGTCCGTGGTGAAGTCATCTCGTCCTTTTCCGGGCACCTGCGGTCGTCTGTGGAAACTTCGGGTGAAGAATCGCAGTCGGTGGGTTTGACCCGGCGGGACGGTGACCGTAAAGTTGTCCCTCGGTTGTCAGGCCGCGGCTTTCTGCGTGGCCAGATGACGTCTCCTGTTGGGCCCGCACGGGCGTCACGGGAGATTCCCAAGGCATTAGAAAAGAAGGTAGGTCAGGCGTGTACGCGATCGTGCGCAGTGGCGGACGCCAGCACAAGGTGGCTGTTGGCGACATCCTCGACATCGACCTGGTGTCCGAAGGGGTCGGCGAAACCATCAACCTGCAGCCGCTGCTGCTGGTCGATGGCGGCACCGTGACCTCCGACGCCAAGGCCCTCGGCAAGGTCTCCGTGACCGCCGAGGTGCTGGCGGAGACCAAGGGTCCCAAGATCCGGATCCTGAAGTACAAGAACAAGACCGGCTACAAGAAGCGCCAGGGGCACCGCCAGCGGTACACCCAGGTCAAAATCACCGGCATCAAAAACTGAGGTAGGAGCAGAGATGGCACACAAGAAGGGCGCGTCTTCGACGCGAAACGGTCGTGATTCCAACGCTCAGCGCCTTGGAGTGAAGCGTTTCGGCGGGCAGGTCGTAGGCGCGGGTGAGATCATCGTCCGTCAGCACGGTACCCACTTCCACCCCGGCGATAACGTCGGTCGTGGTGGCGACGACACCCTCTTCGCGCTGGCCGCCGGTAAGGTGAACTTTGGCGTCAAGCGTGGTCGCCGCGTCGTCAACGTGGCTCCGGTCGAGGCCTGAGTCAATAGCGGACATTCGGGCGACGGGCCTTCCCTTCATGAGGAGGGCCCGTCGCTCTTCGGTTTCTGAAGCACTTTGAGATACTTCTAGCCGTGGCAATTCCCTCATTCGTCGATCGCGTGAAACTGACCGTGCAGGCAGGTAACGGTGGTCACGGCTGCGCCTCGGTGCACCGCGAGAAGTTCAAGCCCCTCGGCGGCCCAGACGGAGGCAACGGGGGCGACGGAGGATCCGTGATCCTCCGCGTGGCCGACAACCTCAATTCGCTGGTGGAATACCATCGCCAATCGGTGCGCCGTGCAACGAACGGGCAGCCCGGTCGCGGTGACCACCAGCACGGTGCCAAGGGTGAAGACGTGGTCCTGGCGGTACCTGCCGGGACGGTCGTCTCCGATGCGACCACGGGCGAGCACCTGGCTGATCTCACCGAAGCCGGTGAGGAATACGTCGTTGTCCTCGGTGGCAAGGGTGGGCTCGGCAACGAAGCGCTTGCGACCGCCGCTCGCAAGGCGCCTGGTTTCGCGCTTCTCGGCGAGGAGGGCGAAACCCGGTTGATTCAGCTCGAGCTGAAGGTGCTGGCCGACATCGGATTGGTCGGGTTCCCGTCGGCAGGGAAGTCGTCGCTGATTGCCGCGATCTCCAGGGCCCGACCGAAAATTGCCGACTACCCCTTCACCACCTTGGTGCCGAACCTGGGGGTTGTAGTGGCAGGAGATCTCACCTACACCGTCGCTGACGTTCCAGGTCTCATCGAGGGGGCTTCCCTCGGGAAGGGTCTGGGATTCGATTTCCTGCGACACATCGAACGCTGCCAGGCCATCGTGCACGTCATCGATCTGGGCACCTGGGAACCGGGTCGCGAACCCGTCGCGGACCTGGACGTCATAGAAGGCGAACTGGTGGCCCACGGCGGTCTGGAGGATCGCGAACGCCTGGTGGTGCTGAACAAACTGGATCTGCCCGATGCCCCTGAGTTGGCGGAACTCGCCCGGCCCGAGCTGGAAAAACGTGGCTATCGGGTCTTCGAGGCGAGCACCAAGACCGGTGAGGGGCTGAACGCGTTGAAATTCGCCATGGCCCGGATCGTCGAGACCCACCGCGCCGCCAAGGCGACGGAGGAGCCGCCGAAGAAGGTCCTGCGACCCAAACCGGTGGGACGTATCGCCGCCGACGACTCTTTCACGATCGTGAAGCAAGGCGACGGGGAGGGCGGTTTTCTCTGGCGGGTGCGCGGGGCCAAACCGGAACGCTGGATCCGCCAGACCGACTTCAACAACGCTGAGGCGGTCGGTTACCTGGCGGATCGGTTGATCCGGCTCGGGGTGGAGGAGAAACTCCTGGAGCTCGGGGCCCGAGAGGGCGACGCGGTGGCCATCGGAGGCGACGACGCGGTGGTGTTCGATTTCGCCCCGCAGGTCGAGACTGGGGCCGAGATCCTTTCCCGGCGGGGTGAAGATCCCCGGCTGGAGAGCGAACGGCCCGCCGTGACCCGGCGGCGCCGGATCGATGCTAAATACCAGGCCTGGAAGGCCGGTGAGGTCGTTGATGAGGACTGAAATCACCGAGGCGAAACGCTTGGTGGTGAAGATCGGGTCATCGTCGCTGACCGATCGGGAGGGACACCTCGATCCGGCACGCATCGAGACGCTCGCCGCAGAACTGGCTTCCCTGCAGGCACGTGACAAGCGGTTGGTGCTGGTGACCTCTGGGGCCATTGCGGCGGCACTGGGACCATTGGGGCTCTCGGCGCGACCCAGGGATCTCGAGACTCAGCAGGCGGCGGCTGCGGTCGGGCAGGGCATCCTGATCCGGAGTTACGCGGAGGCTTTCGCGGCCCACCACCAGATGGTGGCGCAGGTGCTGCTGACCGCCGGCGACCTGCAGGACGGGCGCAGCTACCGGAACGCTTTGAACACGATTTCGCGATTGTTCAGGCTGGGGGTGATCCCCGTGATCAATGAGAACGACACCGTCGCGACCGGGGAGATCCGATTCGGCGACAACGACCGCTTGGCGGCGCTGACCGCCCATTTGGTGAGGGCCGATGCGCTGGTGATCCTGAGTGACGTGGACGGGCTCTACACCGCACACCCGGCGGAACCCGGGGCCCGGTTGATACCCCGGGTCCGTGACTTCACGGAGCTGGTGGCCGACACATCCCGGGTGGGTTCCCGTGTCGGGACCGGTGGGATGCGCACCAAAGTGGAGGCCGCCCGGATCGCGACCTCGGGTGGGGTTTCCGTGGTGCTGGCCCACGCCGACCAGCTCCTGGCGGCCCTGGAAGGGGAGGATGTGGGCACCTTGTTCGAGGCCGCCGGGCGACGGCGACCCCGCAGGCTGCTGTGGCTGGCCCACGCCGCCGAGGTGAGTGGGGAGCTGCGGATCGACGCCGGCGCCGCCCGGGCCGTTAGGAAGGGAAACGCCTCGCTGTTGGCGGTGGGGGTCGACGATGTCACGGGTGATTTCGAGGCGGGCGATCCAGTCGACATCACCGGGCCCGGCGGAACCCTGCTGGCACGTGGACTGGTGGACTGCTCCGCGACGGAACTACGGCGGCGGATGGACCTCGGAGGTCTGGCCGTGCACCGCGACCTGATGATCGAGATCCCCTGACTCCCTGACCCCTGATTCCCTGCCCCACCAGTCGATTGCTTTGCTGGCCTTAATATCGGTTTGCTGGGCTTGTTGATGTTTGCTGGCCGCACAGCGCAGGCAAACATGAATAGGCCCAGCGAAACGGAAACAAGGCCAGCAAACCGATGGGTGGAACAGGGCGCGGACGCCGCGTGTGCCTCCTATACTCCCGTCATGGAGTTCCGATCCCAAGCCCTGGCAGCCCGTGAGGTGAGCCGGCAACTGGCCACCCTGACCCGGGATGAGAAGGACCGTGCCCTGCACGCGATGGCCGACGCCGTGGCGGCCGTCGAGAAGGAGCTGCTGGCGGCCAACGCAGTCGACGTCGATGCGGCGCGGCGATCAGGGACACCCGAGGCTGTGATCGACCGGCTGCGTCTGGATGGCGACCGGGTGCGGGGAATGGTCGACGGGCTGCGCGACGTGGCGGCGCTGCCCGACCCCGTGGGTGACCTGGCGCGGGGCTGGCGACTCGGCAATGGCGTCGAGGTGCGGCAGGTGCGGGTGCCCTTCGGGGTGGTGGGGATCATCTACGAGAACCGCCCGAACGTCACGGCGGACGCGGCCGGGTTGTGCCTCAAGTCAGGCAACGCGGCCCTGCTGCGCGGCTCCAGTTCGGCCATCGAGTCGAACCGGGTCTGCGTAGAGGCCCTGCGTGAAGGGCTGAGGAACGCCAGGGTGAGTGCCGACGCCGTCGCCCTGGTGGAGGGGGGACGCGAGGTCACGGGAGAGATGATGGCCGCCCGGGGTCTGGTGGATGTGCTGATCCCGCGAGGCGGGGCCGGGTTGATCAACGCCGTGGTCGAGGGGGCGAAGGTGCCGGTGATCGAGACCGGCACCGGGAACTGTCACCTCTACGTGGACGCCTCCGCCGACATCGGCAAGGCCGTCGCAGTGCTGCTGAACGCGAAAACCCAGCGACCCAGCGTGTGCAATGCCGTCGAGACGCTGCTGGTGCACCGTGACATCGCCAGCGCATTCCTTCCCGTCGCTCTCGATGCGCTTCGCGACGCGGGCGTGACGGTCCACGGAACCCCCGAGGTGGTGGCGTTCGCCGATGACGTGGTCCCTGCCGGTGAGGACGAGTTCGATGCGGAATACCTGTCGCTGGACCTAGCGGTCAGGATCGTCGCGGACATCGACGAGGCCATCACCCACATCCACCGCCACACCACCGGTCATTCCGAGACCATCATCACCGAGTCCCGGGCCGCGGCCGACCGGTTCGTCACCGAGATCGACGCCGCGGCGGTGCTCGTGAACGCCTCCAGCAGATTCGTCGACGGGGGCCAGTTCGGGTTCGGCGCCGAGATCGGAATCTCCACCCAGAAACTGCATGCGCGGGGCCCGATGGGCCTGGCGGAACTGACCTCGACGAAATACATAGTGGACGGTGACGGTCAGACGAGGGAGTGAGGCTGCAGGATTCGGTGACCTAAGAAGATGAGCGGACACCGCTCGTGCTGGTTGAGCGGATAACATTTCCTGCATGGTTTTGCTCGAAACACCCACTGAGGCCGACGCTTCTGTGATGGCCCTCGTGATCATGGGGGTGATCCTGGCGCTCGGGGCGCTGGGATGGTGGCTCGGGGTCAGTGGCGGAAAGGGAACGGGGGAGTGATGAGCACCACGGAATTGGCGGTGGCCCGGCAGGGACGTGAACGGCGTTACCGGCTCGGGGTGATGGGCGGCACCTTCGATCCGATCCATCACGGGCACCTCGTGGCGGCTAGTGAGGTGGCTGCGAAGTTCTCCCTCGATGAGGTGGTTTTCGTGCCCACGGGTGTGCCGTGGCAGAAAACCCACCGGAACGTGACCCAGGCTGAGGACCGGTACCTGATGACCGTGATCGCCACCGCGTCGAACCCCAGGTTTTCCGTGAGCCGCGTGGATATCGACCGACCTGGTAACACCTACACCGTTGACACCTTGAGGGATCTTCGTGCAGAACGCGGCGACGATGTGGATCTGTTTTTCATCACCGGGGCGGATGCGGTGCGGCAGATCCTCACGTGGCGTGGCGCAGAACAGCTGTTCGATCTGGCTCACTTCGTCGGGGTGACTCGACCGGGGATTCCGATGACGGAGGACGACCTGGCGCATCTGCCATCGGATAAAGTGACGCTGCTGGAGGTCCCGGCCCTGGCCATCTCCTCCACCGACTGTCGTACGCGTGTGCAGCGTTCCGAGCCGATCTGGTATCTGGTGCCGGACGGCATCGTGCAGTACATCGCGAAACGCGGTCTCTACCCGCATCCTGAGACAGGAGTTCCAGTTGACAACACCTGAGTCCGTGATCACACACGTGACCATTGCCGCGGAGGCTGCTGCCGAGAAACTCGGCACCAACATTGTCGCTTTCGACGTCAGTCAGCAGCTCGCGATCACCGATGTGTTCCTGATCATCAGCGCCAAGAATGAACGCCAGGTCGGAGCGGTTGTCGACGCTGTGGAGGAGCAACTCATCAAACAGGTCCAGGTGAAACCGGTGCGCCGCGAGGGCGACCGGGAGAACCGCTGGGTTCTGCTGGACTACATCGATTTCGTAGTGCATGTGCAGCACACCGAGGAACGCAGCCTCTACAACCTGGAACGGTTGTGGAAGGACTGCCCACAGATCCCGCTCGATGTACACGATGTGCCGGTGCCACAGGACGTCGAGGAGCAGTGACACACACCAAACTTGTGTTCCTGCGGCACGGTCGCACTGAATGGAACGAGCTCGGAAAACTGCAGGGACAGGCGGATGTCGAACTCGACGAGGTAGGGGAGAAGCAAGCCGAGGAAGCGGCCCGGTTCTTCGCGGGCTGGGACTTCGAGGCCTGCTACACATCCAACCTGAAACGTGCCCTTCGCACCGCCCACATGGTCGCGGAACCCCACGGACTCGGCGTGGTGCCGGATGCCCGGCTGCAGGAGATCAACATCGGCAGCTGGAGCGGCATGACCACCGCTGAAGTGATCCGCGTGTTCCCCGGTTTCATGGATTTCTACCTCCAAGGGATCGATTTCCAACGCTCGGCGACGGGCGAAACCTTGGCGGAGATGACCAGCCGGGCCCTGGAATCGGTGCGGGAGATCGCAGAAAGGCACGAGGGACAGCAGGTACTGATCGTCACCCACGGCCTGCTGCTGTCCAAGGTGGTCAGTGCTTTCATGAGCATCGACGACGTCCTCAGCATCCCGGGAAACATCACCTATTCCCTGGTGATAGGGGGAGAAAAACCCAGACTCGCCACCTACAATACCCCTGCGAGACAGATTCCCTGACCTGCGGCTTGCACGCCGCCCGCGGCTCCGGTAAATTCAAGGAGTCGCGAGATACGGGGCTATGGCGCAGTTGGTAGCGCGCTTCCATGGCATGGAAGAGGCTAGGGGTTCGAATCCCCTTAGCTCCACGGGCGGTTTGAAAATTAATGGTCTGATCAAAGTGCAGTGGCTGGCTCGTGATCCTTTTTGTTGGAAGTTCTGTTGATTGAAGTTGTGTTTGTTGGCCCATCTTGATAACATCCTGTAAGGCTTATTTTTGCTATTTTCAAAGGCGCTCTGATTAGGGGATTTGCCGACCGATAAATCGTCTGCGAATAATCCTCTCTATATAAGGGTTAGGAAAATCTTCATGGTAGACAAAAACATAATACGTTCAGCTTTTTTGAAAAAACAGAATAGTCTAATTGAAGAGTTGGGAATAGCGCCCGCTTCTATTCGGCACGGGGGTGCTATTGGAGAAGCCTCAGAAGCGAAATGGGCTGCTGTCCTTAAAGAGTTTCTCCCCAGTCGATATGGTGTTACAAAGGGATTTGCGATAGATTCTTCTGGAGAAATAAGCGATCAGATTGACTTGCTTATCTATGATTCGCAGTATACTCCTTTACTCGTTCGCGTCAGTGATAGCGACCTGCTCGTTCCTGTTGAGGCTGTATATGCGGTATTTGAGGTTAAGCAAGAAGTTAATAAGCGTTTCATGGATTATGCCGGAAGAAAGATTGCAAGTGTTCGCTGTCTTCATCGCACGTCCATTGCAATCCCCCATGCCGGAGGTGTATTCGCTCCTAAGAAACCTATACATATTCTCGGAGGTCTGCTCACCACGAGGAGTGGCTGGGTTGATTTAAATGGTAAAGTGGCCATGGAATCCATCAAGCGTCTTACTGGCGATCTTCGGATCGATATCGGGTGTGCGCTAGGTGCCCGGTCGTTCAACAATCCTTATGGCGAATCATCCAAGCTGGAATATAGTGATTCCAATACCGCTCTCTTGTTTTTCCTTTTTAAGCTTTTCAGCCGTCTCCAAGGACTCGGAACCGTGGCGGCTATGGATATTGGTGAATATATGAATTTCATTTCGCAGGAAAATGGTTTTTCGGGGAAAGCTTATGATCTGGGTTGCGATCAGGAATAATCGCCAAAAAAAGTCATTGAGGCTTAGTTTATGGGGGTGTTTTGGTTTTCCTTAGCTAAGGTTTTACCCAGAGGGGGATGTGAGGGCGGCTTGCCCGATCTGAGACAATTCAAGGTGTAGAAAGAAAACCCTCAGATGAAAGACAAGCCGCTGCCATGAAT